>JACCDW010943212.1_pt1 | contig 10168 bp, 8 predicted proteins | sample 7449781 | NCBI WGS metagenome assembly JACCDW01 (sample SAMN15323449, study PRJNA562643) | freshwater metagenome | isolation source: river surface water | place: USA:Blue River Watershed | collected 2017-08-18 | reverse complement strand
GTCTTCGCCGGCCCCGAGCACACGCACGCGGCCCAGAACCCGATCAAGATCTCCGTTTGATTCCGACCATGAGCGCGACCGCCACCAACGTTTTCACCGCCACCGGCCGCCGCAAGACCGCGACGGCGCGCGTGCGTATCGTCGAGGGTTCCGGCAAGCTCGTCGCCAATGGGCGCGAGTTCGAGGATTACTTCTCCCACGAGAATTTCGCCAAGCAGGCTTACGCCCCCCTCCTGACGGTTGATCTTCGCGAGAAGATCGATGTGACCGTCAATGTGGCGGGTGGCGGCGTCGCCGGTCAGGCCGGTGCGACGGCTCACGGCATCGCCCGGGCCCTCCAGAAGATGAACCCGGAGCTGCGTTCGCCGCTCAAGAAGGCCGGCCACATCACGCGCGACCCGCGCGAGAAGGAACGTAAGAAGCCCGGCCAGCCCGGCGCCCGCAAGCGCTTCCAGTTCTCGAAGCGCTGATCCGCTCCACCGCGAATCCCTTTTCCAAGACGCCGACCTCCGGGTCGGCGTTTTTTTTGCACCGATGACCCGCCCGTCGGAGCGACTCGGTCTGCTTCGCGGTCCGACGATTGGCGTCTGCATACCTTGGTTTGTCGTATCCTAGGGGGACTGCGGGTTCGGTGTCGCCTTCCCCTCCCGCTGGGTCGCCGGAGGCTCACGGTTGCGCCATCGCCCGTCGACGGGGCGAGTTTTCCTCAGAGGGTCATGTCCTTGGACGGCGACCCCGGCTGTTTTCTGGGGCTGGAGCTGGCGGAGCGCTCCGTGAGACGGCTTCGCGTTCCCTGCGGGCGAGGCACGGGAGGGTCCGGATGGCCCACCGGCATCCGTCGGGAAATTCCTCTGGCTTCCAGCGGCCCCGCTGCTGAAGGATGCAGGGCATGAAAGTCGGCATCGTTGGCGCTTCGGGCTACTCGGGCGAGGTCTTGGTCAAGTTGCTGCTCGCGCACCCCTCGGTGCAGCTGGCGGCCGTGACGTCGCGGAGCCAGGCGGGGAAGCGCTTGTCCGCCGTGATCCCGGCGGTGCGTGGGGTGGATCGTGGGCTGGTCTTCAGCGATTCCGATGCGGCCGCGCTGGCCGCCAGCGACATCGAACTGTTCTTCCTCGCGCTGCCGCACGGCGCGGCCGCCGCGTACGCCAAGGCCTTGGTCGCGGGCGGCAAGCGGGTGATCGACCTCAGCGCCGATTTCCGCATCGCCGACCTCGCGACGTACGAGCGGTATTACGGAGCCCATCACGCGCCCGAACTGATCCCGCAGGCGCGCTTCGTCCTGCCCGAAATCACCGCGCCCGCTTGGCGCACCGAGGCCCGCCTCGTCGCCGCCCCCGGATGCTATCCGACGAGCATCCTGCTCCCGCTGGTCCCGCTGCTCCGCGCCGGGCTGGTCTCGCGCGACCACATCGTGGCCAATTCCGCCAGCGGCGTCAGCGGCGCCGGCAAGAAGGCCGAGGAGATGTACCTTTTCGCCGAACGCGCCGAGAGCATGAAGGCCTACGGCCTCGTGAAGCATCGCCACCTCGCCGAGATCGAGGAGCAGCTCGCCCTCCACACGGGCGCGCCCACGATGATCCAGTTTAACCCGCACCTCGTCCCGATGCGGCGGGGCATCGCGACCACGATCACCGTCCCGGCGGCCCGCGGCGCTGGAATCGACGCGGTGTACGCCGCTTGGAACGCCGCCTACGCGGACCGTCCGTTCGTCCAGATCCTGGCCAGCGGCGAGACGCCGGATACGGCCCACGTGGTCGGGACCAACCGACTCGACATGTCCGCAGTCCACGATCCGCGCACCGGCAACTTCATCATCACTTCGGCCGAGGACAACCTGATGAAGGGCGCCAGCGGCCAGGCGGTGCAGATCATGAATCTCTGGTCCGGCTTCCCGGAAACCGCCGGACTGGCGTGATCCGCCCGCGCGGCGCGTCCGGCTGCCGACGAGCGGGGCCCCCGTCCCGGCGTCGCGGAGCAGAGCGCCCGGGGACGAGGCGTCGGTGGGCTTGACGGCGAGGGCCGGGCCGCCGCCTCCGGAAGCATCGCTCTCCGTCTCGAGGGCGGTCGTGGACGCCGATGCGGCGCCCGCTGGCCGGGTGGGACTCAGCTGCGGTAATCGGCGTTTTCGCTCACGTATTCGTGCGTGAGATCGCCGCCGAGCACGGTGGCGGCATGGCTGCCGGCGCCGAGATCAACCTCGATGTCCACGCAACGCTCGTGGGGCGGGTAGTCGATCGGCGCGGAGAACACGCCATCCTGCGGCGCGGCGCTGGCGTAGAGCTCGGCTCCGCGCAGGTGCGCGATCAGTGCGGCTTCCTTGGTCGGGTCGAGGCGGAAGACGCCGCCCGAGAAGATCTCGATTCCGCCCATGGAGGCGCGCACGCGGGATGCATCGATGGTCTCGCCGCGCGCGCCGAGGTGCTTGCCGATGGCTTGGACGAGGCGGCCGACGTTCGGGTCGTTGCCGGCGACCGCGCATTTGAAGAGCGGCGCGTTCACGATCGCCTTGCCCAGCCCGCGCGCGAGTTCGGCGGAGGGGGCGCCGGAGAGACGGACCCGGATGACGTGGCGGACGCCCTCGCCGTTGCGCACGACATCCTCGGCGAGGTCGCGGCAGACCTGCCGTAGCGCGGCCTCGAAGGCGGTCAAGTCCGGCGCCGGGACCGCGCCGGAGGAGAGCAGGGCGACCGTGTCGGAGGTACTCGTGTCGCTGTCGACGCTGATCGTGTTGAAGCTGTCGGCGACGACGCGCTGGAGCATGGCGCGCAGCGCCTCGCGCGGCACCGCGAGGTCGGTGAGCAGGTACACCAGCATGGTGGCGAGGTTGGGCTCGACCATGCCGGCGCCCTTGGCGATGCCGATGATGCTGCCCTGGCCGACCGTCGCGCGGCGCACCTTCGGATAGAGGTCCGTGGTCACGATGCCCTCCGCCATGGGCAGGGCGGAACCCGGCCGGAGCGCCGCGACGGCCTCGGGCAGGGCTTGGAGCATGGCGTCGACGGGCAGGCCCCAGCCGATGACGCCGGTGGAGCACGGGAGGACGGCGGTGGGTGGCAGGCCGAGCAGCGCGGCGGCGGCGCCGGCGACGCGTTCGGCGTCGGCCACGCCACCCGGTGCGCAGACGTTGGAGATCTTGTTGTTGATGATGATCGCGCCCAGCGCGGGCTCCGCGAGGCGGGCGCGACCCACGAGGATCGGGGCGCCCGGGAAGGCGTTGCGCGTGAAGACGGCCGCGAAATCGGCCGTCGGCCGTTCGAGCGCGAGCAAGGTGAGCGTCATCCGCGACGGCTTCGGCGCCTCGCGTGGCGTGAACTCGAAGCGGCAGGTCCCCACCCGGAAACCCGCGGGCAGGATCGCCTGCGTCGCCAGCCAGGCGCGATGGGAGGAACGGTCAGCGAAGGTCAGATCGGTGCTCGGCACGGCCAACACCTGTGCGCGCGGGCGCGGCGAGTGAAGTCGATTCTTCACGTGGCCGTCGCAAGATTCTTCGGAAATCCGCGACAATTTTATGGAAAGGCACGGGTCGGGGGCTTTATGCGTACGACCTCTCGTTTTTTTGTGAGCCTTCCTGCCCAGTCTTGTTTGCCTCTGCCGAACGCGTTTTCGCGCGCTTCGGATGGGGCGTGGTGCGCGGGTGCGGCTTCGACTTCATGAACGTTTCCGAAATCACCGCCAAGGCGAAGGTCCTCCTCGAGGCCTTGCCCTATATCCAGGATTTCCGCGGCTCCACGTTCGTCGTCAAGTACGGCGGCAGCTTCATGGACGACCCCGACCCGGTCGTCCGTTCGCGGGTCGCCTACGACATCGCGTTCCTCGCCGCCTGCGGGATCAACGTCGTCGTCGTCCATGGCGGCGGCAAGGCGATCACGCGCGCGATGGAGTCCTCCGGCCTGAAGGCGACGTTCGTCAACGGCCTGCGGGTGACCGACGAGGCGACGGTCGCGATCGTGAAGCGCACCCTCGACGAGATCGTCAACCGCGACGTCTGCAACGCCATCGCGTCCGCTCGGGGCAAGCCGAAGGGCCTGCCGGGGGATACGGTGCTGGTGTGCCAGAAGCTGACGGTCGACGATGATGGCAATCCGGTGGATCTCGGCTTCGTCGGCGAGGTCACCGAGGTGAAGGTGAAGCTGATCAAGAAGGAGATCGCGGAAGGTTTCGTCCCGGTGATTTCGCCCGTGGCCGAGGGCTACGATGGCAAGCCGTACAACGTGAACGCCGATTTGGTCGCCGGTCGGGTGGCCAGCGCGCTGCACGCGCGGCGGCTGGTGTACATGAGTGACGTGCCGGGCCTGCTTTCGGCCCCGCCTGATCCGGAGTCGCTGATTTCGACGCTGAAGATCTCGCAGGTCGATGCGCTGAAGGCGAAGGGGATCATCGACAAGGGCATGCGGCCCAAGGTGGCGAGCGCGATCCGCGCGTTGCAGGAGGGCGTGCAGCGGGTCCACTTCATCGACGGCCGCCTGCCGCATTCGTTGCTGCTGGAGATTTTCACCGACACCGGCATCGGCACGGAGATCGTGCACGGTTGATCCGGGTGTCGCTTGGTCGTGCCCACGCTTTTTTGATGAACCCGTCCGTCACCCGTCAGGCCGCCGCTGATCTGTATGATGCGCACGTAATGAAGAATTACGCGCGCGCCGCTCTGACCTTGGTGCGCGGGCGCGGCACTCAGGTGTGGGATGACACGGGCCGCGAGTACCTGGATTTCACCTCGGGCATCGCCGTCAACGCGCTCGGCCACTGCCACCCCCGGTGGGTCGCGGCGGTGCAGCGTCAGGCCGCGGAGCTCGTGCACACGAGCAACCTGTTCCGCAACGATCTCCAGGCCGAGCTGGCGCGCCGCTTGGTCGGCTACGCTGGCCCGGGGCGAGTGTTTTTCTGCAACAGTGGTGCTGAGGCCAACGAAGCGCTGATCAAGCTCGCGCGTCTCCACGGCGTGCGGAAGGCCGGCGGCGAGGAAGGCCGGATCTACGAGGTGATCTGCGCGCGCAGCGCGTTCCATGGCCGCACGTTCGGCGGCATGAGCGCGACCCCGCAGGAGAAGATCCAGAAGGGCTTCCGGCCGCTTACGCCGGGGTTCGTCTTCGCGGATCTCAACGATCTCGAGGGTTTCCGCGCCGCGATCAACGAGCGGACCGCCGCCATCTTCGTCGAGACGATTCAGGGCGAGGGTGGGGTAAACCCCTGCACCGCTGAGTTCCTCATCGGTCTGCGCGCGCTGTGCAACGAGCATAAGCTGCTGCTTCTCCTCGACGAGGTGCAGTGCGGCATCGGCCGCACGGGCGCGTTCTTCGCCTTCGAGCACGCCGGGGTCCGGCCCGACGCGATCGGCATGGCCAAGGCCCTCGGCGGTGGATTTCCAATCGGCGCGATCTGGACCGGTGAGCAGGCCGCGGATCTTTTCCAGCCCGGTTCGCACGGCACCACGTTCGGCGGCACGCCGCTCGCCTGCGCCGCCGCCCTCGCCGTGCTCGATGTCCTCGAACAGGAGGGCTTGATCGCCCACGTCCGCCAGTCGAGCGTCGCTTGGCACGCCGCCCTGCGTGCGTTGGTCACCGAGTTCCCCAATCAAGTCCGCGGCCTGCGCGGCCAGGGTTTCATGGTGGGTCTCCAACTCGCCCTCGATCCTGCGCCGGTCATCGCCGCTGCCCGCGAGGCCGGCCTGCTCGTCGTCGGAGCCGGGGGTAACGTCATCCGTCTTCTGCCGCCGCTCAATACGTCGGTCGCCGAGCTCGAGCAGAGCGTCGCCCTCCTGCGCAAGGCCCTCGCGGCGACGCGCTCGGCGTGATGTTTCAGGCGGTGGTCCGCAGGGAGCGGACGCTGGTCGATGGACGGCGTTGGATGGCGCGACGCGAGATCGGGGCGGATTTTCCGCCCCGCACCGCGAGCGGAATAAGGCACGGTGCCGACCTGAATTTTCACTCGCACCGGGGCGTGAATCCCGTACGTTGATCGTTTCCTCGAAAATGAAGCACTTCCTCAAGGAGACTGACTTCACGCTACCTGAGGTGGCCGAAGTCATGTCGCTGGCCCGGGATCTCAAGGCCGCGCGGGGCCGTCAGGCATCCGCGGCTCTCGCCGGCCAGACGTGGGCGATGATCTTCTCGAAGTCGTCGACGCGCACGCGCGTGTCGTTCGAGGTGGGCATTCACGAGCTGGGTGGGAATCCCCTTTTCCTGAACCGGAACGACATCCAGCTGGGTCGCGGCGAGTCCATCGAGGATACCGCGCGGGTGCTGTCGCGCTTCGTCCACGGGTTGATCGTACGCACCTTCGATCACTCGGATGTGGAGCGGCTTGCCGCCAACGGCACGGTGCCGGTGGTGAACGCCCTGACGGATTTCCTGCACCCCTGCCAGATCTACACCGACGCTTTCACGGTGGCGGAACGCTGGAGTGCGGCCAGCGGGGGCGACCTCCTCGGATCGTTGCGGGGACGTAAGATCGCCTTCCTGGGCGACACGTCGTGCAACATGGCTTACTCGTGGGCCCTCGGTGCGAATCTCTTTGGCATGAAGATTGCCCTGTCCGGCCCGGAGTCCTTCCGGCCGAGCAAGGACTTCGAGGCGTTCCTCGCGCGCGAGGGATTTCCCGGCGGCTTCACCTTCACGACCGACCCGCGCGAGGCGGTGCGTGACGCTGATGTCGTGTACACCGATGTCTGGGTCAGCATGGGCAAGGAGGAGGAGACCAAGGAACGCCTTCGGACGATGGCGCCCTATCAGGTCACCGCCTCCCTGTTCGCCGCCGCCAAGCCGGACGCGTACTTCCTGCACTGCCTGCCCGCCCACGCCGGCGAGGAGGTCACCGAGGAGGTCCTCGCCAACCCGCGGAGCGTGATTTTCGATCAGGCGGAGAACCGGCTGCACGTGCAGAAGGCGATCCTGACGATGCTGGCCCGGTCCGCCCGGCGCTGACGCGCCGGCGGAACCTGCGGGGGTCCGGCGGTTTTGCTTTGCGCCGGGGGAAGGCGTTTCGCACAACGGTGCCTCCATGAAAATCGTCCTCGCTTACTCCGGTGGGCTCGACACCTCGGTCATCGTCAAATGGCTCCGCGAAACCTATGACGCGGAAATCGTCACCTTCGCCGCCGACATCGGCCAGGAAGAAGAGCTGAAGGGGCTCCCGCAGAAGGCGCGCATGACCGGCGCCTCGAAGCACTACACGCTCGATCTCGTCGAGGAATTCGCGCGCGACTACATCTACCCGATGATCCGCGCCAACGCGGTCTACGAGGGCCAGTACTACCTCGGGACCTCGATCGCGCGCCCGCTCATTGCGAAGGCGCAGATCGACATCGCGCGTAAGGAGAAGGCGGATACCGTGGCGCACGGCGCGACCGGCAAGGGCAACGACCAGTGCCGTTTCGAGCTGACGTACATGGCGCTGGCCCCGCGGTTGCAGATCCTTGCGCCGTGGAAGATCGATTCGTTCCGCGACCTCTTCCCGGGCCGCGCGGAGATGATCGCCTATTGCCAAAAGCACCGCATCCCGGTCGAGGCTTCGCTGAAGAAGCCGTATTCGATGGACCGGAACCTCCTGCACATTTCCTACGAGGCCGGTATTCTGGAGGATCCGTGGTTCGACCCGACGGCCCCCGCCAACCGTGCGATGTTCAAGCTCTCGGTCTCGCCGGAGGAGGCGCCGAACAAGGCGGAGTACGTCGAACTGGAATTCGCGAAGGGCGATTGCGTCGCGGTGAACGGCCGTCGTCTTTCCCCGGCCGGCGTGCTGCGCGAGCTGAACCGTCTCGGCGGCAAGCATGGCATCGGCCGCGTCGATCTCGTCGAGAACCGCTTCGTCGGCATGAAGTCGCGCGGCGTCTACGAGACCCCGGGCGGCACGATCCTCATGCAGGCCCACCGCCAGATCGAGAGCCTCACGATGGACCGGGAGGTGCAGCATCTGCGCGACTCACTCATCCCGAAGTACGCGGAACTCGTCTACTACGGGTTCTGGTTCGCCCCGGAACGCGAGGCGCTGCAGGCCCTCGTTGACGAGAGCCAGCGCTACGTTTCCGGCACGGTCCGCCTGAAGCTCTACAAGGGCAACATCATCACCACGGGCCGCAAGTCGAAGTACTCGCTCTACGATCCGCACATCGCCTCGATGGAGGGCGTCAAGAGCTGGTACAACCAGAACGACGCGACCGGCTTCATCCGCCTCAACGGTCTCCGCCTGCGCGCCCGCAACATCGCCCAGGGCGGTCCGAAGGTCTGATCCCGTTCAGCCCAGATCCGCCGGTGCCCCGCGCGCCGGCGGACGCGGGCCGGGTCGGGCGTCGCCAGCCGTCCGAGGTCGGAGCCGCCCTCGGACTTCCCCCCTCGGCTACCTTGCCGCCCTCCCGACTCCGATTGGCTGCCGCCCGCTGACCTGACTCCCCGTGACCTCCCCGCTCACCGCCGCCGAGGTCCGTCGCCTGCGTGCGCTGCACGACAAGCGCCATCGCGAGGAGCAGGGCTTGTTCGTGGTCGAGGGCGAGAAGGTGGTGACGGAATTGTCGGCGGGAGGACCGCCGTGGGAGGAGCTGCTGGTGACGTCCACCAGTGCGCTCGCGGTGCGGGCCGGGGCGCGGGTCATCTCGGCGGCAGACATGGCGCGGATCAGCCATTTTCCCACGCCTTCGACCGCCTTCGGCGTGCTGCGGCTGCGGCGGGAGTCGCTCGGCCCGCAGGAACTGGCGCGCGGGCTCACCCTCGCGCTCGACGGCGTGCAGGATGCGGGGAACGTCGGCACGCTGCTGCGGATCGCCGACTGGTTCGGGCTCGATCGGGTGCTGCTGGGCAGCGATTGCGCGGATCTCTTTTCCCAGAAAGTCATCAACGCGAGCATGGGCTCGTTCAGCCGGGTACGCGTGGTGACCGCACCCCTTGCCGAGGCCTTGGCCACGGTGCCGGCGGACGTGCCGGTGATCGGCTGCGACCTGCGCGGTGAGGAACTCGGCCGCCTGTCCCCGGTCGAGCACGGTGTCATCGTGATCGGCAGCGAAGGCCGCGGCCTTTCGGCGCCGGTGGCGGCGCGGGTCACCCAGCGCGTCACGATTCCCCGCTTTGGTCGGGCGGAGTCGCTCAACGCGGCGGTGGCAGCCGGGATTGTTTGCGCACACCTCAGGCGTTAAGGGCGAGATCACGGACGTTTTGGCTGACAATTGATTAGCCATTTTTCGCGACCCGCGTAGGGTCGGGGGTGTCTATGGCAGCCCCGGTTTCCACCGATCGTTCTCCGCCGCGAGACTTCGCGACGGTGTTCGCGCGCCTGAGGCCGCACATGGCCGAGCTGGATGTCTTCCTGCGTTCGCAGATCGCGGCCTTTGAGCCGGAGATCCGGGACATGGCGGACTACTGCATTGATACCTCGGGTAAGCGGATCCGGCCGGCGCTGGTCTTCCTGAGCGGTTGGCAGGGCGATGGACGCGTCTTGCCGGAGCTCGTGCGGGTCGCCGCGGTGGTCGAACTCGTACACCTGGCGACGCTGGTGCACGATGACATCATGGATGAGTCGGAGCTCCGTCGCGGTCGGCGCACGGCGGCGCGCGCGTTTGGCCCGGAGGCGGCGGTGCTCTTGGGCGACGCCCTTTTCTCCCACGCCCTCTTCCTGGCGGCGCAGTTCCCCACGACCTCGGTCTGCCGTTTGGTCGCTGACTCCACCCGTCGCGTCTGTGCGGGGGAAATCATCCAGACTCTGCGCCGTCGGACGGACGACATCTCGGATGCGGATTACCGTCGGATTGTCGACCTCAAGACCGCTGAACTCTTCCGCGCCTCGTGTGCGCTGGGGACCGAGTTGGCCCAGTTCCCGCCGGGTTACGTGGAGGCGGCCGCCATCTACGGTCGGCAACTCGGCATCGCGTACCAGATGTACGATGACCTCGCGGATTTCTTCGGTCGGGAAGACCGCATCGGCAAGACCCTCGGGACCGACTTGATCAGCGGCAAGCTGACCCTGCCCCTGTTGCGGCTGCGCCAAGTGCTTCCTGAAGCACTTGCCCAAGAGCTACTTGAAGAAATTCGGGGTCAACGTCCCGCGAGGCTGGCCTTCTGGCTGGAGCAGATGGAAGGGCGGGGAATCTTTGCGGCGGTGGCGGAGGTGATTTTTGCGGAATTGGAGCAAGGTGAAGCGGCCTTGGCGGCGTGGTCGGGCCTCGCGCCGACGCCGTTGCTCTTGC
>JACCDW010060354.1_pt1 | contig 10169 bp, 11 predicted proteins | sample 7449781 | NCBI WGS metagenome assembly JACCDW01 (sample SAMN15323449, study PRJNA562643) | freshwater metagenome | isolation source: river surface water | place: USA:Blue River Watershed | collected 2017-08-18 | reverse complement strand
TCCCTATCCATCTCTGCTTGTCTAGCTTTAATCTTGTTCCAGACATCAATCTTTCCTGTCTGCATGAACAACATCTTCAGCTCTTCTTCAAATGCTCTAGCCTGTTCCAAGGCCATTTCAATCTGAAGAGCAGTACCCATGTTGCTACCAGTCTTCTCACGCTTGGCTTGAAGCATAGCTTTGGTAGCTTGGCTCTTCGCATTGAACATCTGTCCAAGCATTGGTGCAAGACCGCCTTAGTCATTGGCAACCTTACTGGCCTTCTTGACCATACCAATGGCTTTTTGTAAGCCATCAAGTGCAGCAATAGGATCTAATGGAATCATGCTAGTGATGTAGTTTATTTTCGATGGCTATCCAAATAGCACCACAGAAAGCACCAATAACTAAAATGGGTTTCACTGCTCTAGCTATCCACTCAAGGACAACAAAAGCACCAGAGGCTGCGTTAAATGCAGCCACTACAGCTTGTGTGTTCTTATCTAGTTGATCTACTTTAGATTCAACAGCACACAAGCGTTCATAGATTTGTTCGTGTGTTACTTGTTCGGTCATGGTGCATCAGGCCAAGTGATAGTCCAAGGGAATCCTTCTTGCGCTGTAATGTCACGCAAGGCTTGACGATATGTAGCCCAAACTGCTTTGTTAACAGGAGCATCTGCTACTTGAGTCCAGTCACACTCAGCTAACTTAGCATCACGAGTGGCACGAACACTTTTAGCCATATCAGTATTGTCTTGAGCCAATTGTTCTTGTGTTTTTGTAACAACAGACCAATTCAATATAGCTTCTCCATTTACAAAACTAGGAGTAGTAGCTAATTCAATGTACTCAGTTCTTTCGTTAAAAGATGGCTGTGTATCCACTTGTACTTTATAGACTCCATATTCTTGCAATGATTCATCTGTCATCTGCAATGGAAAAGATGTATTAGGAAATTCATCCTGCAAATCTCGGATGTTGAATGGATATTTTTCAATAATGTTGTTTGTAATTTTTGCGTACATATGAGTCCTTACTGTGGTCTTAATGCAAATGTGCAAGCTGTTGCTGAATATGTTGTAGAGTCTGATGTGCTAATTGTTGGAGTGCTTGGATTAAATGTACCACTAACCCATTTTTTTATACCAACAAATAATGTTGTGTTGTATGTGCTTTGTGCCGTTAAGTTACAAGTTCCACTCCAACTTCCATCTTGATCATTATAGAAAAGTGTAGTTTGAGTAGCGCCACCAATTGCACTAATAACTAATGCACCTGATGTTACTGGAGTAATGCTTGGTGCATCAATGATTGCTGTATTTGTTACTGTTGCTGTTGTAGTTGTTACATCAAGTGGAGTTGTAGTATTTACACCTCTAAAACACAATACTTGCAAACACCCACTATTTGCTGATAAAGCGAAAGGCCCAACAGATACTGTTGTATCTGGTGTAGCACCCATAAATTTATATCCCATGTATAAAAATGAATCGTTTGTATCAGCAGCTTGAATTGAAACAATATCTGTAAAAGTAGATGCAGCCACAAGATCAGCAGCAGATGCTGTAGTACTACATATAACAACTACAAGATCATTTTGTTGTAAATTTGTAGGCAACTTAACTTGTGCAGTACCAGTAAAAAGACGAATAGCGTCAATATAAGTATGTGAAACACATTTTATAGTTCCATCATACAAATCACCTGTTACAACTGTTAATGCATTAGTTACTGAGGTGTATCCAGTATGACTAATAATTGCTGGAGTATTGTTGTTTGGCGATCTTGATGTTCTAGTTAAAGAAATTGACTGTTTTGTTAATGGGCTTGGTGAAAAAATTACTGTTGCACCAGCCTCTCCTGTTTGAATTCCTGCGCTTGGAATCGCAATTACAGTACTTTGTACATTTTGGTTTGGTTGTAAAGATACATAAAAATTACCAGTAGCATCCAATGCTTGCTGATTGCCTTGAAATGTACCAAAAGATGATAGATATTGCCAAGTTATATCTGCACTAGAGTTTAGCTTCATTATTAAAGCCCTAGTTCCCCAATAAGGACTTGCTGTTGAAACTGCTGTTGCATTTGCACCATTAACAATTGCACTTAAGAAAAAATTTCCACTTAAATCTCTTGATATTTTTGGGCTGTAATAGTTTGGATAATAACTTGATGGTGCAAAAGAAGCATCTTCATAATAAAAACTAGATGAGACAGAGCCACTTGGAGTAATTTTTGCATAATAAATTTGCTCTCTTTCTGGTAGAGCAGATTGATGATATGTACCAACACAAATCAAATTACCAGATGAATCAATAGCACCAGAATATAATCTTGATATTGATGCTGTAGTTGGATGATATGTATAAGTCCAAGTATAAATTCCTAAAGAGGTTGGTATTTTATATACTGTACCTTGATCTGGATTGTTTCCATCATTCCAATATCCAACAATGTAAAGACATGAATTAGCTTCATCCAAAACTAAATCTGTTCCTACCAATGGGGCACTTGATTGATAGTGTTGCGTAGCCAATAATGTTCCAGAGCTATTATATTTAAAAATAAAAACACCATCTTTATTTGCCCTAGAACCTCCAATATATATATTTTCTGAACTATCAATAGTTAATCCAAATGAACTAAGATATTGTGGACTTGCAGTATCATCTGTAACCATTCTTGACCATTGAATAGTGCCAGAACTATTTATTTTGTATAAATGTAATGATTCGTAATTTCCACCACCATATTGGTCAAATCCAAGAACATAAACATTGCCACTAGAAGCAACCTTCATGTGTGTTGGATAATTGTTCATTGTTGTATTAACATTAGTTCTAATGCCAAAACCCCATTGAGATTGAAATTGTTGATTAACTTTATTTAAAAAAGAACAATATCCTGTATATCCAGTAGCTAATGAATTTCTTGCAAGATATATTGAACCATCTGTATCAACAGCAATTGGCGCAGTAGCATATAGTGAAGCACTACTAAGTGTGCTTCTTGCATAAAAGAGTTCCATCTTCCCTCTTATTGGGATACCACCACTTGTTGATGTATTGCTTGAAAACATTAAAACCCCTTAAACTGTGTAGTTCTGACCAGCAACACTACCTAACCAGTTTGTGCCATCAATAGCTGTAAATACAAACTTGTCAGCCTTAGATGCAGTAGATGTTATTGTTGGTGCAGTTGCACTAGGCCAATCAACAGAGGAGGGCCATGTTACTGTGCGTGAGCCTGTACCATCTTGCTTCAAAATCATAATGAATGATTTTCCAGCAACAGGTGTTGGGAATGTAAATGTACAGTTACCAGTTAATGTCAGAATCTGTACTGAACCATTAGCTAAGTCAACTGTGTACGCAGTAGAAGTATTAGCAGTTACAACTTCCTCTGTGTAACCATTGGTGAATGTACCAGCTTCAATGGTCTTAGCACTTAGTGTTTGAGTATCAGTAGTTCCTACAATTGTCCCAGAAGGAGTTGTAGGTGTACCTGATAAATCAGCATAAGCTCCTGATGTAGCCACTGTAGACAAGCCAGATACTTCACTAGCTGCTACAGATCCATCAGCTAACACAGCACCAGTGGATACTGTATTAGCCAGTACTCTTGCTTTAGTCATTTAAACTCTCCAATTCATTTTGCAATGCTGCTATCTGTGCAGTCAATGAGTCTCTTCTTACTTGCAAAGCAACAGCTTTGTCTTCTTTAATCTCAGCGATCTTTTCTGCTGACATTGGAACAATGGCTTTAGATGAAACAACGACTTTGCGTTCAGCATCAATCGTTAATGTTTCTTCTCCGTATTCTTCAAACTCACCAAGCACTTGCGATTGATTGTCCTCAGGATACCAAGCGCAATCTTGAACGCCTAATGATGCATCAGTCCAAGATAAATCAGTCAATGATTCAACTTGTAAGCCAAGTAAAAATACTGGCAATGCTTCTCTTGATGCAATGTTGTTTTGAACTTTGATCATCGGTAAACCTTCTTAAACAATTGATTGCCTTCTGATGAGTAGGTGTTTGGTATGTGAATGAATCCCTTTGGATCACCAACTAAACCAGCGCAGTATGTATTTGTCATTGTGAAGTTCTTAACACACAAAGTTTCATGGCTAGGATAACCGCCATATGGTGTAGTCGTTTCTAAAATTGGCTTTGTATCAATATCAAAATACGCTGAAAACGATGAAGTTTGATTGAATATTGCGCTTGTGTAACTATAATTTCCAGATAAGAACGCATTTAGTCTTGTTCCATCAATATTATTGCCATTATAAAAACCACCCTGAGCGTACCCTGATCTAGCTCCATGAATAAATTTTAGTGCTTGTCCTTGATATTGCGCTGTTGTAAATGGTTGAAATGCGTTAGTAGCAGTCAAACTTGATGTTGAAACTGCTCCTGTTGATGAAGACAAACATGTTACAAAACCACTTTTGATGCCATCGCTGTCTCCAAAAACACCTAATGCTCCCTCTGGTCCTACAGTTATGCCATAAATTTGAGGTGTAGCACCACCAAAAGTTGACATAGTTGATCTACCGTGACCTACAACAACATAGTCATTGCCAAAATTTGCTAAATAAGTGTATGCAGTAGTGCCATCGCCCCAAGAAACACCAACAGAGTATCCTATACTAGACGTATAGATTTGTGCGCTTGTATATTGCATCGTGCTTGTTAGAAGAGCAGTTGCTGGTTTTGTAGCACCAATAAAAGCAAGAGTTTCAGGATTAAATCTTAATAGCGCAAGATTATTTGCGTTATCTTTGCCAACCATTAGCATTTGTCCATTTTTGCTAATAATTGCACCGTAGTGAATAAAATCCATAGAAGTCCATGTTCCACCACTTTCGTAAGTTCCTGTAGCTGGTGCGGCAACATTCACATAGCTAGTGTCTGACCCTGATACTGTCACTAAAAAAGGCAACAGTCCTGTGTAGCTAAATAAACCTTTAGTTGCTGAATACTCAATTGACCAACAATAATTTTGCAATAAGTTATTGCTAATATTTGGCACAGGTAACTGTGTTATTGAAGAAGTCACTCCTGTATTTACGTCTTGAACATTGCTGTATCCCGAATCTGAATAATCAGCAGTCCATCTGTAGTTCTCGGGAGTAAAACCTGTTCTATAGTATTTCCAAATTTTTCCACCAAGCATAATTGCAACCGACCTAACACTTGTTGAGTAGGTGGGAAAACTTGTTGGCGATGTTGCAATCTGAACTAAATCATATCTTCTTTGAGTAACTGAAGCAGCAGACACAGCAGTAGCTCTTCGAGGTAACCCACCTAGTCCATTCCCTACGACTGGTGAGTTTTGCATTCCATATGCGTAAGGCATTAACTACTCCTCTAATTAAAAGTCTGTGTATTCAGCTTTGAACACAACACCACTAGCAAGGGCAACTTGATTACCAACATAGAGTTGTTCACCAGCAGCCAAACGCAAAGGAGCAGTTTCTGTGTATGTTGGAAAAGAAGTTGAAGTAATACCTGCTGTAGTTGCAAGAGTCTGAGCTGCCATAGTTACTGAATCAATCAATCTCTTAGTTGTTCCAGAATCAGAACTTGTAAACAACATCAAAGAAGAAGCAGTATTGGTAGCACGAGGTATTGCTGACAAGCGAGTTAAGATTGCACCATCAGCACCTGCAGTCAGAAGAAGTACAGTGTTGGTAGGTGCATCACCAGTGATAGTTCCGCAAGCCCCAGTAGTAACGGCTGTTGAAATCTTCGGTGTTTGTGCAAATGGGGCTGTGAAAGTTTTTGCCATGATAGTTTCCTTTTAGAAGCAAAGAGCAATGGCTTGTGTTTGAGCCAAAGAAGTTGAATTAGCGAACGGTGTGGACGCTGGTAAATTAGTAATAGTGTTACTATTATAATCAATTGTTTTATTAGTCAGTGCCTGAGTATCTGTAGTGCCTACGATAGTGCCTGTAGGTTTTAAAGATAGATTAATAAATCTAGCATCTGATTCTGCTTTAGTGTATGTATTAGAAACACTGAATGCACCATAAGCAACAATGTCAACAATGTCACCAGTAGTTGCTCCAGAAGCTAAGACAATGTCTACACCACTTGTAGCAGTGAAGTCAGAACCTAATACTTGTTTAACACCGTTGACATATACATCAACAAAACCTATATCATAGGTGATAGAGAATGTGGTCTGTCCTGATGTTGCTGTATATACTTGTCTAACTGATGTACCATTAACAGCACTACCAGCAACTTTCCAAAGAGAACCAGTCCATACTTTAATATCACTAGAAGTAGTGTTGTAATATAAAGCACCAACAAGAAGAGTGTTGCCGTCATTATCTACTGAAGGATCTGAAGACTTGTCACCCAAGTATCTGTCATCAAAAGCATCATAACTAGCGGCAGCATTAGTAGCCGCTGTAGAAGCTGTACTTGCTGATGTAGATGCATTAGATGCTGAGGTTGCTGCATTAGAAGCTGATGTAGCTGCAGCAGCAGCAGAGGTAGCAGCAGAAGCGGTACTGCCAAACAATACATCAATATAGTTCTTAGTGACAGCGTCTTGAGCGTCTGTAGGATCACCCATGCCAGTGATCTTATTAGTACCCATAGCGATAGCACCAGACATAGTGCCACCAGCTAGAGACAGTTTAAGTGCATCAGCAGTGTCTACATATGTCTTAGTTGCCGCATCTTGATTTGCTGTGGGATTACCAAGACCTGTAATCTTGTTTGTTCCCATTGCAATAGCACCACTCATAGTGCCACCAGCTAATGGAAGCTTGGTTGCAATTGAAGTAGTTACTGTGTTAGCAAAGTCTGCATCATCACCTAGAGCTGCTGCCAACTCATTCAATGTATCTAATGTAGCTGGAGAACTGTCAACAAGGTTGGCAATGGAGGTGTCTACATAACCTTTGGTAGCTGCATCATTGGCATTAGTAGGGCTTGTAAGATTGGTGATGGTGGCAGATGTGCCAGCATTCATGTTCAAGCCACCATTGATAACAACATCATTAAATGTTGAGCTACCAGTAGAAGCTGTAACATTACCTGTTAAGTTACCAGTGACATTGCCTACCACTGCACCAGTGTGTGTACCTGCTGTATTACCAGTGACATCACCAGTAAGACCACCAACAAATCCTGTGGTGGCTGTAACTAAAGTACCTGTAATGGCTTGAGCAGAAGCTCCACCAATAACAGAACCATCAATAGTACCTGCATTAATATCAGCAGATGCAATTGTTGCTGCTGAGTTAACTGTTAAGTTTGTTAGTGTTGCTGCTGCTGGCGTGCTTGCACCAATGACAGTGTTGTCAATAGTGCCTCCATTGATATCAGCAGTGTCAGCAACTAAGCTGTCAATGTTTGCTGTACCATCAATGAATAAGTTTTTAAACTCACGGCTGCTAGTACCTAGATCAATATCATCATCTGTTACTGGAACAATAGCACCATCTTGGAATCTCACCTGCTCAACAGTAACACCACCAACCTCAACAAATACACCATGACGATTGTTGCTTGTATCAGTAGCAATTTTGTTCAGTAAATCACTGTCACCAATAACAGGAACAGGATGACCTTCAGCAGAAGTACCATCGTGCTTATGTCCACCACCTGTAGCAAAGGCATCACGCAGAGCATTAAACTCATTGTTAATAGGGGCTGCTCGTACAACTGCGGTTGGTACAATATCAGCAGCGGATTGTCTTACATAACCTGTCAAGGTAGTTCTCCTTAGCGTCTGTCATTCATTGAATAATTCAGTACCAGACCCTGAATCGTATGACTAGCATTTTGATCATTAGTCACATAATTAAAAGCTATGGAGAATCCAGAGCCTTCAATGTTTGTCTTCTCCACTGGTGATGGATTACCATCGAAAATAGCAGCAGCGTCATACACAGCTTCGTTGTAATAGGCTGCTGCACCTGTTGTTGTCATTGAGTAGTTAGTTGGATTAAACACATTCTGACTATCATCAAAGTCATAGCTAACACCCAAACTAATTGTAGAACTTCCCTCACTACGCAAGAAGGTGGTGAGGTTGTAGAAGTTCTTTCTAATAGTAGGATCTTGGAAATAATAGTAAGGTGTTTGATAGACAGACAAGATGTCATTCCCTGCAAAGGAACTACCACTCTCTTGTCTATACACCTTACCTGTTGAGTCTCCGTGAATCACCACCTCATCAGTACCTATATAACCACTAGAAGCACAAGTGGCAGGGAAGTCAAAGAGCTGTGAATACTCAAAACCAAACCCACCATCTCTTTCTCTCAAACCACCTAACAAACCAAATGTTCCTTGTGCTGGAATGAAGAACCTAAACTGTGACTTCTTTCTAACAACAACAGAACTCAATGTTTCTGGATCAATATCTTCAGCCACAAGCTCACGCAAGATGGCATTAATTGTGTATTGAATTTGTTTAGAGATTGTTTCTAGTTCAACATCACCAATCTTATTAGTACCAGCCACTGGTCTAAAACCGTCTGGTCCTAAGAATATTAAGCTTCCACCTAGTTCTACCACACTATCCGGTACAACACAACCTAGATTTGAAGTGACTTCGCTCACAACAAAATCAGCTACATTTGTACCTGTCAAACTCTTAATAGCATTCTTACCAAAGATATATAAGTTATCTCGGAATGCTTTTACTTGAACAATCTCAAAGCCTACATTAATAACGGCTGCACCATTAGCTGGATTAAAATCTGTCTCAGCCAGTGGTGAAGAGATGTATAAGTTAAAAGGTTGAGAAGGATCACCAGCTAAGAATAAATGATTCTTAAATGCAGCTAAATATTTTGGAGCACTAGGAGCATTAGCGTGTGTAATCTGTGTGTAAGTTGTACCGTCATAGATAGCTGCTGGATTAACTCCATCAACTAAAGCCATCTTAACGCCTACCCAGTTGTAACGAGTAAAGCGAACCTTCTTAACACCAACCATTGAAACTGTACCGGGAGTTGTTACAGCAACCCAAGCATCAGTAGTATTGTCCCACTTATAAAAGTAATTGGTTCCTGCTGATGGCTTGCGACAAGCAAAGATACCATCATTAATATCTTCACATACAAACACACCAAGCACACTACCTGTACCAGTCACAGTGCCATAGTCATTACTATATCCACTAATTCTTCTGTAACCACCAGTTGTAGCTGGCTCATAGTTGATAAGCTGAATGGCAGAACCGGGTTCTCTTTCACCTTGAGACAGTACATCCTTATTGGTGTTCATGCCACCAATGCAGACTACTGGATACCCATTAATTCTATCTGCCATTAAAACACTCTTGGATTAAATGAAGGCTTAACAATCATTGTTGAACGCATGTACATAGGCTCATCTAACAAAAGCCTACGCATTGTTCTGATACCAACATCAAACTTGTCTTTATAAATAGAAGCACCTTGCTCATTAGATCTGAACATCAGCATGTAGAACATAGCACCATCAAGCAACACACTGGTGAATCTATCAGGAACAATACAGACATCTGTAGCTTCTACTAAGTCAGCAGGGAAAGACCAATACTTATATTCAATCTCATAAGCCTGATCTGGTTTTGGAGTTACACCAAACTTAGACTCTTGTGTTTGATAAACAGAAATAGCAGGACCATAACCACCAGTATCATTCATGTCCTCACCGGGGCGATAGTTGTCTAAGTAGTCGGTGTAGGTAAGAACAGACAGACGAGTAGGATCGTTATCTGCTGCTGTTAGTTTCTTGAGGTAGAAGCTTTCCCAATCAACACTAGACAAAGTGGCAGGGAAGCTATACTGTCCTTCACCAACAGTCATTGTTTGTGTGTAAGTGGTTAAAGCAAAAGGCCACTCTTGTGCAGAGTGCATCAATTCTCTAATGGATGAATTGATAGCATTCTTAGCTAGAGCTTGGATGTTCCTAGCCCCATCGAATTCGGTGGTGTCCAAGACAACCTCACCCATTCTTCGTAGCAATTCATTCGTTAAAGAAAGATATGTAGACATATTTTTAAACAATAAAAGGGAGAGGCGGTTAAGCCCCTCCCTGCATCAACTAGCTATTAAGCCAGTTGCTCACGGTCCACTGAGGCACGAGCTGGGCGACCATCGACATTCATCAACACAGCCCATACACGCACTTCACCAGAGGTGGGAGCAGTAGTGGCAGTAGCGATC
>JACCDW011158374.1_pt1 | contig 10170 bp, 5 predicted proteins | sample 7449781 | NCBI WGS metagenome assembly JACCDW01 (sample SAMN15323449, study PRJNA562643) | freshwater metagenome | isolation source: river surface water | place: USA:Blue River Watershed | collected 2017-08-18 | reverse complement strand
AGTGACCACTGCGCTGGCTGCGCTGGCTGCACCAGCTGTGATGATGTTGCCACCAGTGATGTTGCCAGTTACCACAGACGTTGCTGCACTAACTGCACCAGCAGTGACAATATTTCCACCAGTAACGTTACCAGTTGCGCTTACTGCACCAGTTGCTTCAACATTGCCACCGTTGGCTGTGACAACCTTGCCACCAACTGTAAGTGTGTTAGCCGCACTGTCGAATACCAAACCGTCGTCGGCTGCAATGGTATTGTTTAAGTTAAACATCACTTGGCTGTTTGAGCCAGGTGCTGCTAAATTACCAACCAAATTACCAATAAAGTTTGGTGCTATTACGTTACCTGTGGCAGAAATTGCGCCGGCCGCTGAAATTGCACCACCGCTGATGATGTTGCCACCAGTGATATTGCCTGTTGCAACTACCGTGGTAGTTGCGCTGACTGCGCCAGAGCTGATTACATTGCCGCCGGTGATGTTGCCTGTGGCTGTGACCAATCCGCTGGTGTTGATATTACCACCTATGACATTACCAACCGCACTGGCATATCCGGACGCAAACAAGTTGTTGGTGCTGACCAAGTTTGGTGTGTTGATGTTGCCGCCGGTGATGTTACCAGCAGCACTAATTGTGGTTCCTGCGCTGACCAATCCCAATGTGTTGATGTTGCCACCAGTGACGTTGCCTGTTGCTGTTATCAGCCCGGCTGTAGCCAAATTACCGCCTGTGATGTTGCCTGTTGCAACAACTTGAGCGCCAGTGTTTAAATTACCGCCTGTGATGTTGCCTGTTGCAACAACTTGAGCGCCAGTGTTTAAATTACCGCCTGTGATGTTGCCTGTTGCTGTTACCAATCCAGCTGTAGCCAAATTACCACCAGTGACGTTGCCTGTAACTGCTGCATAACCTGCTGCAACTACATTAGCACCTGTGACCAAATTGCCTGTTGCTGTTACCAATCCAGCAGTGACCAAATTGCCACCAGTTATGTTGCCTGTGGCAATTATTACGCCTGTGGCACTGATTAGTCCGCCAGTGTTGATATTTCCGCCGGTAACATTGCCAGTAGCAGCAACATAACCAGACACCACAGCATTGGCGCCTGTGACTAAATTACCAGTTGCTGATACCAATCCAGCTGTGTTGACGTTGCCACCGGTGATGTTGCCTGTTGCCACGACGGCTGCACCAGTAGCAAAGTTACCAACTGCACTGACAATTCCTGCAGAATTAATGTTGCCGCCAGTGACGTTGCCTGTAACTGGTAAATTAGAAATTACGTTTCCGCTTAAACTGATTGCACCAGCGTTGACGTTTGCTCCAACTACGTTACCAGTTGTACTAAACTGCCCTGTGCCGGTTAAGTTGCCAGTTGAGATGTTTACTGTTGCGCTTACATTAGATGCTTCTAAAGTTCCAACAACAAACGAACCATAGCTGCTGACAGTTACAATTTCGTTAGCGATACCAACGTTGGCCGCAGCAAACAATTTACCAGATGCATCGTCCCAACCAATAAACGCTTGTTTTTCTGTGGTGTCATAATACCACATGTCGATACCACGGCTCTTACCATCATCTGTAGAAAGAGGTGCGTTGTTAGGGCCACGACCCATTGCAATGATTGGATCTTCAACTGCCAATGTTTCTACATTGATGTAAGCAATGTTGCCGTTGACTGTTAGATTACCGTTTACTACAGCGTTGCCTGTGGCACTGAAATCGCCAGTTTGTGTTAGTCCAGTTGTGATTAAATTACCACCTGTAACGTTGCCTGAACCGCTGATGATACCAAAAGATAATACATTAGCACCAGACACATTACCGCCTGCTGAGACCAGTCCAACTGTGCCTAAGTTGCCACCAGTGATATTACCTGTAGCTGTGATCAATCCGGCTGTGACTAAATTACCGCCAGTGATGTTACCAGCACCGCTGATGATACCATCTGACTTGATATTGGCACCGGCTAAGTTACCTGCTGCGGTTACATTGCCTGCTGCTGATACTAACCCGCCGGTGTTGAAATTGCTACCGGTGACGTTGCCTGTGGCTTGCACCATGCCGATAGTTAAGAAGTTACTGCCGCTGACGTTGCCTGTGGCAAGAACCAAACCACCAGTGATAAAGTTTGCGGCGGTTGCGTTACCAGCTGCACTGACAATACCACCAGTTGTTACATTGCCACCAACGACATTGCCGCTTGCATCGATATTACCTGTTACATTAACTGCTGCAGAACTGACAACAACTACATTTGATACGCCAGCAATACTGATATTAGCGTTGCCATTGGTTGCTCCAATATTGACTTCTGACGTGCCGTTGAGTATTCTTGTGGGTGTTCCGGCTGCAATACCAGAAAGCAATGCACCATTACCTAAAATGTATTGCCCAGTGACGTTACCAACTGCACTTACTGCTCCACTGACTGCAACATTATTTGTTACATTGATGTTACCGCCGTTGACATTGCCGGTTGTAGTAATAGCACCAGTTGTTGTTAAATTACCGCCAACTACGTTGCCGGTTGCACTTACGATAGCGCCTTGAACCAATGCACCAGTGATCAAATTTCCACCAGTTACATTGCCAGTTGTGGTTATTGCGCCAGCAGTGGTTAAGTTACCACCGGTAACGTTACCAGTTGCAACCACAGTTCCTGCTGTGGCAAAACTGCCAGCAGTGACTGTTCCAGTTGCTGAAACCAATCCAGCAGTGTTGATATTTCCGCCTACTACATTACCAGTAGCTGTGGCTGACGTTGTATTAACGGTAGAAGCAAAAACTCCTGTGGCATTTAAATTACCACCAGTTAAATTGCCTAAAGCACTGACGTATCCATTGGTTAAAACATTTCCGCCTACTACGTTACCGGTTGCTGTGACCAATCCTGCTGTGTTGATATTTCCACCAGTGACGTTGCCGCTCAAACTTGCAGTGACACCAGTGTGTGTTGTAGCGTTGACATTGGCACCGCCCAGCACATTGCCGCCTGTGATATTTCCAGTAGCACTGATTTGCCCAGCAGTGGTAACATTTCCACCAATTACATTGCCCTGAGCAGATACAACACCCAGCACTGTCATTGTGTTAGAGTCTTTGTTGTATGTAAATCCTGCTACAGCGTCAGCGTTACCTGCTGTGTTGAACAATATCTGTGTGTTTGATCCCGGGACAACAATGTTACCAGTGATATTGCCAGCAAAATTACCAACAAAGTATCCGTCAGTGACAATGTTTCCTAACGCACTTACTACGCCTTGCGTTTTGAGATTGTTGCCTTGAACGTTGCCTGTTGTGACAATGTTGGCTGAGTTTGTTCCGCTGGCCAAATATGCCGACACATCAGCGTTGGCATAGCTCGAAGGTAAACCAGTGAGTTGACTACCATTACCAATCAAGTATGCACCAGTGATATTGCCCACTGCACTGACAGCGCCACCAGTTAAAATATTACCGCCACTGGCATTACCAGTGACTGTTAATGACCCCAATGTACCAACACTGGTGATATTTGTTTGAGCTGCTGTGGTCAACGTTCCGGCAATGTTGCCGCCACTGATATTGCCAGTGGTGATGATATTGGATGTGTTTGTGCCGCTGGCCAAATATGATGCAACATCTGCGTTGGCATAACCCGATGGCAGCCCAGTGAGTTGACTACCATTACCTAAAATATACTGACCACTGATGTTGCCAGTGGTAATGATATTAGCCGAGTTCGTACCACTGGCCAAATATGTTGCAACGTCAGAGTTAGCATACCCAGCTGGCAAACCAGTTAACTGTGATCCATTACCAACAAAATAGTTTGCTGTAACATTGCCAGCAACACTCATTCCTGTTGATGCAAATGTATATACGTTGGTGACGCCGCCGACGTTGCCAACAACGTTGCCGTTGGCCACTGGGATGTTGAATTCTGTTGTGCCATTTGACAGTTTTGAAGCTGATCCAACGTTGGAACTGGCCACAACACCAGTAAGTCCAGCACCGTTACCAATAAAGATACCACCTGTGGTAACAATGTTGCCTGTGACACTGATTGCTTCTGTGCCTGTGCCTTGGCTAACAAATGTACCACCAGCAGGGTTGGTAATAGTAACTGCTGTGGCGTTGGCACTGATTGTTGCACCTCCCAAATCAATGGTGGTTCCAGCCAGGTACAAATCGTTAAATCGTTGTGTTGGACTACCTAAATCGTATGTGACGTTGGCAGCAGGAAGAATATTGCCCTTGACAGTAATTGTGTTTGTTCCAAAAACTGCTACGTTGGCTGTGCCACCCACGCTGACGTTGACATTGCCACCAGATGCACCAATGCTTACATTGCTGGTACCATTGAAAATTGTATTGCTGCTGCTGTTGACACCAGTTAAAAGAGCACCGTTACCAAGAATATAACTGCCTTGAACATTGCCTACCGCAGTTACATTACCTACGCCAACAATGTCACTACTGGTCAACGATAAATTATCACCGGCTGCAAGTTCTTGTATCTGGCCGGTACTTGAGTTAACGATTAACGGGACTCTATTTGTCATTATCTTTTTCCAATTTCTATATTTATGTAGTATACACTACCACATTACCGCCGCCACGAATGCCAACGTTGAAAGTATTGTTGCTTGCCAGCGGAACTGTTACTGGAGTGGTTCTTGTTCCAACCGTTAATGTTCTAGTGAAAACTGTGTTGCCAATATAAATGTTTCCTGTGGCTTGTATGTTGCCGCCAGTGACATTGCCTACCGCGGTAAGACCTGTTTGTGATACAACTACAACATTGCTGACCCCGCCAATGCTGATAGTAGCATTGCCGTTTGATGAACCAATAGCAACATTGCTGTTACCGTTGAAAATTCGATCTGTTGAGGTTGAGATGCCTGTAAGCAGAGCACCATTACCGATGAAGTAATTGCCTGAACCAGCAGTGACGTTACCATTTACTGATACACCATTGGCTCTAAATGTTGCAACATTGGCTGTGCCATTGACACTGACTGTCACTGGACCGTTGATATCAGCAATTCTTACATTGCTGTTAGCATTAAGAATTTGACTACCTGCTGAAACTGTAATACCAGTTAAGCCTGCACCGTTACCCTGAAAGTATGCAGCATAAACAGTGTCGTATCTATAAGACGGATTGCCCAGATCAAAAACTGCATCTGTCGAAGGGCGCACAGAACTGTTGGTTACAACATTGCCAATTCCATTGCCTTGCAGGATTAAATTGCCGTTTGTGCCGTTGATCGAAATGGTGTTATTAGCAATTACAACGTTGCTATCAACTGGACCAGCAGACCAAACCTGGGAAAAATTGTTGTTTACAGCTTCAAATGCAGTTCGTAGCGACTCGCCGGTGCCGTCATTTGCGGCTGCTCCAACGTCGATGATCTGTTGTGTCATAGGTAATCCAGTCCTCTAGTGTATTTACCATAAGGACAGGATTCCGCTTTAGCCGATTCTTGTGTAAGTTAGATAAGAGCCCGATTGGACATTGAGGTTTGCAGCACTGGTTTGTGCTTGTATAGCTACATTTGCATTGCCTGCACTGTAGATAGTGCCAGTAATCCGCACAGTTCGTGGAGTAGTAGCAGTCATGCTTTGGGTAGTGCCAGTGGTTCCAGAAGTATTTGATGTTGCCATTGCAAAACCTGTGGTTGCAGTTTGTTGAGTTTCTAATGTATAGAAGCAAGTTCCTGCATCAAAATAAGTGCTAAACGCTGTTGTAGTAGCTCCGTCAGGAATAATGGGCATGTATGCTTCGAATTTATAGCTCATACCAGCCAAAACAAAGAAACCTAACGTTCCAACATTGGCCATACTAGCTGAGCTGATTACGTTGGTTGTACTCTGCCAAGCAATGTTTTCTACGCCAACACCATAGCCAAAACTATTGCCACTGATATTAGAATTAAGTGTCAACACATTTCCAGCAATAACACTGCCAAAGGCACTTACGTTGGCTTGTACATTGAGTCTATCAGCAATGATTGTGCCAGTTGCGCTGATGTTTCCGTCACTGTTTACATTACCGCCACGAACATTACCGGTGGCTGTAACGCCGTCGGCACCAGCACTTACTGCACCCAAGCTAATAACATTACCGCCGGTGACGTTTCCTGTGACTGTGGCATACCCAGCAGCGACTACATTGGCACCTGACACCAAATTACCAGTTGCAGTCACTAGACCTGCTGTGATTATGTTGCCACCAGTTACGTTACCTACAGCAGTAAATGTACTTGATCCATACATTGTGCCAGTAACTGCCAATGTGTGTAAAGGTGCTGTGTTTGCAATACCAACGTTGCCAGTTGTGCCTAACACTGCAATTCTTGTAGTTCCGTTGGTTTGTAAAAGTACGTTGGCGTTACCGTTAGCATCACTGTACACTGCCTTCAAAGAAGCTGTGGTTCTTGGTCCTAAACCAGTGGAATCACTGGTATACCAATCAACAGCGCCAATGTTTTGTCCCAGTGTTGTAATTGCAGTATTAGCATCACGGAATTGAATCATCGGAGATGTAGTTGTAGTAGAGGTTTGAGTTAAGACAATGTTACCTGTGGAGATTGTTAAGTTGCCACCATTTACGTTGCCTGTAGCCGACACTTGACCAGCTGTGTTGAGATTACCTCCAACTACGTTACCAGTAACACTATATGCTCCAGTTACATTTAACCCAGTTGGTGTAAATACTGCAACGTTACTAACCCCACCTACAGTAATATTAGCGTTACCACTAGCAGTTTGAATTTCAATAGAAGTTGTTCCATTGAACAATTTGTCGCCTGAAATGTTACCTGATAACGAAGCGTTACCGCTGACTGTTAAGTCGCCGGTAATAATCACATTGGCAGTACCGCCAGTATTTTGGAATGTTACTGTATTAGCTGATCCAATAGATTCAACAATAACGTTGCTGGCATAACGCTTGTAGATAGACATTTAGAGTTCCTTTGTGTTATTTATACGGTTTTGGAAGTCTGCAATGGGCATTGATAGCATATTTGGAATACCGTTGAGTTCTGACAATTCTGCTGTGGTATCGCCAATAATTCTAAAAAAGCTGATTTTTGGAAAATCTTTGCAAATTTGTTTGAGCTGTCTTACCCAATTTCCTGTAAACGTAGGGACTGCTGAACTTTTTTTGTAAAATTCTGTGTCAGCGTATACATTATTAAACCTGCCTATGCGTGTAGGACCCATATCAAACCCCACAAGATAGATTGCTGTTGCACCGTCAATTGCTGCTTGTCCTACAGCTACAGGTCCTGAGCTATACCCAAAATATTGCTGTGCAATTTTATATGCACCCAATGTAGGTATAGGTTTACGAGTAAAATGCATGTTTTTTTGGCTGTACCCTTCTTGTTGTATTCTATCACTAATTGGTAAGTCAGTGCTGATCAATACGTCAGGTGTAAAATCTCTGTATATTGCATTACACCCATACGTCTTACCCAGTGTTTTTAGCAAATTTAAATCTATCTGTTGGCGACTGACGCCGTTACCTAATACAAATGCTGCGGTCATAAAAAATCCTCCTAGTAGTTATCTAGGAGGACTCTGGAGTTATATCAAATTAAGATACAACTTTGTCGACTTGTGCCAACTGTAGTGTGCCGTTTTGAGCTTGTGCTCCACCAACAACTTCAGCACCAGACCATGTAACTGTACCTTCGTCTGTGAAGAAGTTAACAGGGTAGAAGTTTTCGCCGCTTTGAATATTAACACCAGTGTTTGAATCACTGTAGTTGCCGTAAGTCATGCCGTTCCAATCACGGATCCACTTGTTGGTGATGTAACTTGCATACACAGCAGAGCTGTCGCCAACTGAGAAGCCAATGGCCATGAAACCAGCTGCTGGGGTTGAATCGTTAGCTAATACACATTGACCAACAATGTAGGCTTCTCCTGTGCCTGAACCAGCTGCGGTAGCTGTGAAAATGTCGCCTACAGCAGATTGTGTTCCAGCACCAACTGCTTGCCAATCAGTTGTTCCTAGTGTGGAAATCTGATATGCTTGACCGACTACAAATGATTCGTCAGCAATAGCAGCGCCTGTGGCAGCAACTAAAAACTTGTGGCTACCTTTTTGGCGGATGATACGACCTGTGTATGAACTTGTGGCTGTTTGGCTGTCTGTTCCGTCAGCAAGCAAAATGTTAACCAATGCAGCAATTTCTGGAAATGTAGCACTTGCTGTAGAAGTAGCAGGCGAACCGCCAACTACGCCGATAAACTCTGTTGCGCTCAACGTTGCAGCACTGTTGTAAACTGGGTTAGTTAAACTGCCAAAGTTAGGATAACCTGCGTCTGTTAATACGTTTTGGTTATAAGATGTTGTCGAACCGGATACAGATGTGCCTGCACCAATGTTCGTTTTCTGAATTTTAAGAGCTCTTCCCATTTGATTTCTCCTTATAGAAGCCCAATGCGGGTTCTAGCCGCTACGCAGGGGTTACTGCATAAAACGCCGTATTGCGTTGACTTGTATTTATGGGAAATGTAAAATAGTGTTCGCTAGGAGCGTAAATATCCCTATGAACACTACTGAGTTAATCGACGCTGGCAATCAGCACAGAAGCAACAATGAACCCGAAAGAGCATTGCAATGTTATGCCATGGCCTTTGTACAAGATCCCAATTCAGCCGCTGCATTTAACAACTATGGAAATGTATTGCGTGAATGTGGGCATCCGCAACGTGCTGTTCCATTCTTACAACATGCAGCAATTTTAGATCCAAACAATGTCACTGCACATTTTAATTTGGCTGTGAGTTATTTGCTCATGGGCGACTATCAACGTGGTTGGCCAGCCTACGAATCTCGTTGGAACTACGAACATCTTGCAGGTACTGAACCCAAGTATTCACAACCACGCTGGAGGGGAGAGGATTTAAAAGACAAGACTATACTTGTAGTTGGAGAACAAGGACATGGTGATTGTATTCAGTTTGTTCGCTTTGTTTACAATCTGTATGCAATGGGTGCCAAAGTTAAATTACAAGTCACAGATGGATTAATTCCGTTGTTGAATAGCAGTAACATCATTGAACAAGTTGCTGGATACAACACAGACATGGGCGAGTTTGACTACTGGGTACCTATCATGAGCATTCCAGGTATTCTGGGAGTCACCTTAGATAACTTACCCAAAATACAAAGCTATATGAATGCTGATCCAACACTGGTAAAGCAATGGCAAGATCGTCTTGGTCCTAAACATCGCATGCGTGTGGGATTCAGTTGGAGTGGCCGAAGAGATGCTTGGCTAAATCAACACAAAGGCGTCCCATTCCCTGTTATTCTTGAACTGATAAAGTCTAATCCGCAATACGAATGGATCAATTTACAAGTAGATGCCACTGACGAAGAAGAACAAACACTGTCAGAAGCAGGAGTAACTAGATATCCTAACAGCATCTCTAGTTTTGCTGATACCGCAGCATTAATGATGCACATGGATGTTATCGTCAGTGTTGACACTGCTATAACACACCTAGCTGGCAGTTTAGGTAGACCAGTATGGGTCATGCTCAATGCATACTCAACAGACTGGCGCTGGCTGTTAGACAGAGATTCTAGTCCTTGGTATTCCAGTGCTAGATTGTTTAGACAACCCGCAATGGGCGATTGGGAATCAGTAACCAAGAAGGTTGCCCAATAGCTCTCGTGGTTTAAGATTTAAATGCTACAATACAGACATGCGCTTGATCCATAAGGTATGGAAGGAGCCTCTAAAACTCTAAACAGCGGGTTCGATTCCCGTCAAGCGCACCAACTATAAATACTTTATATGATACTATAGGTCGTTAAACTAAATTATATCTGCCCGGACTACTCCTTGCTTGACCAGCTCGGATGTCGCGGGCTTTCTCATGGCTTAACTAAAGGAAATTAAAATGTCACAACAATAGATTGAATATGCTTGTAAAGATGTAGTCTTCCACTTTAACAAAAAACATTTAGAGGACGAGACCATACCAATGTGGGTCTTAAAAACACATGGTGAAACATTCTATGTCGATCATGTCACTTCAGACATGCCTTGGAGCACCAAGGAAACTCCCGACAACTTCCATACCAAAGGTTCAATCAAAGTCAAAGAAGTGTTGCTGCAAATTGATGCAGACAACTGTGCTCGCTTGAGTAAGTT
>JACCDW010853475.1_pt1 | contig 10170 bp, 11 predicted proteins | sample 7449781 | NCBI WGS metagenome assembly JACCDW01 (sample SAMN15323449, study PRJNA562643) | freshwater metagenome | isolation source: river surface water | place: USA:Blue River Watershed | collected 2017-08-18 | reverse complement strand
ATGCAATACCACTGGTCGTTTTCATCTTAGAAACAAGGTCTTGCAAGAATGAAGTAAAATTGAAGCTGTAATTATTTGATGTTGAATTATAGCTTGCTACATACTGTGTACCCGAAATAGCATCTAAGGCAATAAAGTCAATCAAGTTACCCGTTGTTTTCTTAATGCGATTAGTCGCATCCAGTTGAACTAAAGCTACTTGAGAAGGTACTTTATAGTTACCTGAGATTTGGTCTAAATCTGGCTCAAATACTAACTCTGCCTTATTAATCGTAACTCCAGTTTTTTGCAAAGCTGCCAACGTTGGAAACGTTAATCTTGGTGAGATACCAATACCTGTTTGTAGGTAAGTACGATTATTAGTAGCAGTAGAAGCAATTGGTTGTAGTGTTTTGATATTCTGCAACACAGTTCCATTTCTATTACCTACAATTTGACTAAAGCGTTGCGAATAGAAAGTTAGAGGGATACTTTTTCTGTCAGTAGAGTTTGTTGTGTGATAATACAACTGAATATAACTCCCCGAAATAGCCAAACCGTAAGCATTTTCAGTCGTAGGATTTGCAACAAATGCAATACCTTTTACTGCTGCTGTAAATTTTTCAATCGTCGAACCTGTATCCGTATTCACTAAATCGTACAGCTCCTTTCCAAGTGTATTAGGCAACTTAAATCTTAAAAGACTATCTTGAGCGGTCGAATTAGCACGTTTCATATCTGCATACGTAAACGTTCCACTTACCATTGGAGTTGAGTTATACTTCAATACATCATCATTTGTATATCTTTTACCACTCACAAAATCTTCGGTTAGGCGGTGCAATGCCAAACTGTATGTTTTGGTGGTATCTCCATAGGTAAATCCATTATGGGCAATATACACATATACCGAGTCATAAACCGTGAGACCAGAGTCTGCTTTCGGAAACTTCAAGGCTGTAAAAGCATCGGTATTAAGTAATGGAAGGGTAATTTGTGCGAATGTTTTTGCCGAGACTTCTCCAAAGACTGGGTCTTTATAACGTCCCACAACTGCATTTGATTGACCAGATGTAAAAGTTGAGTCGAAAAGTACACTTGAAGTACTCACTTTCATGGTATCAGTAAAAACAGTCACAATTTGCCCACCAGTGCTGGGGGTATCAATAACTATTCCTATTGGGTCTTCACATGAGAAAAATAATGCGGAAAGTAGCATTACCGCTAAATTCCGCATTGATGTAGGATGTAAAAAACTCACATCTTTCCAAATATTATTCAGGAACAAGTTCTGTGTAAATGTTAAAATACGTTTCCGTAACGTTGTCATCTTCGATGCTTGCTTCGATTGTGTTTGCTGCAATTTCATTCAAAAGTTTACTTAATTTTTCATTCGATTCCTCGTTGGCTCTCACAACTGCGTCGGCATATTGGCAACCTATTTTGATAAATCCTTCAAAATCAGCCGAACGTAAATTAGCTAAGTTTTCATCAGAAACATCCATTGATTTGGCTTTTTCGATAATGTCCTCGTCGAATTTATGTTCGAAAGTGTTGTTATAGACCGTAAAGACCGATTTTGTATCCTTAAAAACAGGGTCGTTTTTATAAGTTGTTTTTAAATACAACGGAATCAAAGCGGTCATCCAATCTGTGCAATGTACGATGTCGGGGGCCCAACCGAGTTTTTTTACAGTTTCTAAAACTCCTTTACAAAAGAAAATCGTTCTTTCGTCGTTATCATCATAGAAACTTCCTTCTTTATCTAAGAAAACGTATTTTCTGTTGAAATAGTCTTCGTTGTCTAAAAAATAAACTTGCAATTTTGCAGTTGGTATTGAAGCAACCTTGATAATCAATGGTTTTTCGTCATCGCCAACAGTAATATTGATGCCCGATAAACGAACTACTTCATGAAGGCGGTTTTTACGCTCATTGATTGACCCAAAACGTGGGATTAGAATTCTGATTTCCATGCCTTTTTCTTGCATGGCTTGCGGCAGTTTACGAAGAAATTCAGCTACTTCTGAAACTTGCAGGAAGGGATTTATCTCACTTGCTACGTATAAAATACGAAGTTTACGCATATCTCAATATATTATTAGTGGGAGGTGTCTTCCAAAAAAAGTATGCAAAGATACGAAAAAAACTGACAATTTGTACAATAATCTTTGAAAAACAATAGTTAGAGGCTAAAAAATTGAGGTTTTTCAGGAAAAAAGTATAGAATCCATTAAAAGTAGATGAATTTGAAGTGATTTTTGGGTGAGTTTTCACGAGCCAAAATCTTGTAATTGACCCGTGAAAACTGAATTTTGGCAGATTATTCGGCTATTTCTTTCTCCATTACAATGAATTCTAAAAATTGTTTGGGTAGCCCAAATTTAGGGTCAGTCATTGGAAATGGTTTCGTTTCGCCTGTGTTTTTGTAGCCTCTTCTTTCGTAATAGGCAATCAGTTCTTTACGTACAGAAATAACCGTCATTGAGATTGTGTTGAGCTTAGCGTTTCGGGCAAAATCTTCGGCTGCTTGCATGAGCTTTTTGCCAATACCACCTCCTTGTAATTCGGGCGAAACCGTGAGCATACCGAGGTATAACTTATTATCTTGTTTTTCGAGATATACCGAACCAATGATTTGATTATTTTCGGTGTATTTTAGAATTGTCACATTTTCTTTTTGAAGCAGTTGACTAAGATTATCTTCATCGGTTCTGACACCTCCAAGAAGATGCTCTTCGGTTGTCCAACCTTTTTTTGAAGATTCGCCTCGATAGGCAGAATTTATTAATATGTTTAGTTCGGGAATATCCTGAATTGTAGCTGCACTAATCATTTTTAATCGAAAATATTTTGTTAAAACAAATTTGCATCATAATCTAAGTTTTGTTTCCAATAGCTTAAATTATGATGCAAAACTACAAAACATTTAGAACCTTATTACTTGAAAAATTAATCTTTATTCTCCTCACTTTTCTCGGCCCATTTACCCCAACGATTTTTCATTTTTGCTCTGAAATGCTCTTTTTCTTCGGGAGTCATATTGGCCATGCGTTCGGCCATTTTTTGTTTCCAAAAATGGTGACGATTGCCACCGCAACCGCCTCCCCAGCCACCACCGCCACGGAAACCACCAAACAAAATTTTAGATAAAACTAATAACCCCAGTGCCTGCACCCAAGTGATGGTTGCCAGTCCAAAAATGCTTGGAATCAACCAATTCCATAGACTCATAACTGCAAAACCACCGATAAAAATAAACGCTGCCACGATGACAAAACCCTTTAGAAACCAAAACTTTCTCATATCTTTACTATTTTTTGATGTAAATTATTGACAGTCAAATGCTTAGTTTACTATTGACTTTTACTTAATAATTGAATCTTTTTTGTCGAAATTCATTTTCAATTCTTTGCATTGTTCGTGCTTCATTCCGTGGTGAAACCCACGATGCCCTCCATGCCAGCCGCCAAAACCTCCGAAGAGTAGTTTACTCAAAACCAATAAACCCAAGGCGTGCTTAAACTTGATTGTGGGTAATTTGAAAACCGTTGGTGCCAACCAATTCCATAAATACATAACTGCTAAACTCATTGCGGCAATGGCTATAACTCCGATAGCGATTCCGCCTAAAACCCATAATGCTGTCATTTTCTTTTATCTTAATTTTGTGCTAAATTTTACTCAAATAAATCCTCGTACAGATACCGTAATTTATCTCTTAGAAACAATATCGCTTGGCGTTTCTCCGAAACCAAAACACTCACTTTTACACCCGTTATCTCGGCAATTTCCTTGAATGATTTGTCTTCCAGTTCGTGCAATTCAAAGACTAATCTTTGGTGGGCAGGTAGCTCTTCGAGTGCTTCCGAAAGTGCCTCTAAGATGGTTTCTTGCATCATTGGGTCTTGGTTCGAGCCATCGGGCAGTATATCAAACAAGGATAGTTTTTCGTCTTCGTCGTTGGGGGCACTCGTTAACTCTTCAAGAGCATCCACTTTTTTTCTGCGATACAAATCATTGATTTTATTGCGAGCCACCGTAAACATCCAAGCCACTGTTTGGTCGATAGGTTTGGTTAGTCTGTACATTTCTACCAACTCATAAAAAACTTCTTGCAACACATCTTCGGCATCGTGTAGCGAGGGTACCCGCTGTCGGATAAAGCCCAACAGTCGCTGACGTTCGCCGTTGATGGTTTTCTGAATCTGATTATTTTGTTCGGTAGTGTTCATTAAGTATCAAACATTCGCTGTTTGATTTGAAGACGCTTGAGGTAATATTTAATTGAAATTTAGTGAAGATTGGTCAATAAAGCTGATAAAAGGTAAAAAGGCATTAAAAACCATTCCATAAAAAAACTTATTGAACTCTTTTTCAATCAATAAATACTTTATTTTTGTGAAAAACTATTCACCTTTCAGCAAAAAATAACTCATGAAGAAAATTTCCTTCCTACTATTCATGGCATTGGCTGCTTGCCAATCGAAGAAAACAGAAACCGCCAGTACAGACTCAACCACTGTCAGTGCCGATACCGTTGCCACCGCAACAGCTCCCGTTGTAGAAGAAACTATTTGCTACGAATTCAGATTTAAGAAAGATGTAACCTCAGTAAAATTAGTCATGAAAGGCGACTCGGTTACGGGCGAAATGAGCGAACTTATATGGGAAAAAGATAGTGCCACAGGCACACTAAAAGGAAAAAAAGTAGGCAACGACTTAATTGTTGATTATGATTACGTGATTGAAGGCAGCAATCAAGTAGAAGAAAGAATTTTGAGAATGGATGGAGATAAATTACTCGTCATGAGCGGTGAATTAATGGAAGATAAAAGCGGTAAATTAAAAGTGAAAGACCCTGCAAAAGCAACGGTTTCGGAGACTTTGGTGAAAGTGAAATGTAATTAAATGAGACTAAGAATTATTATTAAAGATGTAACGATTTAATCTGGATAGAAACCCCAAAGGGGTGAAAGGATTATAGTTCAATATTGATAAAAATTATAAAATCCCGAAGAGATGGTATTATTCTAATCTTACATAATGCCATCTCTTCGGGATTCTTAATTTCAAAGATATTTGTTCGGATTTCTATAATCGTCTCATCCCTTCTGGATTTATTTCAATACTTATTTCAGCCAAACAAATTACTTGATAAATATCTATCGCCACGGTCGCAGCAGATAAAAACGATTACGCCTGATTCCAATTCTTGTGCTAATCTAATGGCTGCTGCGGCGGCTCCGCCCGAACTCATTCCCGAAAAAATTCCTTCGGTTTTTGCCAGTTTTTGAGCCATTTCGGTGGCTTCGGCTTCGGCAATATCCATCACTCTATCTACTCGGCTTGGGTCGAAAATCTTTGGTAGGTATTCTTTTGGCCAGCGTCTAATGCCAGGAATTGACGAACCTTCGGTTGGCTGACAGCCTACAATCTGAATGGCTGGATTTACTTCTTTCAAAAACATTGAAGTTCCCATAATTGTACCAGTCGTACCCATCGAACTCACAAAGTGCGTTACTTTTTGGTTGGTATCTCGCCAAATTTCGGGACCAGTGGTTTTATAATGTGCGTAATAATTATCGGGATTAGCAAACTGGTCGAGCATATAATATTGTCCAGTTTTGGCTTGAGCTTCGGCGTAATCTCGGCATTTTTCAATGTTTTCGAGCAAGACAACCTTTGCCCCGAAGGCTTCCATCGTAAGCGTTCGCTCACGAGTAGAGTTTGCGGGCATTACGAGCTCAATTTCCAAATCAAACAATCGAGCAATCATTGCCAAGGCAATACCTGTATTTCCGCTCGTTGCTTCAATGAGCTTCATGCCTTTCTTAATATCACCACGCTCAACCGCACTCCGAATCATGTTGAGAGCTGGGCGGTCTTTCACACTACCCGCAGGGTTATTGCCTTCGAGTTTGCCGTATATCTTTACATTGGGATTCGGATTGAGTTTCGTTAATTCTACAAGTGGAGTATTTCCTACGAGGTCAATGATGGTTGCCATTTTTTAATGGATAATGAAAAATGAATAATTGATAATGTGAAATTTAAGTCACAAAAACAGTGGACTGTTGACTGTAAATTGTTGACTGAAATTTATTCCATTACACGTTCCACAACTTTTATTTCAGGTTTGTGATAAACCGTTGAGTAGGAGGGTACTGATTTGGTGAGCCAAACGTTTCCGCCAATGATTGAATGTTCCCCAATGACGGTATTCCCACCCAAAATTGTCGCTCCCGAATATATCACTACGTTGTTTTCTACGGTTGGGTGGCGTTTGGTGTTGGCCAGTGTTTTCTCAACGCTCAATGCTCCAAGCGTAACACCCTGATACAATTTCACGTGTTTGCCTATGATGCAGCTTTCACCAATAACAATTCCTGTGCCGTGGTCAATGAAAAAATATTCGTCGATTTGAGCAGCAGGGTGAATATCAATTCCCGTTTTTGAGTGAGCGTATTCGGTCAGAATTCGAGGCAATAACGGAATATCTAATTTGTGTAGTTCGTGGGCAATTCGGTAAAACGTAATGGCATAAAACCCTGGGTACGCACGCACCACTTCAAACTCACTTTTGGCGGCGGGGTCGCCTTCAATAATGGCTTTTATATCGGTTTTTAGGAGTCGATAAACTTCTGGAATACGTTCAAAAAATGCGTTTGCTTCGCTTTCTGGATTACAACTTTTGCATTGGTAGGTCGAAATCAGAATATTGCGTAGTTCTAATTCAAGGTTTTTAAATTGAATCTCAATTTCTTCTTCTGAGCGAAAATACTCTTTGGTTTGCTCAGGAAACAGCAAACGAATGATACGCAATGCCCAAGCCGCAATCTCTTTGGTTGGTGGCACTGGTTCTGCTTGCTGATGTTTGTCGAAGATATGTTGGAAAAATGCTTTGTTCATGAGACTCTTCTTTAAAATTGTTAGAAAGATAACACCTAAAATTATACCACCGTTCAACACGTACTGAAATTTATTTGATTAATAGGGCTTTTTACTATACAAACTTGCTAAAAATAAAAGACACTGCATTGGTTGGGCAGTGTCTTTTAGCTAAGCAAAGAGTAATTTATAAGATAATATTGACACTAAATGTTCCGCTGGCAGTCATTTTTTTGCTGGTACTTCCTACGGCATTGCCATCAAAGCTAAACTTCCCTTCTACAATCTTATTATCAGTAAACTTTGTAATCTCCAAAGTGCCTGTGCTTGGTGCGTAAAAAGTCCCATCATGTTGAAATGTAAATACGCCTGTCGAACTTTTCAAATCATAGATTTTGCCTGCTTTAATATCGGCCTTATTGAGTAGAATTGTATAGCCACTTTTGTCTTTGTTTGCTTCAATCGTCACTACTCCGAGTAGCGTAACGGCAGTCGGAGTCCCTAAGTTTACGTTTGTGCCATTGGCAATCAGCGTAGCCGAACCCGATGGTGTTAGGTCTTCTTTCAGTTTCTTGAAACATGAACTCACGAAAAGCGTCAGTACGAATAAAACTAAAGTTTTTGATGCGTTTTTCATTTTTATTTGTGCTAAATTATTTTGGGTGATGTGTGTAGGATTTACACCTTGTAAACTTTCACAGACATTATACGTTCAACTGTTTTTTTTATTATATTTCACCGTTATTTTCATCACAAATTATTTATAATCAATTTTTTTGGCTTAAATTGCCTTTCTATTAAATTCAATTTTACAAAAAGACCCACACGGGAAGAATAACTATTTTGATGGAAAACAACCCTTCTCGCCGAAAAGCTATGAAAAAAATTGTAGAAGGAGCTGCCGCCGTGGCCCTTACTGGAGCAGTTGCTTCTCGCCTCGAAGCTGCCGATACTATCATGGGGGCTGCACTCAAAGGCCGTATAAATCACTCTGTTTGCCGTTGGTGTTACGATTCAATTGACCTTGATACGCTCTGCCGAGCTGCAAAAAATATAGGTTTACAATCAATCGAATTATTGACCGTTGAAGAATTTGAAACCGTAAAAAAACATGACCTCACGTGTGCGATGGTTTCGGGAATTGGCAAAGATTATGGTATAACCAAAGGCTGGAACAAAAAAGAAAACCACGATGGACTCGAAGAGTGGTACAAATATTTGATTGACGAAACCTCGAAGGCAGGTTTTAAGAACTTGATATGTTTTTCGGGAAACCGTGAGAAAAAGTTGAGTGATGAAGATGGCCTAAAAAACTCTGCAAGAGGCTTGAAGAAAATCATGAAATACGCCGAAAAGAAAAAGGTTACTATCGTGATGGAACTACTTAATAGCCGAGTTGACCACGCCGATTATATGTGCGACCACACCGATTGGGGCGTTGAACTCTGTAAAAGTATAGATTCTGATAATTTTAAGCTACTCTACGATATTTATCACATGCAAATCATGGAGGGCGACATCATTCGCCGAATCCGTGAAAATCATAAATATATTGCACATTATCACACAGGTGGAGTACCAGGCCGTCACGAGATTGATGAAACCCAAGAAATTTATTATCCTGCTATCATGAGTGCTATTGCCGAAGCAGGTTTTAAAGGCTTTGTTGCTCAAGAGTTTATTCCGATTCGTGCCGATAAGTTGGCTTCTTTGAAGCAAGGAGTAACTATTTGTGATATTTAGGACGTCTCTACGCAGTTAAAAAGCAACTTTATGAAAAATCTGGTGTCTTATATGTCCAATATAAGGCTCCATAAGATTATTAAAACACTTAATTATGAAACTTTGGCTTAAAATATCTCTCGGAATAGTTGCTATTATTATTGTCTTTGTAGGAAAAACACTCTACAATGCAGGCGTTTTCACAAACATAAAACCTCACTTTAATGGTCCTGTTACCGAAATAAATGGTTTTACAGGAGCAGAAGATATTACAATTGATAAGGCTACTGGACTTGCCCTTGTTTCTTCAAATAATTTTAGTGATGATAGTCAGAATGGAGCAATTTTTCTTTTAAATATCAAAGAAGATATTCCAAAACCTATTAAATTAACCAATAGTATCACCTTTGATTTTCACCCGCATGGCATTAGTTTATATCGTACGCTTGAAGGCGATAAAAAGCTATTTGTGATTAATCATCGTAAAAAAGGTAATTATGTAGAGGTTTTTAATTTTACAGATTCTACACTTGTGCATCTCGAAAGTATCAGAAGCTCGTTATTTGTTAGTCCCAATGATATTGTGGCAGTTGGCGAGCATACTTTCTATCTGACCAACGACCACGATGAAGAAAAATCAGACTGGCGAAGCAAAAAAGATTTGTTGCAGATACCTATGGGAAATATTTGCTATTACGATGGTCAAAAAGCAAGCATTGTGGCAGATGGTTTTTTGTATGCCAACGGTATAAATGTAAGCCTTGATGGCAAACTATTATTTGCTTCAGCCACCACTGGCCGCAAGATAAAAGTTTTTAATCGTGATTTGAATACTGGAAAACTCACAGAATCGGACGCAATTACAGTAAATGGAGCTGATAATATTGAAATAGATGAATACGGCAATCTCTGGGTGGGTTGTCATCCGAAATTACTTTCTTATTTGGCTCATTCAAAAGACCGTAGTAAGCTTTCTCCGTCCGAAATCATCAAAATCAATTATCAATCAAAAGAATACTACACCCTCGAAAGCATTTATTTGAATGACGGAAAGCCCGTTTCCGGCTCAAGTGTTGGTGCTGTTTTTGGTGATAAATTACTGATAGGTACTGTTTTTGAAAATAAAGTGCTATTTTGTACTGTAAAAAAATGATAGTTATCATTGGTTTCCTAAAAATCGAGGCATAGCTTTACGGCATGAATTTAATATCAAATAGTAAACGCAGCTTAGCAGTTTTTCTGCTTTTGCTTACCAGTGTTAGAATACTGGTCGTGCCTGTGGTTTATCTTGATTTTGAATTGAACAAGGATTACATCATCAAAAACCTCTGCGAAAACCGCTTTAAGCCTGAGCTGCAATGCAATGGTAAATGTTATTTGGCCAAACAACTCCACAAAGTAGCCGAAGACAAAGCCAGCAAAGAAGCCAACCGCCAAGAGCAAAGTTTCAAGAAGCTTCTCGAAGAAACCTTCCATCACGAAAACTTTGTATTCTCACAGACTTTTGAAAGTGTGATTCTCAGCGTTCAAAACAATTTTTCTTATAAGACGAGCCACTATTCTACGCTCACTACTTCT
>JACCDW010579440.1_pt1 | contig 10170 bp, 10 predicted proteins | sample 7449781 | NCBI WGS metagenome assembly JACCDW01 (sample SAMN15323449, study PRJNA562643) | freshwater metagenome | isolation source: river surface water | place: USA:Blue River Watershed | collected 2017-08-18 | reverse complement strand
TCTTCCGGGGTGCTGGCTACAATACCCTCTTGAATACGAACGCCGTATCCTTTTAATACTTCTTTAGCCTGATATTCGTGAATATTCATCTGTGAAAATTTTTGCCCGAAGATACGCGGGTCAAGGCAATATAGCAAACTGGAATCCTCGAAATTTTTGGAAAAAAGCCGGTTAATTCCTGGATTAGAAGGATTTGTTTTACATTTAAAAAATCAAAATTGGGTAGCATGCTGATTGCCAAAGGTATTCATAAATCATACGGTTCACTTGAGGTTCTAAAAGGGGTAGATTTGGATATTTCCAAAGGGGAAATCGTGTCCATTGTAGGTGCTTCAGGTGCAGGCAAAAGTACCCTACTTCATATTTTGGGAACTTTGGATCGGCCGGACCAAGGGCAACTTTCCCTCAATGGTGAGAATTTAATGCAACTTAAAGGAGATGCGCTGGCGGAGTTCCGAAATTCCCGAATTGGCTTTGTCTTTCAATTTCATAACCTACTTCCCGAATTCACGGCCTTGGAGAATATTTGCATTCCCGGATTTATTCAAGGAAGGGAGGAAAAAGAACTGAACAAGCGGGCTGAAGAATTGGGTGAAATTTTAGGTATTCGGCATCGATTGGATCACAAGCCTTCCGAACTTTCAGGGGGTGAGCAGCAGCGAGTGGCTGTAGCCCGTGCCCTGATCAATAATCCAGACTTGGTATTTGCAGATGAACCGAGTGGAAACCTCGATACTAGCAATGCAAGAGCCCTACATGACTTATTTTTCAAGTTGCGGGATACCTACAATCTTTCCTTTGTGCTCGTGACCCACAACGAGGAATTAGCTGCAATGGCTGACCGAAAAGTGGTCATGAAGGATGGACGAATCGAAGGGGCTTGATTATTTATTGAGCTGCTTGATCATGGCAGCCACGTGCGCCTTGTTTTCAAACAATCCTTGAAAAACTCCTACGATCTTGTGCTTGCTATCCAAAAGGTAGGTCACCCGCGTGGGCATTTTGATCAAAGGAAGTAGCGCATCGTAGGCTTTACAAACTTTTCCTGATTCATCCGCCAATAGCTCAAAAGGAAGCCGATGTGTTTTTTTAAACTTTTCATGGGTAGCGAGGCTATCTCTGCTGATCCCAAAAACAGGAATATCTAACTCCCGAAAGGCGGCAAATTGGTCACGAAATTCACAAGCTTCAGTGGTACAGCCTGGGGTAAAGTCTTTGGGGTAAAAATAAAGAATCACAGATTTTCCTACGAGGTCTTTGGAAAGGGTGATACTGCCCAAAGTCGTGGCAGTGAGTGTAAAATCTGGGGCTTGGGTTCCAATAGCTAAGGCCATACTTTTTTTTCTAAAACAGTTTTAGTTGCGGGAAGGTTTTCACCCTACCACCATTTACTAGCTCAAGCTAGGAAGAATCTCTTAGTTTTGTACATCAATTTTCCCACCTAGTACCTTGTCCTTGAAAATCAGTCCCGTACAGTCTATGCTTCTGGCAAGCGTATTTTTTGCGCTGATGAATGTATCGGTCAAATTTATCCCCCACATTCCGGCAATTGAGATTGTGTGGTTTAGATCTGTTTTCAGTGCAGTTTTCACGGTGATAGTTTTGCGTCAAAAAGGGATCCCACTTTTTGGAACTCACAAATTAAGTTTGGTAGCCAGAGGCATCGTAGGATCGATCAGTTTGATTTTATTTTTCTATACCCTTCAACGGATTCCTCTGGCTACTGCAGTGACGCTGCAGTATCTATCTCCAATTTTCACCACCATCCTAGGTATCTTTATTTTAAAAGAGAAAGTACGTGCAAGGCAGTTTGTTTACTTTGGATTAGCCTTTGCGGGGGTGTTGCTAATTCAAGGAGTAGATCCACGTGTAGATGGATTGAGTGCTGCGCTGGGCTTGATTTCAGCGCTAGCTTCGGGGGTAGCCTACAATCTGATCCGAAAGCTGAAAGGAATTGAACATCCCATGGTGATTATTTTTTACTTTCCCTTGGTCACCTTGCCCATCGCTTCGGTGCTGATGTATTTTGACTGGGTGACTCCAGTAGGTTGGGATTGGTTGATTTTGCTATGGATCGGGTTTTGTACGCAAAATGCTCAGTACTTTATGACCTTGGCCTATCAGTCGGGCAATGTGTCTCGTATTTCTAGTTTGAGTTACCTAGGAGTAGTCTATGCCCTGATTTTTGGGTTTCTTCTATTCGGAGAAACTTTCCCAATCCCTTCCTACATTGGGATGGTACTTGTATTCATTGGCATTCTTTTGAATTTGCGGGTAAAATAGTTTGTAGTTTTGCAGTTCCTAATTCTTCCTTTTTGATGAAAATCACCAAAGACCTCTACCAAAGTAACCTTGTGCTGCTTACGGATTTTTACCAACTGACCATGGCCTATGCTTATTGGAAGTCAGGAAAAGGGGAGCAAGAAGCGGTATTCAACTTGTTTTTTAGAAAAAATCCCTTTGAAGGGGGATTTACGCTTGCGGCTGGGTTGGATTACGTAGTGGACTTCTGCAGGAATCTGCGTTTTGGCGATGCCGAATTGGATTACCTCCGGCAGATGAAGCAGAAAGATGGGAGCCCTATGTTTGTGGCCGCTTTTTTGGCCTATTTGAGGGACCTTCGATTTACTTGTGATGTGGATGCGGTAGAAGAAGGTACCGTAGTATTTCCGAATGCACCTCTCGTCCAAGTAAAGGGCACCTTGATTCAATGCCAGTTGCTGGAAACTCCCTTGCTCAACATTCTCAATTTCCAAACGTTAATAGCCACGAAGGCGGCACGTATCAATTTGGCTACCCAGGGTGCTCCTGTGTTGGAATTTGGATTGCGCAGGGCGCAGGGGATTGATGGAGCACTTGCTGCAAGTAGGGCTTCTTACATAGGAGGCTGCAGTTCTACCAGCAATGTGATGGCGGGGAAGTTATTTGGAATCCCTGTTTCTGGAACGCATGCCCATAGCTGGATTCTTTCGTTTGATTCTGAATTGGAAGCATTTTATGCCTATGCAGAAGCCTTTCCTGATCAATGTGTGTTTTTGGTGGATACCTACGATACGCTGACTGGGGTGAAAAATGCCATTCAAGTGGGATTAAGTCTGCGCCAAAAAGGGAAGGAGATGCTTGGTATTCGGATTGATTCAGGTGATTTGGCCTATTTTTCGATTCAAGCAAGACAGTTATTGGATGATGCCGGTTTCCCTAATGCTAAAATTTATGCATCCAACGATTTGGATGAGTACATCATTTCTTCGCTAAAATCCCAAGATGCTGCGATCGATGTATGGGGAGTGGGCACCAAGTTGGTCACTGCATTTGATCAACCTGCCTTAGGTGCGGTTTACAAGCTTTCTGCTGTTAAAAATGCAACTGGAACTTGGGAACCTAAGGTGAAAGTTTCCCAACAATCTTTGAAAATCAATATCCCAGGGATACATAAGGTAAGGCGGTACTTCAGTAAAGGGAAGGCTGTGGCGGATATGATTTACTTGGAGGGCCAGACCATAGACCCTAAAGGAATCATGATCATTGACCCAAATGATGCAACGCAACGGAAGCGGTTGATGCCTGCATTTTATGAGGAAGAAGAGTTGCTGAAGCCTATTTTCCGCAAGGGAGAGCTGGTGTATACGTTACCAAGTCTTCAACAAATTCGAGACCGAGCAGGTGTTCAATTGGAAGCTTTTGATAAAACACATAAACGATTGACCAATCCTCACGTATATCCTGTGGGCTTGGAGGAGCAGCTTCATCAGCTACGGATGGAATTGGTTATTGCAGCAAAAAATAATCAACATGAAGACAATTAGTTCTGATACTGCATTGATTCTGGTGGATGTTCAACATGATTTTCTACCGGGCGGAGCCCTTGCTGTTCCACAAGGAGATGAGATTCTACCTGTCATTGCATCCCTGCAACCGCAATTTGATCACATTGTGGCTACCCAAGATTGGCATCCGGCTGATCATGGGAGTTTTGCCGCAAATCATCCCGGTACCCGGCCAGGTCAGCAAATCGATTTGGAGGGCTTATCCCAAATCCTTTGGCCCGTGCATTGTGTTCAAGGCACCTCAGGGGCCGATTTTCCAAACACCCTGGACCGGAGCAGATGGAAAGCAGTTTTTCAAAAAGGGAAAAACCCCCTGGTAGATTCTTACTCTGGTTTTTTTGACAATGCGCGGAGAGGGGATACAGGGCTAGGAGATTACCTCAAGCGGCAGGGTATTCGACGGGTGTTTGTTGCTGGCCTTGCTTTAGATTATTGCGTGAAATTCACTGCCCTGGATGCAAAAAGTTTGGGTTTTGAAACCTTACTCCTTACGGATGCCACACGGGCAGTCAATCTGCAGCCTGAGGATGGGCAGCGGGCCTTAGAAGAAATGAAAGCAGCAGGTATTTACTGTTTGGAAAGCAAAGACTTCACTAAGTATGTTTAACTACGATCCTCAGAAGCAGTATCCCAAGGAAACCGAAAGTCGGGTGGTGATCCGCTTTCAAGACTGCGACCCACTTCGCCACCTCAACAATGCGAAGTACTTTGACTATTTTTTCAATGCCCGTGAGGATCAGGTTCCTAAGTTGTATGGCTTGGAAATCATAGACTTGATTCGGGTATACAAAGCTGCTTGGGTGGTGTATAACCACAACATCAGTTACATCAAGCCAGCCATGGTTGGGGAATGGGTGCGGATTTACAGCCGCATCCTGTGGTACAATGCAAATACCATTCTAGTGGAGTATTACCTCACCGATGATTCCAAGACCCAATTGAAGACTGTACTTTGGTCCACCATGCGGTATGTTACTTTGGATGAGGGGAAATCAACCAACCATGAAGGAGCAGTAGTTGATTTTTTAAAGGCTACCTCACTCCATCTAGATCCGGCTTCCTTGGATATTCGTGAGCGCGTCAAGCACTTAAAGAAGGAATTGGAACTGGGAGGATAATCTTCTCATTCGGCATTCATTCCATAATCTCGTTCGACGAGTGCGATTCGCGTTTTGAACGCGGAATACCACTTTTCACGCCCGTATTTCTGTGCGAGTTGATGGTCTGAGTTGGCTTTCCAGGCTTTAATCGCATCCAAACTATCCCAATAGGAAATGGTGATGCCGAGGCCGCTTCGTGCACTTTCGTGGCCCAAGTAACCGGGTTGTTCAGCTGCTAGGCGAACCATCTCAAGTGCCATTTCTTCGTAACCGGCATCGGTATCTGTACGAAGGTTGGTAAAAATCACCGCATAGTAGGGTGGAGGAGGAGTCTTAGCGAGCATTGGAATTCTGATAGGGGGTATATTCCATGTAGGTGGCTGTAGCCTGTGCCAATTCTTTTCCAAAAGTAAGTTCGACCAAGTGTAGCGCCAAGTCGATTCCTGCAGAAATTCCTGCAGCTGTCCAGATACGTGTATCACTTTGAATGAATCGGTGCTCAGGTTTGGGTATCCCGCTAGGCACAAGCGAAGCCATGCTATCAAAAACCTCGTGGTGGGTACAGTAGGGTTTTTGTTCTAAAAAACCTGCTTTACCGAGGATCCTAGAGCCAGAACACACGCTCATGGTCCATTCGGTTTGGGAAACCAAATATTGGAGAGAAGCCATCAAGCTTGGGTTTTGGATCACGTTATTGCTACCATCTCCGCCTGGAAGTACTAGGTAATCTAGATGATTGAGTTGGGCCAAACTTTTGTCAGCGAGTACTTGGAGCCCATTTTTTGCTCGGATTACATCTTTGGTTGCCGCAATCGTATGGACCTCTAGGACCTTGTAATTCGCAAGTTGATTGGCAACTGAAAATACTTCAAAGGGTCCTGCAAAATCGAGGACTTCCACGTCGTCAAAGATGAGGATACCGAGTTGTTTCATGGGAATTAGTTTGATACGAAATTGGAAAAAATTAGCAGTAAAATAGAAAAGAGGATGGATTTTGTTTATCCGCCGCGGCGGATCGACCCCTGTTGATTTTTATTGATTTTATAAAAAAATCAAATAATGGATAGGGAATTTGAAATTTACAATTACATTTAAATGGTTTTTCGCAATTCTATGCTAACCCTATCCAGTATATTTTCTCTTTTACTTCGCCTTTCCTTGCTTTGCCAAGGGCAGGTTGAGGGAATTTCAGATTCGGTTCAGCTCGATTTTTTTGAAAATAATGCGATTCAATCCCATGAAAATCAGTTTCAACCTTCCTTCGTTTTCTTTGAAGGTCCAGGAAGTTTAACTCCCAACATTGAAATAGAAGAGCGTGCAGAAGTGGAGTCTGAGGATTCCGATTCTGAGATTGCTATCCATTCCATTTCTTCTTTCAAGGAGATCGTAAAAAATAAGGGTGGTTCGCTCTTCAGTAACAAAGCAATCCGTGGAAGTCGATTGCCGCTTTATGATTTTTTCCATTCCTGGAAATTCCATTTAAGTTAATTTTTCGCCGGTATAGGCAACTCCTGGATTAATTTTCCAGGTTTAGAACTCCGTTGGTCCAACGGGATTTTTCACACCGTTTTATTTTACTATGCATCTTTATTCCACCCGCGAACCCAGGGGCATGGAGCAGATTCTTCATGAATTGAAGCATTTCCTCCCTGCCCAGGCTCCACTTAAAGACTTTGTCCATCACAATACCTTACATGCCTTTCAACACCTGCCTTTTTTTCAGGGTCTAAAGCAAGCCGGAGATCAATTTGGCTACAAAGGCTTTCTTTCCTTATCAGCATATAGAAGCCTATACCGAGAGGGAAAGATTAAAGGGCTTGTCCTGAAGAAAATCCTCGAAGACCAATTTGGTGACCAAGCCAATGCTTGGCTAGTCAAATTGTTGGATGAATCAAGCGATGATTTTCCTTCTCCAAAAATTGGGCAATTTAGGGCCCATTGGAGAAACGATGTTCATTTCAATCTTGACAAAACGATCCATCCCTTTCTGTTTCGTCTTCTTTCAGCCTACCTTGATCAGGGCATTTCAATTTGGCCCTTCCCTTTGGAAGCCAAGGGCTTTTTGGATTCGATTCGACAACTCCAAGTAGGTAGCTATTCTTCCATCTTCAAGTCTAAACGAGTTGTAACCCTTCTACAAAATCCAGATTTGAACTTGGAAGACCTCTTAGAAATCCTAGTGGGGGATCCCAAAGGCTATGGATGGTATTTATTTGATCAGCAATTTGCGCATCCCGGATGGTCTGGAATGGTTTCGGTACTTGAAGATCAGCCCGAATCCTTACTGGATACCAAGCGAATTTCCTTACAAGATTTGATTCTAGTGGAATGCCTGCTAGAAATTGATGCCTTGGACAAGAAATTTGGTGAAGGCTGGATTCCATTGGGCCTCAAGTTTTCCTACGATACCCACCGCTTATTTGAAATAGGCTTGATGGAGGAGTATGACTTAGTTCGGCAGTGCTGGCAAGAGGCTTACGAATGGAGCTACTATGACGAAGTCCTAGCAGGCATTCAGGCAGTAGTGCCAGTAAATTCAAAGCCGACCATTCCAAGTTTTCAGGCACTCTTTTGCATCGATGACCGGGAATGCAGTACGCGTAGGCATTTGGAATACATCGATCCTCACTGTGCTACTTTTGGGACTCCTGGATTTTTCAATGTGGAATTCTACTTCCAACCCGAATATGGAAAGTTTCACACCAAATCCTGCCCTGCTCCAGTTACTCCCAAGTTTTTGATCAAAGAGACGGCAAAGCACAAGAAGTTGGCCTCAGACGTTCACTTTAATCAGCGAAGTCATTCCCTTGTTCGGGGATGGTTGAGTGCACAAACTTTAGGTTTTTGGTCGGCGCTTAACTTGGTAGGCAACATACTGCGACCAAGTTCCTCAGCGCTGGAAGTATCTAGTTTCCACCACATGGATCCCAATGGAAGCCTTTCCATCGTCTACCAAGGCGAGGAAGAAAATGGACTTCAAGTAGGTTTCAAAATTGAGGAGATGGCCGATCGAATCGATGGGTTACTTCGAAGCATTGGCTTGCTGGAAGGATTTTCTCCCTTGGTGTATTTGATTGGACATGGGGCATCGAGTATCAATAACACGCATTATGCAGGTTACGATTGTGGTGCCTGCTGCGGTCGCCCTGGCTCAGTAAATGCTCGAGTGGCAGCATTTATGGCCAATCACCCAGAGGTACGGATTCAGCTCAAAGGCAGAGGGATTGATATCCCTGCAGAAACCCAGTTTTTGGGAGGATTGCATGATACCACGAAGGACGAGTTGCTGTTTTTTGACGAAGACACCTTGCATGTAGCCAATCAACACTTGCATCGTGAGAACCAAGAAAAGTTTGTTCGTGTCTTGGATATCAATTCGCTTGAACGGTCTCGACGCTTCGATACCTTGGATAAAAACAAATCCATTGGTGGACTCCACGATGCAGTAAAAAAGAGAGCTTTTTCGCTCTTTGAACCGCGTCCTGAATACAATCATGCCACCAATGCACTTTGCATAGTCTCTCGGAAATCGACTTTGAAAGGTTTGTTTTTTGATCGTAGGGCCTTTTTGAATTCCTATGATTACCGAACAGATTTAGAAGGTAAATCCTTGACCAGAATCCTATCTGCAGCTATTCCCGTTTGTGGAGGTATCAATTTGGAGTACTATTTCTCTCGAATGGATCCTGACAAGTTGGGGGCAGGAACGAAGCTACCACACAATGTCATGGGTCTAATTGGAGTTGCAAATGGGGCAGATGGGGATCTACGAACAGGGCTCCCGTACCAGATGGTGGAGATTCACGACCCGATTCGGTTGCTGATGGTGGTCGAGCAGGTTCCTGAATTAGTGAATAAGGTGATTACTTCCTCTACAGCCTTGTTGGAATGGGTGAATAATGCTTGGGTACACTTAGTCGTCCTAGATCCCAATTCTCGGAGTTTTCTTCGCTGGGTGGATGAGAAGTTTGTTTCCTATACTCCCTTGACCGAGATAGAACATTTGGACCACCTGCAAGACAAGCTGCTGAGTTCCCAACAAAATCTTCCTGTCTATTTAATCGATTCGCTCTAATGGAACTTTCAAATTGGATTCAGCTGATGATTGGGATACCTCTCCTTGGCTTTTTAATTAGTTTGGCTGTACCGGAACGGAAAGAAACTTGGCTTTCTCGGGTGGCATTTTATACGGCAGGGGTCAACCTGTTGTGTACCTTGGTTTTTCTGGTATTTTGGGTCTTGCAAGGAGGAAATGACCTCAATCTCAAAGAAATCGTCCTCTTCAAAAACGAGCATTTTGAGTTTTTGATAGACTTTTTCTTTGACCGGGTCAGTGCCGTTTACCTTATCGTAGGCGCCATGCTAACCTTCCTTATTACCTTTTACAGTAGGTATTATTTGCACCGAGAACCTGGATACAAGCGGTTTTTCAATACGGTTCTGTTCTTTTATTTGGGTTTTAACCTGACTATTCTGGCAGGTAATTTCGAAACCCTCTTTATTGGATGGGAAGTATTGGGATTATCCTCCTTTTTGTTGGTGGCCTTCTACCGCAAAAACCTCCTTCCTTCGCGTAATGCCATTAAGGTGTTTTCCATTTACCGAATAGGGGATGTGGGATTGATTTTGGCAATGTGGGCTAGCCATCACCTTTGGCATGCCAATGTGACCTTCCTCGATTTAAACGATGCGCAGCGGGTAGTAGATCAGCAACTCGGTCATTCGGGAATTGCCCTCTTCATTGGGTTGATGCTTCTTCTGGCCGCAGCAGCTAAATCTGCACAATTTCCATTTTCCTCTTGGCTGCCGCGTGCCATGGAAGGACCAACACCATCTTCTGCGATTTTCTATGGCTCACTTTCGGTGCATTTGGGGGTTTTCCTATTGCTTCGAACATTTCCATTCTGGGAAAATCAGTTGCTCGTACGCATCTTGATTGGTGCCATTGGATTGATTACGGCAGTGGTGTCTACGACAATCGCGCGGGTGCAAACTTCCGTAAAAACCCAAATTGGCTATGCTTCCTTGACTCAGATTGGTATCATGTTTATTGAGGTGGCTGCTGGTTTGGAATTGTTGGCTTTGGTCCATTTTGCAGGAAATGCTTTCCTACGAACGTACCAATTGCTCGTGTCGCCTTCAGTAGTCAGCTACCTGATTCGGGAACAGTTTTATGGCTTTGTTCCTAAGGTAAAGCAGGAAGGAAGTACTTGGAAAAATCGACTTTACCTTTCAGTCTATGT
>JACCDW012115839.1_pt1 | contig 10172 bp, 15 predicted proteins | sample 7449781 | NCBI WGS metagenome assembly JACCDW01 (sample SAMN15323449, study PRJNA562643) | freshwater metagenome | isolation source: river surface water | place: USA:Blue River Watershed | collected 2017-08-18 | reverse complement strand
TATGAAGAATGCGGCCGTTCAGATGCCGACAAAGGAAAATACCCAGTGTGCACACCCGCCGCAAAAGCAAAAACGCTTGATGAAAAAGAAAGAAAAAGCAGAATAAGAGCTAAAAGAAAAAACGAAAAAAAGAAAAGAAAAGGCAAAAGCCCAAACATGACTCAATATACACCATCTCAAGGTGGAAAGTCTAATCCAAAAACTGCTAGTAATAAGCTTGTTCAAAAACTTGTAAAATCAGAAGGGGTGAAAATTGAAACTTCTTTCAGAAATTGTTTAAAAATGTATCATGACCATTTTTTTGATTTGAAAGGAAGCTGGGATTTTGATGACTTACTTACTCCTAAAATGATTTTAGAATTATTTCCAGAGGATATTTTGAATCTTCCTGTAATAATTGATAGTAAGCATGTAGTGCTTGAGCTTCCCGATTCTGGTACAGAAGTTTTTAATATGATTCCAGAGTATTTAGTAGAAACAACAATGAGGTAAAAAAATGAAACCAAATTTATTAAACTCGATATATTACAAACTAAGCCAAGTAGAAGAAGGCGAAGGTTTACAAAACTGCGTGAATAACTACGCCAAGAAAGTATTTATGCTTTATTTAGAGCTACTTGACCAACTTGATGTAGATGACTTAAATGAGCAAGTAAAAGTAAAAGTACTTTTGCCAAGCGGAAAAACTCATGAAACATTGGTAAATGTTGGTGAGCATTTGATTGAAACATTATTAAATTCTGATGATTTTGAAGATGAAATTTCTGAGCTAGACAAAGATTTCTTAAACAAATGTAATTGTCCAAACAAAGAAGGAATTCTTCACATGGTAAAGGCTATAATTGAAGATATTGGCTCTGAATCCGTGGAGCAAGAAGACTGGATGAATGCTCTTAGAAAAATTGACAACTGCGAAGATTTTGAAAGAGAAGAAAGATTTTTTGATTTAGACGATTTTTAATCGTATAAATAATTGTGTTAAAACCTTCTAATTTATTAACATTTGATGATGTTTGGCTTGAGCCTAGATATTCTGAAATAGAAAGTAGAGCTCATCCTGATTTATCAAGTAAATTATCATCTTCTGTTACATTAAAAAATCCCGTGATTGCCTCAAACATGGCCTCAGTGGTGGGTGAAAAAATGGCAAATACCTTTGATAAATTCGGGTCTCTTGCTTTTTACCACAGATTTCTTACTCGCGATGAATTAATCAATCTCACAGTATCTCAACCAGGCAAAATGAAATACTTTGCTTATTCAATTGGAATTAAAGAAGAAGATTTGAATACAGCAAAAGATATATTTTATCTATTAGGTAATGATGCTATTGTTTTAGTAGACATTGCTCACGGACACACTAAAAAAATGGGAGAATTTGTGTCCAAGGTAAAGAAAATTGGTTACAATACTGTGGTAGCTGGAAATGTGGCAACAGCTGCGGGTTATAAGTTTTTAGCAGAGCATGGCGCAGATGCTGTGAGAGTGGGAATTGCCGGCGGAAAAGCTTGCACCACTAAATATGTAACTGGGCATCACGTCCCAACATTACAATCTGTTTATGAATGTGCAAAGGAAAAAACCACAGCTTCAATTATAGCTGATGGAGGCATATCCACCTCAGGCGATGCATCTAAAGCTCTAGCTGCTGGTGCAGATTTTGTCTGCCTTGGTAGCGTTCTTGCACCTACCTCAGATTCACCATCTGAATTAGTACATGACCCTGATGGAAGCTCATATAAGCTTTACTATGGGATGTCATCTAAAACAGCTATGGATAAGTTTTTCGGTAGTAGAAAATCGCATGTTGCACCAGAAGGTAAAGCTATAAGAATGGCTTACGCTGGCGAAACCACTGACATTTTGAAAGAGTTTATTGCTGGAATTAGGTCTTCTTTGACTTATTCCGGTGTAAATAATCTTGAAGATTTTCAAAAATTTGCAATTTTGCGCTATAGAAGTCGTATATAAATTAAGGAGTATAAAAATGAAATATTTTCAAGACTATAAACTTTCGCCATTGCTTACCAAAGCACTAATCATCATGGGAGGAACGTTCCTTGCTGGTTTCAGCAATGAGCTTGTTGCTTCACAAGACTTTCATAACGCACTGCAAGCAGGTATCAAATTGCTTATTCCTGCGTTTTGGGGCGCTTTCGGCTTCGACCAGTTGACATTCAACTTCTTGAAGCAACCAGAAGTAAAAGCTATGGTTGTAGCAATGCAAGTTAAGAAGGAAAACTAATTTCGTAGTCAGAAACTTGTATCAGGATGGCTATTTCTGATACAAGTTTTTTTAATAATTACCAAGGCATAATTGGTTCCACATATGCTAAAGGTTTTGAGGAAGTGTATAATCCATCTTCCACTCTTATAAATTACTATCCAGCTAGGCAACTTTTTCTTTCTAGCATGAGTACAAGTGATGTTGCTAATGGACTCTCGGTAGTTAATGCTCATTTAGCCTCAGAAAGCACCTATAGCTCCGCAGCTACAAATATCGCTCGTAGTGTTGCTCAAGTAGTAAACACTTTTTTCAATAGCACTTATGGCTCTGCTTTAAGAGACTATTTCACTGGTTTAATTCCATCAAGAAACGTAGCATGGTCTAATACTTTTAAATCTATTTGGTATCAAGCCAACGCACAAGAGTTAGTTCAACAAGTGGGTTTTGCTACATGGACTGGTACAGCTTTTGTAATCTATCCTCCTAATTCCTCTACTACAAACAGACAAAATACAGCTACAGCTGTTAGTATTTCTGGTAATAATGTAGCAATTTCTGGTTTTCAAACATCAATATCTAATTTTGCGTTGCCAGGAGACATTATTGTTGCTAATAATTCAGCCTCTATGCCCTCTGCAACAAACATTGCCTTGAATACAACAGTGGTAGGATATTACAATTCGAATACCTTAACTTTGAGTGGGCCAGTAAGCTCTTTAACAACAAATCTTTTTGCCTTTAGGCCAATTCAAAATCCAGAGTATCTTGAGTTTAGATTTGGAACATCTTCTCTGACAGGAGGTGCTTCAACAGCTATTGTAGCTAATTTGGGATTAACTGTTTATTTATCTACGGGTGTAAGCACATCTGTTAACTTAAACATAGGCAACCCTGGTAGAGCTACAATTGGTATATACAATAACTCAACGTATAAATCTTTGGGTATCACTTCTATTGCTGTTGCAAGTGGCTCTGTAGCTGGACTTGGCACGATTCCTGCACTTGAAGTTTGGGTTAAATCAGTAAATTAAAAATAGCCCCATTCGGGGCTAAGTTTGTTATGCTGAAGAATTAAATCTCTTGAAAAAGGTCAGCCCAGCTGTAGTAAGACAAAGAATCTAATACTTCTGCCATTCTTAAATTATCAAGTATTTCTTCAGATTTTTTCTCTCTGTTTTTCTTAGCTTTTGGATTCTCTTTATAATAAGTTTTCCATGCTGTGCCGTAAGCTATGTCGTACATTTTTTCTTTTGAAAGATTTTTCTTATCTTTCTTCATTTTTTCAACTATTGCATCAGCAATTTCGTCTACTCTGTGTGGCACATTTTCTCTTGGCATTGTTTTACTAGCTCCTTTGAAACTATTCTCAGATTGTGTATTCTCTTCCTCTCTAGGATGTTTCACCAATCTTGCCCTGGCTCCAGGAATTTCTTGCACCTTTTCAACATTTTTTGGTGCATCATCTACAAAGTGTACTTTTTCAATACCTTTGAAATCTCTTAAATCTTCAATGGTTTGCTTTTTCTTTTCAGCCGTATCGCCCAGATAGTGGGATTGTTCATCTCTTGTAATAATGTGACCAATATCAAAGCCTGTCTCTGGTAAAATTGGCCCGAAGTAATTATCTATGATGTTTTTGATATCGGCTTTGTTAGAGCCTGAGCCTCTAGCTGTAAGGATAAATAGATTGTTAGGACTGTGTAGAAGAATGTTGCCAAAAATAGCCAAATTTCTTTTGATTGGTCTTGGATTTTTTACCTCTTCAAAATTATCAAACATGAACTTAGCATTTCTTACATCATCTTTGGTAATATTTTTCGATAGTAATTCATGATTCTTTTCAAGTTGACCATACTCGTATGAATCTAAATCAATTCTTTCTCTGCCAGGAATCAAAATGCCAACAGTATTATCTGTAGTAAATAATGTATCATCAAAATCAAAAACATGTAATGAAGGTTTTTTAGCTGGCACATATTTTTATTCTCCAGTGCTACTTTTTATACCTGTACAATTAAATAATGATTGATTATTGCTTGTTCTCAGTTTTATTAAAAACAAACATTAAATCATTGAATTTTTTAGGAGAGCCATTTCTGCTTCATTCGAGAATTAATTCTTTAATTCAAACCAAGCAATTAACACAATCTGATACATCAGATGTAATACTAATCCATAAAGAATCCCCGCAATTTATTGAATATTATTGGAGAAACTTGTTGACTAGCCAAACAAAATGGTTAATCATTACCCCAAGAAGTTTGCAAGAGGCCATCATTCTTTATAAAGAAATGCGAAGTTTTGGAGAAGCAATTTTAATTCAAACAAATGAGCCAATTTTAATAATAAAGAATATTAAAGTTAATTTTAAAGATGCCCATAGGCAAGAAATACTTTTACCGATTGAAAAAAAAGAAATAAATACATTTCTTGAAGTAAAAGGTGATAAATCTGACCATAGATTGTGTCAGGTGATTGATGGAACGAAAGAAGAGCAAATAGTATCTTGTATGCTTTCTAATTCAATGTATGTTTACTTTGGCGAAACAATAAGCGAAGAGATGTTGAGTGTTTGTCAAAAATTAGCTGAGATGAAATTTTACATTATTGAATGCGTGAGTCAAGAAACTTTTAGCACTCAAGGTTTTTTTGTCCACAAAGATTTTCTCGAAAAAACCTTAATTTATCACTTGACTAAATATAAAACTCTTGAAAATGTATTCAAATTTAACGAAATTAAACTGACAGTAGCCGTATAATAATCTATGGAAGAAAACAAATCAAAACCTTTTGTCTGCCTGGATGTAAATGAAAAAAGCACTTTACTTTCAGTGACAAAAAGAATTGAAGAGCTTTTTCCTAATACTATTGTGCGATTAAAAATACAAGGTAATTACAGTCCATTTTTTTATCTAGGTAAAAATAAGTGGGCTTACAAACCAAAGCTTAAGAAACCTGTGAAAAGATTCACTGTAAAAGTTTTTCTGAATGATAAGCCAGAAAATTTTCTTGAAAAAGACCAAATTTTAATGCTTCAACATTTAAATGTCAATTTTGAAAGATTAAAAGTGCTGGGTGATGTTTATCTTCTTGATAAAGAATTGTCTGGTTTATTTTTTACAGACGATGAGCATATTGTTATTGACCAGTCTATAATTGATGATGCTAAGGCTTTGTCATCTTTCTTTGTTGAAGATTTTGATTGTAAGATTGTGTTGGATTTACTCAATGAGTTAAATAATGGTATAATAGTATTGAAAACTACAAAACAAATATTTGGAATTAACAATGATTAAAACAGTAAGAAGACAAAATGAAAGTATCGACAGTTTATTGAAAAGATTCAATGCCGCTGTGACATTTGATGGTGTTCTCAAAGAGCAAAAAGAACGCTCAAGGTATGAAAAGCCTTCAGCTAAAAAAAGAAGAAAAAGACTTGAAAGACTGAAAGAGCCAAAAAATACTGTAAAATAATAGTATGAAGTTTAAGCACGACTCAAGCTCACAAGAACAAAAAGCACAATTTCTTCAACAGTCTGTACAAAGACCCGCGCCTCAAACTGCCGCTCCAGGAGCAAAACCACATATCAATGTGATTTTTTGTATTCCCGGAAGAGAGTTCACTGCAAATTTTTTGCAAAGCTGGACTAATCTTTGTAATGCAATGTATCAAAATGGTATTTCTTTTGCCTTGAGTAATGCTTATAGTCCTGTGGTTTATTACGCCCGGTCTGCTTGCTTACGTGCTCACGTTCTTCGTGGAAGAAATCAAAAACCGTTTAATGGCGAATATACATATGATTACATCATGTGGATTGATTCTGACATTGTTTTTACTCCAGATGACTTTTTCAAGCTGCTTGAAAGAATGCAAAAGAATCCTGAAATGCCTATGCTTTCAGGTCTTTATTTAATGGCAGACGGACATCACACCACATGTGTAGACAAGTGGGATGAAGATTTCTTCCAACAAAATGGTAGCTTTAAGTTTTTGACTATGGCTGACATGGAAGAAAAGAAGAAAGAGCAAGAATTCAAAGAGCTTGGCGGAGTATTTCCTTGTGTATACATCGGATTTGGTTGGCTTATGGTTCGCTCTGGTGTGCATGAGCAGTTTGAGTATCCTTTCTTTAAACCTCAATTCCATGAACTAAAAGGTGGTGAAATTTACGATTTCAGCTCTGAAGATGCTAGCTTTTTCCTTGAGCTTAGAGAAAAAGGAATCAAGTGTTTTGTTGACCCAGAGGTTAAGGTGGGACACGAAAAGATGGTGGTTCTGAAGTAAAAAAACTATTTCTCCTTTAAAAACAGGGCTCTGCCCTGTTTTTTTTTAATTAAATATTATGAACCTAGTTGAGTTATTTTTGACATTACAAAATCAACTTAGAATCTATCATTGGCAAACTAAAAGTTTTGCCGAGCACAATGCGTTTGGAGACACTTATTCTGAGCTAGATGGCTTAATTGATGAATTTATGGAAATTTACATCGGGAAAAATGAGAGACCTGTAGCTAAAGATAAATTTAATATTTCGCTAATGAACCTTGCCGATAATAAAGTAAATGTTATTGATGCATTTATTGATGTGCTTTCTCAAGATTTACCACAAGCTTTAGATGAAAGAGATACTGACCTGCTCAACATAAGAGATGAAATGATAGGCTTGCTCAATAAGCTGAAATACCTTCTTACATTAAACTGACACTTAAAAAAACATTTAATTTTTTTTTTAAAATGTTTAGTTTTAAGTGTCAGATATATTTAATCTGCCTTAATTTGCTTCAATTGTTTCTGAATGAAAGCCAAAGAATCCACTGGATTTTCAAATTGCTTATTATTTTTGAGGTTTCTTACACTGTTAATTATTTCGGCTCTATTCTTGTCCCCAGAAAACAATCCGTCTATTAAATTTTGGTCATTAGAAGATAAGTTGTTTTTTTGAACAGTAGCTTCTGCTTGATTAATTTGAGATTGTGAGAGAGATTGATAGCTATTTTTTGCCTGTTCATTTTTCTTTGGCGGAATCAAGCCACAACCTAATGAAGCAGCTAGCCAAAGTGCACCTAGTATAGCAGATGCAGCTGGCATAGCTGCGGTCAATAGTGAACTTAAACCCAAAATTGCAGAAGTGATTTTACAAATTACACGATTACTCATGCCTTCTTTCTCATACTCAGTAAAAATATCATAAGTATCAAAAACTAAAGCTAAAGGTCCTAAAAAACGGGAAGCATTGCCTATCATTTTCATGATTGGCTTTAAAAATCCAGCTTTTTCGGAAGCTTCTAAAAGCATCTGAGCCACTTTTGATAATCTTCCAGCAGACTTTGTAGACAAATTGAAACCTTGAATAAGAGTTTCTAATTCTGCCGCAGTTTTTCCGCTACTAAGTGCCGCAGATACACTCGCTGTTTGTGCTGCGTCTAAACCAATAATTTTAGCCAGAGATGTTATTAATGAAGTATTTTGACTATTTGTGTGCATCAAATTTGAAATTACTTGCAATTCATCTGCTGAAATTTTTCCAGATTGTGAAATCCCTTTTATCATTTCCCAAATTTTCGGCATTGCTGAAGGCGGAATAGCTTGTTTTAATTTTCCATACAAACTTGCTCCATAGCCCATTCCATACAAAGCTGATTTAGATTCGGGCATACCCTCAGGTCTGCCTTCAAAATCTGTAGATGACGCTGGTTGAGATGGTGCAGTTCTTGTGACGGTGGGTCTTTCAGGAGCTCGATATGTTTCAAAACGAGGCATGGCAGATTGAGCAGTTTTTATGTTTTTAGAAATTCCGCTAGCTGTTTTATACAACTCACACACAATCTGGTCAATTTCTGATGCAAGGCGATAATTCTTGTTTTCAATTTTGCTCGCATATTCCAGGGCTCCGATATAGCCTCTGTCAAGTATCAGATTGTATACATCCACATAATCTTAATTAAAGGTAAAAGTGCCTTCTACCTTTAAAAATAGATTGTGGTAAAGTTAGAGATTCCAAAAGAACTGCCTAAAAATAAATTAGAAAAAGTGGGTATTTCTAAAAAAACTAATGAAGAGCATTTGAAGCTTTGGCAAGGCTATGCTAAAAATAACAACAAAGCTGTAGAGGCACTCAATCAAAGAAAAAATCTTAAAAACGTAAACGCCACATTTTCAGATGTAAGAAGCCAAAAAATGGCTGAATCTTTTGCTTATGGAGGTTTTCTTAATCATAAAGTGTTTTTTAATCATCTTAATGGAAACGGCGAACCCACCAAAGAATTTTTAGCTTTAATCAAGGCCGGTTATGATACATTTTCAAATTATATTAATGACTTGAAAGCCACAGCTCTTGCAGCCAGAGGATGGGCATTTGTCGGTTATTGCTACGACCACGAAATGATTATCAATGTAATTGGAGATACACAAAACACATTTCCTATGTGGAATTGTGAGCTTATTGCTGCTATAGACATGTACGAGCATGCCTACTTTGCTGATTTTGGAACAGACCGCGAAGGATACATTGACGCAATTTTAGAAATTATGGATTGGAACCAAGTGGTAAAAAATATTAGGAACTGAAAATGAAAAATCTTCTTATTAAAATCGCCTCAATTGCTACAGAGCTTGATTATGCTGGGCTTACTAAAGAAGCTAAACAAATGGATTCAATTCTTTTGAAATTAGCTAACTATAATAAAAAACCAGAATTTGATTATTCAAGAATTCCATCAGATAGTAAAATAGATAGAATGGACAATCCAGAAAAAATTAGAATGTATTTAGCGATGCAACGGCACGTAGAAAAACTAAATATTTATTTACGTAATTTGAAAAATGACCTTAAAAATGAACATGAGTTTATGCTAAATCTTAGAATTAAACAAGATAAAGAGAAATGGGAAGAAGAAAATAAGGGTATAGTGTATAATGAGCAAAATAAATTTGAAGACGCAAGAAATCAGATTAGATGGTTTCAACAAATCATCAAAAAAATAGAAGACGAAATAGATATGTTTGAAGCTGAGATGAGGAAGCTAAACAAACATGGAATTTATGACCCTGATTTGGAATATGATAATGGATATTTATTGAACAAACGAACTATTTTTCATAAACTTTTAGGTAAAGACCCAAAAAGAAACCCAAATTTCTAATCCATTTCCATACACAATCTGAGAGCCATTTCTTCAGCTTTAGCATCGTAAGTGTCCCAATCGGGAATTTCTCTTCCTTCGCAGCATTCTACAAACAAATCAATAAGATGTTTTGGGTAGCCTAAAAGCTCGCCCCACTCTCTGGATGTATTTGGCTTATTGTATATGGCTCTGTACTTATCAAAATCTTTTCTCTCACAAACCACTACAGCATGAGTGTCCAAATACAATAATTCATTACCTCTATAGCAACAAGAAGTGATGTAATCAGAATTTGCATCTGTCCAATTTTCATACCACAAAGCCGCAGGTTTATAGCCAAGAGCTACAGCGGCTAAATCTGGACAATCACCATTAAAAAAGCGATGCGAAGGAAAATATGACAAGGATGGATATCTATTTCTTAGATATTTATTATTGTAAAATTCATGTATTTGCTCGTTTAATTTTTCAATCATCAAATCCTCATTTTTGGAATACCATTTTCCATAATCTCATCTAAGAATAATTCAGCATTGTTTCTGTCTTTTTCAAGCTTAAACCAAAACACATAGTCTGTATCAGTGGTATAGCCGCCAAACCATTCTGAATTCAAATAATAATCATATACCACATGTCTTCCAAGCCAAAGCAGAATTGTGTTTAGTTTAAGCTCAATTCGCCTAGTTTTCATGGCATTATTTTCCTTAGAAAATTTACTTTTAGCCACTTGAATTGTATACTCCATACTTAATATACGTTTTTGGCCCGATATTTTCAAAAGGTTTTCAGACTAATTTCATTTAAATTAAGATTGTGTGGT
>JACCDW012082427.1_pt1 | contig 10173 bp, 13 predicted proteins | sample 7449781 | NCBI WGS metagenome assembly JACCDW01 (sample SAMN15323449, study PRJNA562643) | freshwater metagenome | isolation source: river surface water | place: USA:Blue River Watershed | collected 2017-08-18 | reverse complement strand
TGCAGCATATTGAAACATTTGATTTCCAAGTCTTCCATGAAGACCTAAATGATTAAACCCAATCATAAGAATTTTAGAATAGTATTAACTCGATTAATGTATGTATGATTCTCTTTTACAAAGATCATCGCTGCTTTCATATCAACCTTACTTCCTTTATCAGCATCTAAGAGATTTGTATAAAGGGTTTCTGGAGTTCCTCCATAGACAACATGATCTCCAAATGCTCGTTTGATATAAGGAGAGTTTGTCCCTGTGATTCTTCCATAACTGATATTTTTAAATATTCTACATGGAATGTATCCACACTGCAAGTGCCAATCACTTCTAAAGTCTGGACATAAAAATGAAGTCCTGATTAAATTTCTATTCTCTTCATCCGAAGCATTTTGAGTAAATACTTTAAACTCAACTCCATGACTTGGCGCAAGGATATTTGCAAAGCACTGTGCCCACCAAGGACCTTGATCATAAAGCATTCCAACATAATTCAGTTTTTTATTAGTGGGATTAAACTTTATTGGATTGTTTTCATCGATCTCATGAGGAAGAAGATCTGTTCCCCATGTTTGATAAAGAGTTCTGGTTGATTGATCCCAATATGCAAGATCTTCTACCTTTTCATGTACTTCTAAACTGGGAAGATAGTTTCCAAGTTTTAATACATTCTCATAAGAAATTCCAGCATCAGTAAAGTACTTGGTATCAATGTGATGAGTGATGTACTTACAATCCTTACGCAAAGGCATTCCTTGCTTTACAGAATTTTCGGTAAAGAAAATAGAGTCTGCAAAATCATATTGATTTAGATTATCTCTATTATCAATCCAGTATACCTCATGTCCGAGGTATTGGAATGCCTTATAGTATGAACTATGAATATATCCATGAGTGTGCTCATGGAGTTTATGTCCCCAAATAAAAATTTTCATTGTTTTTTAACTTGCTCATTAATCCATTTGTAAGTCTTAGAAATTCCTTCTCTAAGAGACATGTTATAATCCCAATCCAATTTTTCTCGGATTAAGTTGTTATTAGAGTTTCTTGCTTTTACTCCCAAAGGTCCATCTAACTTATGGATTTTTGTTATTGCTTTACCAGAAACTTCAGATACTATTCTTGAAAGTTCATTAATAGAAACCATTTCTTCAGAACCGATATTTACTGGTCCAGTAAAATCTGATTGAACTAAACGATAAGTTGCTTCTATTGCTTCATCAATATAAAGGAAAGATCTGGTTTGTTCACCATCACCCCATATTTCAACATGTCCACCAAGATCAGGTAGTTCTGCAATCTTTCTACACATTGCTGCAGGAACTTTTTCTTTACCTCCAGTCCATGTTCCTTCTGGACCAAATACATTATGGTATCTACCAATTCGTACTTCTAACCCATACTGTTTTGCAAATGCAAGATAAAGTCTTTCACTGAAAAGTTTTTCCCAACCATACTCGGAATCTGGTTGTGCAGGATATACACTATCCTCAGATGTATCAATATGATCAGGATCTTCTTGATTTAATTCAGAATAAACACAAGCAGAAGAAGAGTAAAATACTTTTGTATTTTGATTAGCAACAATAGATAATGCTTTCAAAACATTCAAATTAATTTGAACTGAATTATGCATAATGTTAGCATCATTATCTCCAGTAAAAAGATATCCTGCTCCACCCATGTCAGCGGCAAACTGATATACCTCATCAAACGCTTGATTGCATACATTTAAAGTGATATCAGGATCAGTTAAATCTCCAATAACAAATTCATCACATTCGGAAAGTGAAAATTCAGGATATTTAAGATCAACACCTCTAACCCAGTAACCTTCATTTTTTAAACGGCGAACCATATGACTTCCAATGAATCCACCGGCACCACATACTAAAGCAGTTTTCATTCAATATTCTCCTTATACCATGCGTAAGTTTTTTTAATACCTTCAGACAAGTTAATTTTTGGATTCCATCCAAGACTTTTAATTTTACTAACATCCATCACTTTTCTTGGAGTACCATTTGGTTTATTAATATCCCACAAAATTTCCCCAGTAAATCCAACTTCTTTAGAAATAATTGTTGCTAACTCTTTAATGGTAACATCTGTTCCCGTTCCAACATTAATGATATCAGGATCATTATAATTTAACATTAGAAAGAGGCAAGCATCTGCAAGATCATCAACATGAAGAAATTCTCTCATAGGAGATCCATCTCCCCAAAGAATAACTGGATATTGATATGATCCACCAAGATCATGTCCAATGTTATTTTTTCCATCATGAAATTTGCGAATCAGTGCTGGTAAAACATGAGAACTATTTAAATCAAAATTATCATTTGGACCATATAAGTTAGTAGGCATTACTGAAATAGCATTAAATCCATATTGCTCATGATAAGATTGGCACATTTTAATTCCAGCAATCTTAGCAATAGCATAAGCATCATTTGTTGGTTCCAAAGCACCAGTCATTAACTGATCTTCAGTAATAGGAATATTTGCATACTTAGGATAGATGCAAGAAGAACCTAGAAATAAAAGTTTCTTTACTCCGTGACGATTAGATGAACTAATAACATTTGTTTGAATTAGAATGTTATCAGTAATAAAGTCTGCTTTATATTGACTGTTTGCCATAATCCCACCAACCTTAGCAGCAGCAAGGAATACATACTCTGGTTGATGAATAGAGAAAAGATTCTCTACTGCTTCTTGGTTTGTAAGGTCACATTCCTTACTGGGAATAAGAAGTAAATTATTATATCCTTCTGCACGAAGTTTTCGTACAATTGCAGATCCTACTAAACCATTATGACCTGCTACAAAGATTTTAGAATTACTGTCCATGAATACACATATCCTCAACTAATTGATCAAAACTAATTTCAGGTTCCCAACCTAGTTGTTCTTTTGCTTTAGTAGAATCTCCTAAAAGAGTTTCAACTTCTGCTGGGCGATAATATTTAGAATTTACAGCGATGATTGTTTTTTTAGTGACTTTATCAATTCCAATTTCATCATCCCCACTTCCATACCATTCAATAGTCATTCCAAAATATGGAGCAACCTTTTCTACAAATTCACGAACTGAATATTGTTTTCCAGTTGCAATAACGTAATCATCTGGAACTTCTTGCTGAAGCATTAACCACATTGCTTTTACATAATCTTTAGCATGTCCCCAATCACGTTTAGCATCCAAATTTCCAAGATAAAGAACTTTTTGTTCTCCAACAGAAATTCTAGATAGACCACGAACAATCTTACGAGTTACAAAAGTTTCTCCTCGACGGGGAGATTCATGATTAAAAAGAATACCTGTGCAAGCATACATCCCATATGCTTCCCTGTAATTTTTTGTTAACCAATATGCATATACCTTAGCACATCCATATGGTGATCGAGGATAAAATGGAGTTGTTTCTGTTTGAGGAATTTCTTGCACAAGTCCATACATCTCCGATGTGGATGCTTGATAAATCTTACAAGTCTTTTCCATTCCAAGAATTCTAACTGCTTCAAGAATCCTAAGTGTTCCTAATCCATCAACATTTCCAGTATATTCAGGAAGTTCAAATGAAACTTTTACATGACTTTGTGCAGCAAGATTATAAATCTCATCAGGTTTAATTTTCTGAAGAATATGAACAATATTTGCAGAATCAGTCAAATCGCCATAATGTAAATTGATCCTATCAAAAATGTGATCAATACGATAAGTATTAATCAATGATGCTCTACGAACAATTCCATGAACTTCATATCCCTTTTCTAAAAGAAGTTCAGCAAGATAAGATCCATCTTGCCCTGTAATGCCAGTAATTAATGCAACTTTCATTATATTTTCTTGATTAATCTACAGTATATTCCAAATTGAATGAAAATGTCAATCTCATATTATCTTTATATTCTTCGCCAACATCTACATAATGCTCTAACCAAGCAGGAAACATAATTATATCTCCAGGTTCAACTGCAGGATATTCGATATCATTATAAAATTTAAACATTGGACATCCAGAATTCACAGTATATTCTGGATGCCTACTAATACGATGTGTAGTATATGGTCTAACAAAACTTGTTGGTGTGTTTCCTTTATTATAATAAATTCCACACCAATATGGATTTTTTGCTTCTGGCCCAGAAATATGATCATGAATTTCTTGACCTTGATTATCATGGTATATGTTATACCACAATTGTTCTATGATATATTCTGTTGGTATTTCTAATTTAGTAAACACTTCATCAATATCATTTTTAAGATGTTCTATTAATTTTTCTTTTTTATCTGAAGATAAGAAATCATCTCCATCATTTAAACCAAATGAAGTGTTTAATGGTTTAACCCATCCTGGGGGTTTATTAACACTTTTTGATACTTCTTCAAAATGATAGAGATGATGTTTAGTAAACTTAAATTTAATTAATGGTGTAGGAAATAAAGATCTCAATTCAACTTTCATAAATTATTTTTCCAATCTTTTAATTAATTCTTCAATAAGGTTTTCAAGGGATGATACTCTTTTTTCTATTGTGGTAGTTTTTTTATCTGGTAACTCTGGTAAATTAGATAAATCAAATTTCACAGGTTGTGATCCTCCACATGGTTTGTGGGATACATTTTCTAGTTTTTCCAAACGCTCTTCAAGTTTTGATAAATTAACATTAATACTTGGAGTAGTCTGTGGTTTTGGGTTACTTTTTTTTAAGTCCATTGAAATAAAATTTTTTTTTTTATTTATAAAGTAAATAAGGGATCATATAGATCCCTTTGTTGTTTTCTAAGTTTGCAGGCTCGCCACCAATTCTTTAACTGGAAATTGGAAACCAGGCGGGAGTAACCTCCACATCCGCACCACTTGCCTTTTTAAGGAATGGCAAGAAACCTATTTTGTTGCAGAAACAAAATCATTAATGATTTGTGCTTGATTAAGAACATCCTCAAGAGTTGGATATTTTGAATCAAATCCTTCTGGCAATTTACCATCATTCATGCATTCTGCTTTTGCAAAGTCTACATGATAATTATCCGAAAGCATAGCATAAGCTTGCTTGAAGATTTCAAAACGAAGTTCATAAGGTGTTTTGGACATAGTTAATCTCCATGTGTGTTGTGTGTGAACAGGGTCAAATTTGACTCCACCAGTACTTTTAAAGTCTCTCCGTGACTTTTGGGAAGTAATAATCCTCTAGTATTATAGCAGACAGATCTTTGTTGTCAAGCATCCAAAATGCTTCCTTGTAAGTATTGAGAATAGGTTTTCCAGCAATATTAAATGAAGTATTCAATAGAACTGCTTGACCAGTCATGTCATCCATCCAAGTTAAAAGATCATATAAAAATTGGTTTTGTTCTCTAGTGACAGTTTGAACTCTAGCAGTTCCATCAACATGAGTTACTGAAGATAATAATAATTTATATTCATCTCTAACTTTTGGGCAAAACGTCATCCATCGAGAATCCTTATACCATTTAAAATACTTGTTAACATCTTCATACCTAACCACTGGAGAAAAAGGTCTAAAAGATTCTCTATTCTTAATCTTATTATTCAAATAATCTTTCATTCTAGGATTTGTTGCATCGCATATGATGCTTCTATTTCCTAATGCCCTTGGGCCATGTTCAGATCTTCCTCTAACAACTCCAACAATAGATCCAGAGATAATCTCTTTTGCAATAGATCCAATAGTGTTCTCACTAATGTATAAACACTTTCTATCCATAATGTGTTTTGGTAATTCCATGTAATCCCATACTGGAGGGCCAATATAAGTTGAATCTACTGGTTTACTTGGTCTAATAAAACCACACAACATTCCTATTGCAAGTCCAACATCACTTGGATTAGGAGATACAAAGACTTCTCTCGTTTTTTCTAAACTTGTATTATTAATAATATTAAGTCCACACCCCCCAGTAATTAGAACTGGAACGTAAGGATATTCATCTAGAAATGGTTTAATTTCTTCGTAAAATAGTTGCTCAAATACATGTTGATTTGTTGTTGCAATATCTTTTCCATCCTTAATAGAAAAAGAACTATTCCAATCAGAAATTCCATATTCAGAAAATATTTCAACAAATCTATCAATGGCGTCTACAACATTATCATAAGTATTTGATTCGTAATATTGTTTTAGTTTTTCCGCCATATCAGAATTTATTTCACCAAATCCAACATATCCCATTAGTTTACCAGCGTAAACTAAATTTCCAACATATACATCATCTTCTTTCTTTATATCTTTTATAAAGTGAGCAGGAGTCATATAAGAAATTGCATAATCTTTTTTACCTGAATATATTTTTTTCAGGTCTTCAAACTTTTTCCCATAGAAAATATTAAAAAATCCTTCATCAGATCCACCGTCAAAAGATATTATTAATGCTTCATCATAAGGTGACTGATAAAAAACACTATTAGCATGTGCTTCATGATGCATCATGTAGTGTAGATTATCATAACTAAAGACTGATTTAAAATCAAACTTCTTTTCGTCTACAGAATTGTAGATAATATTATCATATTTTTCTACACCATATTTTTCTCTGAAATATTTTTCTACAAATTTTATATACTCTATTCTATCTTTTGGATTTTCATAATAAAATAGTGCTGCATTTTTCTTAGATAATAACCTTTCAAATTCAACACATTCTAATACTTCATCTTCTTTAGATATTGCAATGGTTGCATTATGAGAACCATGAAATGATAAGTTAAACATACTAAAATTCATTTCTTATATTTATCTTTACAAAAAAAATCTCCACTTAATGTGGAGATTTTATGGGAAGGGTTCCGACCAGGGCAAGTTTTAAGTCTTTCCGGGACTAAAGATCAAACACTAATTTGTTCGTTTGCGAAATCATAGTTTAAATTATCCAATAGAATTTCATAATCATCTAAAGGATCAGTTGTAAATTCTACTCCGATGCTTTCGTAATATTTTTTTACCTTTTTATAAAGTTTAGGATTCTTTACGTCAAGATAAAATTCGCCTTCTGCAGCAGACTTAAGAGTTTTTAGGTCTTTTTTGAATTTTGAGAAAAGTGTCATCTCTTTTGGTGGTTAACAGTAGTAATATAATGCATTTAGTTTTTATTGTCAATGGGTGTGAGACAGTTTAAACAGTGTCACACATAATAATTTAGAAGTTGATTTCCATTTCTAAAGGATGTTTTCATATTTTTGTATGGAGATGGATCCCAGTCAACTGGTTTCCAATGAAAATACATGTTTCTGTAATATTGACCTTGGAAAGGAGTTTCTCTTCCATGAACACATAGACTTTCATATAACAGCATATCTCCGTAGTCAAATTTTACTTGGTGATGTTTGTTATCATGATCATAAAAATCTAAGGGCCAATTGATTTCAGAATTTTGATCAACATATATTATACAACTAATTATATGAGTATCAACTCTATCTCGATGCAAATGTAATATAGAATTTTTAGTGTAACTTCTAACACCATATGCCCAAGAATGTTCTAATTTTACTCCACACCATTCTTCAACTATAGGTGTAATTATTTTATAACACTCGTCATACAATTCTTTACTTATATTATCTTTAAAATGATATGGATTTGTAGTTCCTTTAACAGATATCCCACCGCATGTATGTGCTTTATATTCTTGTTCATAAACAACATCATTAATGACTTGTGAGAAAGTCATTTTTTTATATTCGTCTTGAATAAGATTATATAAATTCTCAGGAACTTTTACTTTTTTAAATGGACTTGAGTTAAAAATTGGAGGTTTAGTTTTATCAAGCATCTACATATCTCCCGTTTCTTTCCATTTTCCATTGTGGATGTGAAGATGAATTCCAATGCCATCTTTTATCAGGATTCAATTTCCATGGATTTGCAGTTCTTGTGTCTTGCCTATTATCGTAAGGATAATAATTTATTCCAACATCATCATCTGCTTGTCTTTTTTCAATACCTCTCATTATATTAATTCTTGATGTATATGTAGAAAGGTACGTACCATAAAAATTTTCCGCTTGAGAACAAATAACTTGCTCAATAACATCATTATCTATTTTTTCAAGGTCAAAGTCAAAATTTTCATAAAAATATATTTCATATTCTTTTTCAACTTCATCAAAAAAAGATAAGTCTTTTTCATCAGTAGAAATATAAAGAGGTATTGAAGGATTAAAAAATACTTTTAACATATTTAAAAGATTTTCTTTGTTTGATACTGGATCTAATTCATCTTTTCTAGCATCTAAAAAGTCATTTCTTCTAACATGAACAGCATTATATGATCCTATATTATCCTTTACTTTTGATGCAAGATTATAAAGTCTTGGAACATATCTAAAACAATTATTAATTTTTTGCTTCATCATGTTTCTCTTATTTTCATCTCCAGGGTAAACATGATACCAGTAATGACCAAATAAATTATTTTCAAAATGTATAAATTTTTCTTTAATTTCAGATAAATTTAAAACATTTCTACCTTGACAAAAATCTTTAAAGTCTTCATTCAAATATGGTTCTGTTGTAAATACTGTATGAACATCATTTACGCAATATACCTCGGATTTCGCTTCTGTAACAAAATTAATATCTTTAACACTATCAACATGTTTACTAAGATTTTTTGTGAATGATTTTTCTCCTTGAATTAAATCAAACTTACCTTGAAATTCTGGGACATCATAATAGTCAATACATTTAATTTGACTCTTAACATAGTCTTTGTCAAATACTTTCCAAATATCAGAAAATCCATCTTTTTCTTGAGACTCTGATATAAAAAGAAGCCATGTCTTTGGTGGTAATATTAAGGTTCTTTTTGTTACATATGCTATAGCAAATGCAATTTCATAAGACATTATAACATTTGCAAGTCCAGAAAAATATGGACTAAACGAAATATACTTCATAAAAATATTATTATTTCTTTATATAGTAGGAGTGGAGGGAGTCGAACCCCCAACCGCGCACTAATCTGGTGCATACAGAAGGTATAAGCTTCTCGCTCTGCCAATTGAGCTACACTCCCAAAAAATCATAACGATTATGATGCTTCGTTATGTTCGGTATAAATTTGAATAATTTTCAAGTCTTCTTCAGATAAATCGTTCAAATAATCTTCTTCTTGAATATTTTTATTCTCAGTGCGATTAATTTCTTTTTCCATTTTATCTCAATTTAGGTCCGAGCATCCAAGTAACGAGAGATATACGTTTTCCTTTTGTGACAGGAGTAACTCTATGAGGAATTCTAGAGTCAAAAATAATCATTGTTCCTTTTGTCTGTGGAGGTTGTAAAATATTATTATGATAATCTACCAATTCAAGATGTCCACCTTCATATTCAGATGGATCAGTAATCAACAAAGAAGCACTTAGTTTTCTAGTGTGCCTCTGGTCATTAGATGTACCATAATCAGAATGCCATTTATAATGACCATTTACATCATAAGTAGATACTTGAATACCATTTAAGTATGTAAGGTCATATTCCCAGAGTGCTCTATTGGCAATATTTATGTAGTGGGAAAATATAGAAGAAACCCAATGGGTTTCTTGCCACCAAGAAATTTTTGAATTTCTAACTGTTAAGTATTCACCGTTAGAATAGTCATTTCCAATTTGAGCGGAATTGAATTGAATCTCTGGGACACTTTCAACTTCTTTTACAATTAAATCAATAAGTTCATCTGGAATTACTTGTTCAAAATGTGCTCCTGGTTGAGCAATTACATGATCTCCAAGGATAGGTTCTGATTGATATGCAACCTGAGGTTCTTGTACCTGCTCAGGTTGTTCATCAATAACAAATTCAAAAGATTGTGCAACTGTTGTCATTTTTAATTAAGTAATTTAAAATAATTTTAAAGGTCGGGATGACAGAATTTGAATCTGCGACTTCCGCTTCCCAAAAGCGGCGCTCTATCCAAGCTGAGCTACATCCCGTTGCGTAATTGATGATGTAATCGTCTATGGCAATTAGCACAAAGACACATACACTTTTCTATTTCTTCCAAAATAGTTTGTCTTCCCCTTCTCGTAAGCATATCAGCAATACTCATATCTTTTTGAGTTGGATTAATATGATGCCATTCTAACACAATAGTATCAGATTCACCACATCTTTGACAATATTTATCTTCCATAATTTCAC
>JACCDW010683619.1_pt1 | contig 10175 bp, 16 predicted proteins | sample 7449781 | NCBI WGS metagenome assembly JACCDW01 (sample SAMN15323449, study PRJNA562643) | freshwater metagenome | isolation source: river surface water | place: USA:Blue River Watershed | collected 2017-08-18 | reverse complement strand
TGAATTTTGTTTTTTTCTAAACTATATGAGTAAATAATAATATCATGAATCATCCTAAAGTAAATTATGATAAGGTTTTTAAATATGCATGTAAAAATGGTCATCTAGAATTAGCAAAAAATCTTCTTGAAGCGAATCCAACAATCAACATATCTGCTAACAATGAATATGCATTCTTTATGTCTTGTGGTTTTGGACATTTAGAAGTTGCTAAGTGGTTATTTCAAGTAAAACCTACTATTAACATTTCTGCTAATGATGCCCATGCATTTCGCTGGGTTTGTATCGGTGGTCATTTAGAAATTGCAAAGTGGTTACTTGAGATAAAATCAACGATTAATATATCTGCTGAAAATGAATATGCATTTCGTGTGAGTTGTAGTTATGGTCAATTAGAAGTCGCAAAATGGTTATTAGAGATAAATCCAACGATTAATATATCTGCTGAAAATGAATATGCATTTCGATGGGCTTGTAGTAATGGTAGTTTAGAAGTTGCAAAATGGTTACTCGAACTAAAACCAACAATTAATATATCTGCTGAAAATGACCATGCTTTTCGTTGGACTTGTAGTTATGGTCATTTAGATGTCGCAAAATGGTTACTAGAGATAAAACCGACAATTGATATATTTGTTAATAATCACTATGCGTTTCGAACATCTTGTCTACACGACCACATAGATGTAGCAACATGGTTAGTAGAATTATATCCAAATAAATATAAATTTACGATTGAAGGTAATAAGATTTTAAATTATGAAATATCTGAACAAATAATAATTGATGGAACAAAAATAATATCTAGTTCAGAAATATGCCCAATTTGTTACACAACTAATTGCGATGTAATAACAAACTGTGAACATACATATTGCAATCCTTGTATAAACAATTGGTTAAACAATAATCAATCATGTCCTACATGTCGTACTAATATAAAAAATACTGTTTTTAGAAATTTAGTTGTATTATCAGATAATTAAGTTTTTATAAAATTGAAATATGTTTTTTCTAAACTATATTAGTAAATGAATTCTAACATGAAACCTCAACGAGATTTTATAATTGCCTGTAAAAAAGGTAACATCAAATTAGCGAAGAAACTCCTGGAAACAAATCCTGCACTTAATATATCTGCTGAAAATGACCATGCTTTTCGTTGGACTTGTAGTTTTGGACATTTAGAAGTTGCCAAGTGGTTGCTTGAAATAAAACCAACAATAGATATATCTGCTGACAATGAATTTGCTTTTAGGGGTGCTTGTAGTAATGGACATATAGAAATTGCAAAGTGGTTGTACCAAATAAAACCAACAATAGATATATCTTCTAACAATGAACATGCTTTTCGATATTCTTGTATAGAAGGCCACTTAGAAATTGCAAAGTGGTTATTAAATTTGAAACCTACGATTGATATTTTAATTCTAAATGAAGATGTATTTTATGGTAGTTGTGTCCATGGTCGTTTAGAAGTCGCAAAGTGGTTATTAAATTTAAAACCAACGATTCGTATAAATGAAGAAGTATTTTGTGCTGCTTGTTGTAGTGGAAATTTGGAACTGGCTAAATGGTTATTACAATTGAATCCAAATATCGATATATCTGCTGATATTTTCCGAAGTGTATGTCTGGATGGCAAATTAGAAGTTGCTAAGTGGTTACTTAATGTGAAACCAACGCTTCGTATAAATGATGTGATTCATTGTGATCTTATATCAATTAGCTAGAAACACTATAAACCAAAAAGTTAATTAAATAATTTTGCATTTGTATTTGTATTTTACTCTTTTTTTACTTGCAATAAAAAAGAGTAAACATTAATTAAAATTCCAACATTTTCTGAGGCAACGTATAATTCTTTTGAGTTAGATACTTGATAATTGCATAATATTCATCATCACAAAATACATTCGACATTATAAAATTCTAACAATTGTCATTCAATACGAGTCCTCTTATTAAAAATATATTAGCATAATAAGCCAGCAATGTCACCTAATTTTAAAGTAAAATACATATCGCCCTTAAACAGATCATAACAAAACATTGGCATCGCAACTGGCCAGAAAAGTCCACACATAACAGCAAAAACAGTGCTTGCGCGTAGAATAGTTTTTGTGCTTAGCACAACTGTTTGGAGTGTGTTGTAATTAGTATACCTACAGTCATCATATGACTTAAATGCACCGAGACCAATCCCCACTCCATAACTATACGCAGTTGTGATTGGTGTTAATTCTTTGTATAGTGCCTGTAGTTTCTTTACTCGTGACATAAACATATTGTCTTTGTTGATAATATGTATATCAACATTTTTCTAAGTTGTTTTGTTAGTATATTTTACACCTTAATCAACTTCCCTTCAAAATATAAATCAGTTAGTTCATCTTGAAGCTGAAATTTGAATAACTAAAAAAAGATATAAGTTAAAAAAAATCCCAAATTAGTTACAAATTTAAACTTTTCATAATAACAAATTCTTCATAAGGTTTTTTAATGTAAGATTTAATGTATTCAAGAATACGAACTTCATATTCGATTTCAGATTCATTTGGAAGTGTTGGCATAATGTAATTATCATATATATAATCACGTTGAGATGTTGCAAAATCCATGAGGACTGTTTTTATATAATGTTCCATATTGATATTACCCCATTCTACTGCAATTTGATAACAATCAAGTTGTTTAATAAATTCAATGTAATCAAAGTTATAACTTGGAAATTCAACAAGATATTTTGCTTTAATACCACGTAAATCTTTTAATCTATCAAGTCGAATACTCCAATTTTCAACTTGTTGAGGATTTTTAGGAAACTCACAGTAATAAGCTATAAAGCTAGAATGAAACTCATGTTGATACTTCGCAAATCTTTTCAAGAAGTACTCTGAAAATGTTTTATGATATTTGATTCCATAATATTCTAATGTTTTAGGAATATATGATTGAGATGATAATTGGATATTACGTTTCTCTAACATCTCAGTAATTTCGCCAATTAGTTTGTCACGTTTTTCTTCGGCAGTTGGAACCTTTAGTTTTTCCATCAATAGTGCATTATCATCTTGAAGTTTGGAATTTAGCCCTTCCAACAAAGTAATATGTCTTCTAAGTTCGGCATTTTCAGCGTCTTGTGATGATTCGGCATATTCATTTTGTCGTTTAAGCTCCGCTACCATTGGTTTAAGTTCCGCTACCAGTTGTTTAAGCTCAGCGATTTCCGAATTTTGTCGTTGTTCTAGAGTCTCAAGTCTAGCAAGTATGTCAGCGTTGTTGTTTCCAAAGAAGTTCATTGTTCTTATATAATCCGGATTGAACTAACAAAAGCAATTCAATTTTAAAGGGACTTCGTTTACGAAATGCTCACAAGGCTCGCAGTCTGCGAGACTGCTTTGTCGCACAAAATGTTAGTACCCCAGGAATCGGTGACAACTAGGAAAAAATGAATGCATCCATACTAAGGATTTTTAGTAACCCCAGAAATCAGTGGCAACCAGAAAAAATTGAATGTATCCGATATAAAGGATTTTTAGTAACCTCAGAAATCAGTGGCAACTAGAAAAAATTGAATGCACGCATAACAAGGATTTTTAGTAACCCCAGAAATCGGTGATGCCCATAAAAATTGAAATACACGGCCAAAACGCGCAGCTAAAATGGTCTGCCAAAATGGCCTAAAATACTCCATTTTAGCACGCATTTCCCGGCAGGCCAATTGTACACAAATGGACCTCTTTTTTTGCGCTTTGTATTTTGCGCGCATATTGGAGGTAAAATAGTGTAAAATACGGGCCTCCAATGTTATTCTTTCCCAGTCGCATTTTCGTAAAGTCTGCCTTTTCCCAAAAAATTGAAATGCTTTTGTTAGTTGAACTAACATCATAATCGCAATCCATCAATGTCCGCTAAACACACTTACACCAAGGTTAACGCTAATACCGCTTCGACTAAGTCGATTTATGTTGGAGCTGAGTTCGAAGCCAGTAAATTATGTCTCAATGAAGATATTGGTATCTATGTTACATTTGCCAACAATATTATTGGCCACATTGCATTAAAAGATTTGGGCCTTACAGAACAAGGCGAAGAATACTTTAAGAAGAAGATGCTACCTGTAAAGTTTCGCAAGCCATTTCAGGTCAAAGTCATTAACATGGAATCGAACGTAAAATTAATTGGAACTGGAAAACAAATGTATGATTTATCAATTGTGTAATTTATCAATTGTGTAATTTAATTAATCTTCTGTCCCGTTTTTGGGACGTTTTTCACTGCAAAAAATTGAATGATATTTTATCTTCAGTATTTACTCAACAAACATGGAGATTTGGAAGAAGAACTTATATGAACAATGTGCTTATATTTGGTGCCCTAATTGTGTCAATTATAAAATGGACTGTTCTAATTATGAAACGAACGATAAAACATATATGTGTACCGAATGTTATCGGATACAATCGAACGAAGATGACGATGAAGTTATGTTTAATTTCCCTGCTCTAAGGAATTTGCTGTTGTGTAAGAAGAATGGAAGTAATAGACATAATATCTTGAGATATTTGATTGAAAGAAGAACTACCACAGATACAACTTATAATTTAACTGAAATATATGAAGATTTGAAGATCAACCAAAGCAATTATAAATTAATCCATATTATAAATTAATCCATATTATTTAATCCATGTTTTTTATGCAATTTTTCTATTCTGGAAGATGCTTTGTATTGTTGAGTTATCCTATTCAGTTCTTCTTGTTCTTTTTTTTGTTTTTCCATATGTTTCATAACAAGTTCTCTTTCTTGTTTATTAGCGGCAATCTCTTTTGCAGTTGGATTTTCCATTCGTCTAATATGTTCTTTATATTGCGTATAATGATCATCCATAATTCCATCGGCTTCTAGTAGTTTATAAATTTCAGCACCAGTACGCCTACGAGTTTCTCCGTTAGGGAATTTTACATAATGCTGACATGGATATGTTTGCATACAACGTGTTGATATTTGGTATTTACCTAATGTTCTGAATGGTTGTACCGATTCCATATTAATTAATATAAATTATTATCTTTATATTAAAGTTATTAATATATAATTGAAATCTTTTTTCATACTACATTACATATATATGATGCAAATGATTTGGAGATTATTTTGTTGTGTTCCTTCGGTTTCTCGTGTTCCTTCGGTTTCTCGTGTTCCTTCGGTTTCTCGTGTTCCTTCTATTCCTTCTATAACTTCTATTCCTTCTATTCCTATTCCTTCTATAACTTCTATACCTGCATGGAAAGACACAATTCCATTTGTGCCACCTATTTCCGAAGGAGTATGTATTAAAGCTTATGATGGTGATACAATCACAATTGCATCAAAGTTGCCTTATCCAGAATCTCCAATGTATAGATTTCAAGTTCGTCTTAATGGAATAGATTGTCCTGAAATCAAAGGTAAGTCTGAAGATGAAAAAATGGTTGCTCAATTGGCAAAGAAAGAGGTAGAAACACTAATTCTTGGTAAGATTGTGAAACTTAAGAATGTACAAACTGAAAAATATGGTCGAATTTTAGCTGATGTATATTGTGATGATATTTGCTTAAATAAGCATCTCTTAGAAAAACGACTCGCAGTAGAATACGATGGTGGAACAAAACATATTCCTGAATCTTGGTCTGATTATCATTGCTCTTAATTCATGCTTTTTTCCTAACAGATTGTTAACTAATTATTTTCAGAGTACTTTTCGTAAACTTATTGCATGCCTGCCTTTTTCCAAAAGGCGGTAAAAAAAATTGAAATACTTTTATGTTAGTAGTTATATGTAAGATGGAACTTGTTATCAACTAACACAATGTCACGCCGAACTGCTACTACTACTAACGCTAACGCTAATGCCCGTACTCCTTTCTGTAAGGTCTGTCACGATGCTGGTAAGCCTGCTTCTGTTTACAATTCGCACTATGTCAAGGATACAACTGGTAAAGTTGTTTGTCCTACTTTGAATGCAGTTGAGTGCCGATATTGTTACAAGAAGGGACATACCGTAAAGTATTGCAATGTTTTGAAGAAGAATGAAACTTTGAAACAACAAGACCAAGAACAAGTCAAAATTGTTGCCAAGCGCACTGCTCAAGTTCCTACTAATAAATTCTCTGCGCTTTATAATTATGATGCTGAAGAACCTATTGTAAAACAAGTTGAACAAGTCCAAGAAGAAGTCCAAGAACAAGTTGAACAAGTTGAACAAGTCGACGAATCCGCATTCCCTTCTCTCTGCGCCTCAATTGAAAAGAAACAGATGCAAAATGGTTTCTCATTCGCCGCTGCTGCCGCAACTGCCCCTGCTCCTAAGAAAGAACCTAGCCCCTATGTGCATGTCAACATGCTTTCCAAGTCGTCTGTGTATAGCTTGAATTGGGCTGATGATGACAGCGAAGATGATGATTGGTAAATTGTAATTTAATTCTCCCACTTGGGATTTTTTTCTGTCTTCACATGAAAATAATATAAATATGTATATTATGTCTGTTACTTTATTTGGTTCTTGTAGATTAGGTAAAATACATAATAATAATAATTTAAATAATTTGATTAATTTTACACATTCAACAAAAGAAGTTATACAACTTATTAAATTTTTAAAAGGCGAATTAAGCATTCCTAAACCATATAATAAATTATGTTTCAGAACAGCTATATGTGAAAATACATTTATAGATTATAATGATACTTATAATAAGCTTTTCGTTAATACAGATGTTTTTGTTATAGAAATATGTTCTAATAAAAAATATATTCATAATGGATTTTATTTACATCATTTATGCGTTGATAAAAGATTTGCTACTTATAATAATAATGCACCACGAGAAGTTTTAAATAATTTTACGATTTTAAAACAAAGTGATGAAGAGATTGAAGATGATATTTTAGAAATACAAAAGATGTTATATCCTAAGAAAATCGTTATAGTTTCTCATTACAATTCAAAACAAAATGGTAAATATATAAATTCAAGAAATAATTTGATACATTTATTGGATAGTATCTGTAAAAAATATAATATTCCATTTATTAATCCTACAATTATATTATCCAATTATACTCAAGAACAAGTAATGACAAATGATTTAGGACACTATACTAATTTCGGAATTGATAATATTTCTAATTATATAAATAATTTTTTAAAATGTATTACACCTATAGTCGGGACAAAGTCCCTTGAACCAATGGCACTGACATTTCGAGATTCGCTTGAAAATTGAAAATACTTTTGTTAGTTTAATAAGAAATATATCTAACATGTTACCAATTCAAAGAATCGTACCACCATTATCGTTTACTGTATATGAATCAACTGATAAGATTCGCGAGAAATTACCAACTGTGTTTCGTCAAATTGGAATCAAGATATTTGGATTTAACACGAATGATGATGAATATTGGATTAAAACAAATACATTTCATGCATTTATCTATTTGAAAAATTATGGAATTCAATACACAGAAGTACAAATTAAACTTTATACTGGAACTAATTTAGAATTAAATAGACTTGCAACTAATCTCAATAAGTTAATAATTCCAATCGTATAATATTGTATATATAATGATAATAATATATATAACATTGTGCGAAGCATTTTGGCATACCTGCCTTTTTTTAAAAGGCGGTAAAAAAATTGAAATAGTTTTTTTATTGCTTGTATACAATTATTCAAATATGAACAATACTTATACAATCAGATCTACTACTGTTTTATTAGGGGCTAGTATGTTCACAGTAGGCTGTGTCGTAGTGCCATTAAGATCAATCCTTTCTGTTGCAACATTTCTTGTTTCTCCTATTCCTATTTCGGTCGAATATATTACAACTGGACATATTCATAAATCTGCTCGTGCTATTAACGCAATTTGCAATATCGACCAATATGCTCTCTCTGCTATTTATGGAATGGAGCCTAATCCTGTCATTATTTTGTAATTTAATTTAATAACTTATTTATTTTTTAATATAGAGATTTACTAATAATAATAATAATGAGTAGTACGGTTTTTGTTTTGATAACAGACTATAGTTATTTTTCAAGAGCAGCAGTAACAATTAACGATTTAAGAACAGTAGGTAAGTGGAGCGAAGAAATAGTATTAATAACAATAGATTTCATATTGGATGAAACTTATAAGAGGACAAATAGTATAACTGAATGTAAATTTCCACAAATAGATAAAGAGTATCTTCTAAAACAAATCGGACCCGATGGGTTTAAAGATAGTGATAAAAGAGAAATTAATAAATTAAATCAATGGGAAAAATTTCATGTATTTGACAATTATTTTTCAAGATGGTCTAAAGTAGTATATTTAGATGCAGGATTACGAGTGTTAGATGATGTAAAATATTTATTGGAATTAGATTGTAAGGATAAAATATTAGCTCCTATAGATGGAAAACAGTTAGTAAAAGAACCAAATGCTATTTTTAAATATCAGATAGATCATGAAAATAAAGAAAAAATCGACATAATAAAAAAAGATTTTGGGGAAAGAATATTTAATGAATCACATATGTTAAATTGTATGTGGGTGTATGATACTAACATATTAAAAATTTGTAATAAACAACAATTAATAAATGCAATGAATACATATACAGTTTGTAGAACGAATGAAATGGGTATAATGAATTTATTATTTCATTTTAAATATGGATTATGGGAAAAATTTCCGGCATTGGCTACAAATGGCAAATATTTGTTTGAATGGTGTGAATTAAATAATAATTTTCATACAACTTGGAAAAATTATTGTTTTATTAAGTATCCTGTAACTTTGAGATTAAATGAAATTCCAGAATACTTATTATAATTTTGAATGTTTTGGAATATAAGAAAAATCATAAGAACTAACACATTCTACATATCCTTTTTGATTTTCAAAATAATATTTGTTAGATAAATCCATCCCTAAATAGATTCCAGTAAATATATAAGTATAATGTTTATTTTCAATTAAATGATATGTGTGACCTTTTACTAACATTTATTATTATAAAGAATATAATAATAAGTATATTACGAAAAAATTGAAATTAATTTGCTTACTAAGCACCATTCAAGTGAGGAATAACAATGTCTAACAAATCTGTTACTGAAATATTATACACTGAAAATGTCGAACTCAAAAATACGATTTCGAAATTAGAATGTAAACTTAATCTTCTTAATGAGAAATTAACATTGCTGAATAAAATTAAAAAACTAAAAATAACTGAGGTAAATTTATTAAATCAAATTAATGAATTTAATACTGAACCTGCACCTGTTACTCCTGCACCTTCACATGTTACTCCTGAACCTGTTACTCCTGAACCTGTTACTCCTGAACCTGTTACTCCTGAACCTGTTACTCCTGAACCTGTTACTCCTGAACCTGTTACTCCTGAACATCCATCTGTACTTACATATCACGATGTAGATTGGTCTATTACACAACCATTATATACCGCTCTCATGTATGATGTAAATACCGATTCATATTATAAGGTATCGGATGCAGTTTGGAATACAGATTTAGGTGTAACTCAAGATGATAAAGTTACATTGTTATATTCAGGTAAATTTCCAAGTTTCGCTGTTCCAGTTAAAGGAACTACATTCAAAGATATGTTGACAACTATTTCAGAAGGGATGAACATTAAGTTTACACAACAACAGGAATATGTTGTAGAACAACATATCAAAACACTCAACTATAGTGTGAGTGACACACAAGGATTATATACTAAATTTAATAATGGAGAACTGACGGTTGCTGATTTATTGGGACCCAAACGTGTTTATCTAGGCGGACTCAAGAGAAAAAATGGACTTTGGACTTATAATATGAAGTAAATATTTATATTAAATTAAGTTAATGTTTTTTTTCTGTTATATGTAATTATATGGAATATACACCGTTAGATAGTGCATTTAATCAACATTGTATTTCAATAAAAGGTTGCAATACATTTAGTAATTTATGTGTGTTTTGTTCAAGTCCAAATACAAGTCTAATTCTTAATGAATTAAGGCAATGTAATCAATGTAGAAAACAATTTAAAGCAACACCACTAACAAGTCCAACAATTGTACATCAAGAACAACCATTATATAAGACAATAGTTAGG
>JACCDW010289485.1_pt1 | contig 10175 bp, 8 predicted proteins | sample 7449781 | NCBI WGS metagenome assembly JACCDW01 (sample SAMN15323449, study PRJNA562643) | freshwater metagenome | isolation source: river surface water | place: USA:Blue River Watershed | collected 2017-08-18 | reverse complement strand
TCTCCATACTCCACTTTTCAATCGTACCATCTTCGTTTACAACTTCGTATGTTTGTTTAGCATCGTTGTATGCTTGTTGGAATTGAGAAATTACATCTCTACCATAGGAAATCATATTATTATATATTTTATAATCTTCATACGCTTCCCACAAGCCATCTAATTTAATTTTAGTTTCTTTTTTTGCTAAGCAAGTTATACAATATCCCGTTTTAGATATTAATTTTTTATCAACCCTTCCTAATTTTATTGTTTGACAATCTTCTGCTTTACAACTATTTAATCTAGATAAGTATGCTCTTGTTTCGGCCATAATATCACCCAACTCCGAAACTTCTATTTTACCACCTTCATGTTGTTCCCAAGATTTACCACTTTCATCGGTCCATCTTTCACCAACTTTTCTTTTAATTTCTTGCTTGTCAGTTCCTGCAAATGATATTTGGGTGTTCTTTTCGTATTCTCCACCACTTAATACCATGTTTACCAACTTCCTACGAGTTGGATGCATAAATTTTTTATCAAATTCTCTTGCCATATTATACTTAATATATTCGTATATATAAGTATATCAAAATTGAATAAAACGATTATCTTCCGTATTTAAAAATACCTAAAATTTGATTTAGGGGTGCGAATGCACCAGTTAATTTGTAAGTATTACCACCATAAACAAACACAATCCCTTCATTTGGTACGATTTTATCAAATCCACCCAAAGAGTTTAATCTACTTAGTTCTATTTTTAATTTTTCGATTTGCTGTGGGTTTCCACTTGCTTTTATTTGCTTTATAGCATTACCTAATTCAGCTCTCAATTGTTTTGTTGCAGAATCTGGATTTGCAGTTAATACCGATTCCATAAACGATAATACGTCAGCACCTACACCTAAGAATATTTCTTCAAATTTCATTAGATTTTCTTTTGCTATTTTAGCTTGGTCTTGTTTATCAGTTTTATCTGCCCATTCTTTTATTTTAGCGTCCTGTATTTGGTTTATACGAAATGATTTATCTCCAAACGCCCATCTTTTAACTAATCCTATTTTTTCTTGCGTATCCAATTTTTTTGCACCTTTTTCTACAAAGTTTGTCCACCAAGCTTGATGGTAATCGGCTACACCATCGGTATCTTTTAATCCAAATTCTTTTTGTAGTTTATTAATTAATCCGATATATTTCCCTTGTAATTTAGAAAGTTCTTGTGATTTTGGAAGTTTTTGTATAGGTGGTCCTTGAATTGTATATGTATCTTGTACATGTTTATTAACCTGTTTAATCATTCCTGCTAATATTTTAGCTGCTTCTTGATTTTCTCCAATTACTTCTCCCTCTTTGTTATATTCGAATGTACCATGAAATACTAAAAGATTTTGCCCATAAGGTATTACATTTGAATTTTTTGGATATATTACTTCCAAATTCATAAAACACGCACCATCTTTGAATATTTTTTTACGCTGTGGTTCTGATAAGGAAGCAACTGCTTTTGAAAGGTCTTTCATAGCGTATGTGTACGCATTTGTTAATTCTCCTCTCCCCGCAAATTGTTGTGCAACTTGTCCTATTGTCATAGCTCCCTCACCTTTATTTTTTGTGTGAGATTTATTACGAGCCGCAACCAATCTACCATTAACCCAACTAATTGCCAGAGCTTGTCCATCAGTCTTCTCTCTTGCCAACTCCAAATCACCAGTTAATGCTTTTGTTACAATATTTTTTAAATCACCAAATGTAAGGTTCATTTGAATATCAAATGGATGATTCATGTGACCATACGCACCACCTTCTAATAATAATGATTCGTTTATAGATTCTTTTTTCAAACTTCTTTTCTGAAGAACTAATTGATTGATTTGAGAAAATATATCTGCAATATCTTTATCTAATTTCTTTTCATCTGCACTCATTGGAGATTCAATATCAACGTTAGAATAAAGTTTTTTCTTTTTTGCAATTAATACATCTGCTTTTTTAAGTAAATCGGATTTTACTTTATCCAAATCTTTTAGTATTTCAGATGAAGTAGCTTCGTTTATATTTTCTTTTTTTAACCTATCAATTTCTTTTTTAACTTTATCAATCTCTGCTCTAACTTTCATTTGTGCAGGAGATTTTGGCATCATCTTAAAAGCCTTATTATATAATGATACAAGTTCTTTTTCTAAATCTTTTAATCCCTCTTTTACTGGGGTATATTCTTCACTACCATCACCATCTAATTTAGATTTTAATTTTTTAGCATCTTTTGGGTCTGGTGCTCCATTGATATATCCACCTGGTAAAGATAATCCTACACCAGCTCCCCCACCCAATCCCATTTCATCCAATATTTGAGACTCTACTTCATCTACAATTTCATTTATATCTTCCTTTGAAATTATTTGAGGTTTTTGATTTTTAGGAAGTTCCCAAAATCTCTTAGGCTTTTGTTCAGGATTTTCTCTATAAGCATCATCCCAATCCTCCACTTTATGTGGGTCATCGGCCGGATTTAACGTACTTTGTACTACATTTTTAAGTTTATAGTATGCTTTTCTAAATTGGGTTTCCGTATCTTTACCCTTTCCCCTACCCCTCATAGCATCGGCTTTTGGAGTATCTAATTGAGTATATCCACCCTGTTTGTACCAATTTTCAGGTTTAGCTTGGTTTAATATTCTGGGCTGCCCATCAGCCATAAATGATGTATCTGGTTCAGCAGTTCCATTAAATCCAGCATTAGTTGCTGCTTCTTTTAATTGTTCTTTTTTAGGTATTCTAAACGTTACTGCTTTCTTACCATTGATTGTTGGCATTCCCCATTCATCAGTACCAATAGATTTAACAACTACTTTTTTGTTTTTGAATTTACCCATTAAGATTTCATCACCAACCTTTACATTTAATTTAATTTCTTCATTTATACATTCTTTAAGTTTTTTCAACTTAAGAGTAATTAATTTGAATATTTGGTCATCAAATTTTGGATATGCTTTTGTAAAATTCTTTTTTCTTTCTTCCTCACTTCCAGAACTTAACCAATAACGAACATCAGTACCACTAATGGCATTTGGTTGTGCAGGTGCTGCATATACATATCCCTTATCTAAATAAGGTTCTTCTACTTTACCTTTATATGGAGTAAAGTATTTACCACTTAAACGTGATGAATCCTTTTCACCTACAACAGTTATAAAACCAGTTGTATCTGAATCGTATTTATTAAGTATTTCTTGCGGAGCGTATGGGTTTTTGATTTGTACTATCTTATTCGAAGAAATACCAAACATTTTTTGCATGATGGCTTTCTTTTCCTTAAACCCAAATGGAGATTTTTTATTATCAGTTACATCGGAACTTGCTATATAAACATTATCTTTTCCGAATTTTTTTACCAAATGCTCATAAGTTGCATAATGGCCTTTATGAAAAGGTTGAAAGCGGCCAGAATAGACAACAACTACTTTGTCTATCTTTGCCGCTTCTCCCAATATTGTTTCAACTAAAAATTTTGCTAATCCCATCATATAGTTTTGTTCTCATATAAATATGTAGGATTAATTTTTAATTAAATAGAACGTCCTTGTTGCTCAGCAACTTGTCTTCTAGTTAATGCTCCAGGTTGATATTGAATTACCCCGTCCTTTAAATTAACTCTCATTTGTGGATATTTATCATCCAATCCATCAAGTAAATCTTTCAATTGATTTGCAACCGATTTAAACTCAATTTCAGTTTTTTCCTGAATTTCATCGAGGTTTTTTAGTTCTTCAGTTATTTCTTTTCTTCTAATGTGTATTTGACCAAAATCATTAACCAAAAGGTTTTGTTTTTGATTAAGTTGTTCAAGTTGTTCTTTTATAGAATCTTCCAATTGAACTGTTTCAATTTCAATGCTTTGTTTTTGTGGAATGCTATCTAATTCTGCCATAAATTTTGTTTTTATTATTTTGTATATATAAGTATATTCTTTTTTTATTTTCCAAATACGGAAACTCCCTTTTTCTTTACAACTTCACCCGCACAATAATTAGCCCATTCAATTGATATTCCAATATCATGTGAATCCAAATATCGAGCTACAAACCCAGCTACGAAAGTATCACCAGCTCCACTAACGTCTGCATTTTCTATTGGAGTAACCGAATATGTGGTATGTTTATATGATGTTCCTGTCTTATCAAGTGTACATATAATTTTATCAAACAACCATTCGTTATCCCTTATCACATCTTTACTAACTTCCCATTCCAATCGGTTTATTTTAATAAATTTTAAATTTTTACACCATTCACCCAATTTCTTTTTAGTATCAGCGATTACCAAATCATGCATAGAAGCTATTTTATCAATATCTTCTTCGGTTAAAAATCCTTTACAATAATCTGAAATTATAATTGCATCGTATTGACTCAATTCGGGTAATTCACTTATATCAATTCTTTGAACCGAATCGTTTTCATCAACTCTTAGATACAATTCATTTGTTTTTTCATTAACATAACGAGTTTTAATTATATTACCATTATCAGAAAATACATCAACATCAATACCCATAGCTGCCAAATTGTTTGTAGTATTTGAAGCCATACCTACTCCATACGTTTCATGTTGAGGAACAAATACAGGTCCCTTACCTTCCGGTGATTTACGTTCCGATGTTCCGTATATAAAAATATCGGTACAAGTTTCTCCTATAACTAATACTTTATTCATTGTATAAAATCTTTGTGGTACTAAATTCTTCTAGTTTAGGAAAGAATTTTATTTCTTTTGCATGCTCTCCACCTATTATTGGTTTATACATATACTCATCACCAATCACAAATACATCAGGTTTATATATTTTAAGTTGGTTTCGTAATTCATCTTCGGTATCAAATACAACTACATAATCAACTCCTTTAATCTGCATTAAATTAAATTCTCTTTGCTGTTGATTATGAAAAGGTCTATCCTCACCTTTTAACTTTCTAACTCTACTATCAGAATCGATTCCAATAATAAGCTTACCATTAAAAGATTTTGCATATTCTATAAGTTTAAAATGCCCGTAATGTAGAACATCAAAACAACCATTAATCCAAATTGTTTTCATTATAAAAACTTTTCTAATTCTTTTATTACCATTTCAGATGTAATTGATTTAGTACATTCAAATTGCCTTTCAGTTCCTTTATGGTCTGGACACCAATTCCAATCACCCGCATCTAATCGTAATCTATTAAAACATCCTTCACATTTTCCTTGCGGTGCACCAATACGAATACAATCTTGCATCTCTGCCCATTTATAAGAAAATCCGCTAATAAGAACTGTTGGTACATCTAATCCCCAACTTAACCAACTCAATCCACTACCAATACCAATAAATGCTTTTGATTTAATCATTTCATCCATAACCAATTCAATTGGCCCATTTGGATGATGTACTATACCATCAGGAAGTTTATTACCCATATAGTTATCGCCTTCCTTTGATAATAATTTTACAGTATATCCTCTATGATTTAACCAATCAACAATATCTTGCCAACCATTAGGATTATTCCAAAATTTAGGTTGTGCTGTACCATGTATTCCAATACAAACTTGTTTATAATTTTGTTCTATAAATGGCGTTCTTTTTTTTAGTTTGGGTTTTATCTCTTTGTATTCTAATCCCAAAATATCAGAACACATTTTTTGCATCGTTTGTGTTTTTGGGTCTATTGGATTTTTGTAAATATTAATTGTACTATCTTCGTTATAAAATAAACCTATTGCGTACATTGCATATAAATTTTCAACATTTGTACCAGGTTCTACAAATTCAATATTAGGATATCTACCATCAAACAATGTATTCATAAATGTAGATACAACCATTTTACAATTGTGAACCTTTCCAAATTCTTCAACATACGGAATCCAAGCTAAAGTATCACCCAAAGCTCGCGAATCTAATGCAACATATACTCTTTTATTCTCTGAATTGTAAATGTGTTGCCACCACAATTTACCATTTTCGTAAATTTCAATTCGCCATTCAATAAAATATTCTAAATTACATTTAGTCCACATATTTGTACCAATATCCGAACTATATAAAATTCTATTTGTTTTATTATCTATAAATTTTACATTATACGAAGATTGCTTCAGTCCTTTTATTTCAACAAAAGCACCTCTAACAAAATGAAAATAAACTTTATTATCAATATTTGCTTTATTGTTTATATTTTTAATTAAATTATCGTATATCATTAACTCCAAGTTTTAACTGTCAAATCTAATAGTGAAAATCCCTCTGCCTGTTTACTATACATTTTATTTGTGGTGTATCTAGGTTTTGGATGATTAGCAAATACGTGATTATACCAAAGGTCACCAACATCCCAACCACAATCTACAATTCTGTCTAGCCACCATTGTTTAGTTCGGTTTGGAATTAAGTAAGCGTGTGCTAGGTCTTGATTAAATGCAGTTTTAGTAAACATATCATCTATCTTATGTTTTTCTCTCGATGGATTATCTGCTAATCCTATAAAATAAACATCATCTCTTTCAGAGATAAAACACGCTCTATGCACCATTTCTACAAATTCTTCCAATCCAGTATAAATAAATGCATCCGCTTCAAATACTAAAGTGTAATCGAAATTTTCAACATCCATAGTTTCCAAAGCTCCTCTATGTGCCAAATAACATCCATAATGTCTACCGGTCATCCATCCCAATCCTGCTCCAGGCCATAATTCTCCAGGTTTATTATCTTTACTTATATGCTCTGGTCTTCTACAATTTTCTGCCGGCGCTAATCCTTCATACGGAGTATTTACAATTGGCTGATATTCCATTCTATATTTAGCTAATTGTTTGATTGATTGAATAGAAACTCGTTCTCTCATATCATCGGGCCTAGTCAACAAATGTTTTATTTGTATTCTAGGTTTTCTACGAACAAATGAACGAAATACTTTTTCAACTTGACCATAAAAGAATTCATTTGCAGCTTTAGTAACTCCAGGAAAAACAGGAATATCGTAATCATCACCACTAATAATACCTCCTGGTTTTACTTTATTATACCAAATTTTAATATCATTTTTAACATCTTCGTAAGTATGCCCCGCATCCAACATAATAAAATCTATACTACCATTTTCGAATTGATTAGCTGCATTATGCGAAGTATCTTTAATAGTTTCAAATGTACCATAGTTATCAGATAAAACTGTATTATCTACGAATTCATAAAATATATCTCCATTAAAAGAACCAACGATATTTTGATGTAGTTCTTCATCATCAGTACCTTTCCAAGTATCTACCGATGTAAATTTAATATCTTTACCAGATTCTTTAATTTTAGTTGCCAAATGATTTGTTGATTTACCAAACCATGCACCTACTTCTACAAATGTTTCACCACCTTTGGCGGTTTCAACCATATCATCATATAAATCGGAATAAGAAAACCATCCAGGTATTTCATTAAAGTCTGGATTTAATTTTTCTAAAAGTATTCGTTTTGTCTTATTCTCATCATCATCTATATAAGTTACCAACTCATTATTATCGTATGTATCCAAATATGTATGCAACTTTCTGAAGATTGATGGCATTTTGTATGAGAGTGCCTCTTTAATCGATAATGGATTTAATTCTAATTTTGAAGAAAAATAAAAGAGGTCACACGCTTCATAAAACGTATCAACATCATTTCGTTCTCCCCAAACTATACAATTTTCTGGTTTGTATTTCATAATAGGAGCCCAATAACTTTCATAATTCATAGCTTGGTTTCCTACAAAATGAAATTTAATTTTATACTTTTCCAATTGTCTAGCTACCGAAAATATTTCCGCTTGATTTTTACCAGGTGAAAATAATCCAACCATTAACACGTGTTTCCAATTTGGAGCCAGCCCTAATTTTTGTTTAGCGGCTTCTTTATCAAATTCGTAATCTTCTATCGGATATTGCCAAACTTGCAATTCAACTCCCAAATTCGCATCTTCAAATCGTTGCTTACTCCATTCAGATACCAATACATATCTATCAGGATGATACACTATATCCGATGGAGTGGTAAAAGAACCATGTGTTGTACATACGATAAAATACTTTCTTTCTTTTGAAAATACTTTTTCAAGTATATCAACTGATAAATCAAATTCAGGTATTTCCTGAAAATGAATAATATCAGGCTGAAATGTTCGTATTACATCGAGTATCGCACGTTTATTATCACCTAATGTATGTACAGGTACTAATGATTTAATCCTATTTTTTTGAACAACATACGCATCTCCTCCACTATTGTTTATTTCAACAACTTCGATTTCATAATCGTTTAAAAAATGCTTTATTTGTTTGTAAGTATATTGAGGCTGTCCTCCGGTTGATAGGTGAGGACACACATATAACAATTTATTTTTCATATCTACAAATATACGAATTTATTTTCAAATCTCCAAATTTATTCCTGAAAGAGTACTACTCCTTCTATTAAATCAATTTCTCCATTTGGATATTGTTGTTCTAAATCCGATAATATCAAACTTAATTCTTTGTCCGTATTTTCAAATTCATATTCAACTGCAGTTATAACCGTCTTCAATTGTTTTATGTTTAAATGCAGTTGCCCAGCACTTACGATTAATTCATTTTTTTTCGTATTTAATTCTCTTATTTTGGTAATAAGAGATTCATCTAATTTTTTTGTTTGTGTTGACATGTTTTATTTTAATTTTGTGTGTTAAAAAAGAATACTTGAAAAAGCCTACCATCATACAAATTTTTTCCAAAATAGTCCATCGATTTATGAAACAACGTGGCATCATATAAAATCAATCTATTAAATTTATTAGATACCCCATCGGTCAATTCCCATTTTGTTATATCTTTATAATCGGTAAGATATGGGTTGCTTAAGTCTTTTTCGGTTGGGGTTTCCGTCAAATGTACGAATCTATCTATTTTAGTTTTTTTATGTCTATAAAACCCAGTTCCGGCTGACAGTGGTGCGTTTGGTGTTAAATATAAAACACCCGCCCATCGAACACCACCATCTGAATGAATCCAAGAATGATGGTCTTCGGTTGTATATTGAAAAGCTCCAGTGTGTCCATCTTCAAACCAATCTACAATTTCTCCGGCAAAGGGGTACATAACATATTGTATTGCCTCTTTAATAGTATCGTTTAGTAATGGAATAGTTCTAAAGCCAGGAAAGTTTCCAGTAATATTAAATTGTTGATTTAATGCAAAATTCCTAACTTCCATAGGATTTGCATAAAAATCATCTATAACAATTAAACTCGTCTTTTGCGCCATAACTTATTTTATATATAAATATACAAATATATTTAAAAACACCTATTTTGAAGAACTTATATATGCTTCCAATGATTCAACTTTATCCATAAGAATTTGAACCGCTTTTGTTAATGGAACTACAATCATATCATAATTTATGGCATCGGTTGTAATTAAACTACCACTAACACCATAAGATACATATCTTCTTAGTTCGGGGTCGGCATCCATCCATTCAGCTATAAATCCGCCCTGCTTTCCGATATATTCTTTTGCGTTTTGCATTGGATATGTATCGGTATAATCATCCTCACCGGCTGTTATGTAATTGCTACTATCTACTACTTTTAACGGTGTGTATAGAATTGGTTTCAATCGTTTAATACTATCATACGCGTTATTAGGATAATCTTCAATATTAGTCTTAACCCTTATTGTAGATGAATCAAATATCAACTCTCTACCCGATATACCAAGTTTAGTACCGATTCTCAATCGTGCAGTTGCTACGTTTGATGATTGTGATGGCCAGTTTGCACCCACTAATACCGAATTAGCCCCATCGGTTTGGAAACGAATACCACCTGTTGTGTTTTGTGTTCCAATGTAACCACCCGCTACCATTATATTATTTCCAGTACCAGATACTAATACATCGCCCGCCAATACCTCAATCGCCTTTGATGTTGGAGATGCATTTGTATTTGTGATTTGTATACCAGGTGCCGAACCATTTGTCTTAATATCAATCATAGGTAGACTTGTAGTTCTTTCAATCTTAACATAGTTATTTGAATTCGCAATTACTAAAAGTCCATTTTGTCCTAATTCAACTTGCTCTAATTGTGCACTATAAGTTTGAGACTGAGGGTCTACTTTACCATACAAAG
>JACCDW011066017.1_pt1 | contig 10176 bp, 10 predicted proteins | sample 7449781 | NCBI WGS metagenome assembly JACCDW01 (sample SAMN15323449, study PRJNA562643) | freshwater metagenome | isolation source: river surface water | place: USA:Blue River Watershed | collected 2017-08-18 | reverse complement strand
ATTGGTCGGGGTGAGAGGATTCGAACCTCCGGCCTCCACGTCCCGAACGTGGCGCTCTACCAGGCTAAGCTACACCCCGAGATAGAACCCAGCATTGTAACAAACTACCAGCCCTGCCCATGGGGCTCCGCCCAAGGCTGCGGCGACGCCGCTGGGTGCGGCCAGAAACCCAGGCCGCACTTGTCCATCAGGGTTTTTTCTGAGGGCAGTCCCTAGGGTTATTCCCTTTGAAAGGGCTTGGGGCGGTTATAAATCGAATATTCTCAGTCCCATTATTTTCACAAAATCGTTTTACGCTGGGAATTTTTGTATCCCTTTTAAGAGAAGAACATGATGCGATTTTCATGGTTGCGGCCCATGGCCTGGGTTGGTTTTGGTGTGGCGATGCTGTGGTCTGGGCTCGGCCTGGCTTGGGCCGACAAGGCCTATGTGCCCGAGCGCGGGCAATTGGGCAAGGATGTGATCTGGATTCCCACCCCGAAGGGATTGATCGACAAAATGTTGGCGGCGGCCAAGGTGACCTCGAGCGATCGCCTGTTTGATTTGGGCGCTGGGGACGGCATCATCGCCATCACCGCCGCCAAAGAGTTTGGGGCGCAGTCGGTGGGCATTGAATACAACCCGCAAATGGCCGACTACGCGCGACGCATGGTTCAAGAGGCCGGGGTCGGCGATAAAGTGCGCATCATCACGGGCGATATTTTCAAGGAAGATTTCACATCCGCCACGGTGGTCACGTTGTATCTGTTACCCGATTTAAACATGCGTTTGCGGCCCACCCTGCTGCGCATGAAACCGGGCACCCGAGTGGTGTCGCACGCTTTCACCATGGGGGATTGGGAGCCCGATGAGCATGTGGTCCATGAAAGCGCTCGGGGCTATCTGTGGGTGGTTCCTGCTTCGGTCGAAGGGGAGTGGATGCTGACCGGGATGGAAGGCGGTCCCGCGCGTTTGAACTTTCAGCAGGTCTTGCAAAAGATCGGTGGCACGATCACCCGGGGTTCTTCCAGCATGCATTTGCTCGGTGCCCGCCTGCTGGGGGAAGAATTGAACTTCCAGTTCATGACACCCGATCGAGAGGTGCATCGTTTCAACGGCAAGGTTTCGGGCCCTCAAATCACGGGCATGGTGACCTCTTCGGGCGGACTGATCACCCCCGTGCAAGCCCGCAAGCGCTGATCTGGATTCTTTTAAAGGCAGATGTCCATGACTTCATCTGAGGCGCGGTCGGCCCAGCCCTTGCGCCTGTTGCACCCTTCGGCTGCCGTGTTGCTCATCGTGGGCATTGTCGTGGGGGCGGGCATTTTCAAGACACCTGCCTTGGTGGCTGGTATCAGCGGTGACGCCGGTTGGGCTTTGTCGCTTTGGCTGATCGGCGCTTTGATCTCCATTTGCGGGGCCTTGTGCTATGCCGAGCTGTGTACCGCGTACCCACACGCCGGCGGTGACTACCACTTCTTGCAGCGGGCTTTTGGCCGTCATGTGTCGTTCATGTATGCATGGTCAAAGGCCACCGTCATCAACACCGGTTCGATCGCCCTTTTGGCTTTCGTGTTTGGTGACTACATGAGCTCTGTATGGCATTTGGGCACATGGTCCAGTGCCTGGTGGGCCTTGGGGGTGGTGGTCTCGCTCACGGTGATCAACTTGGTGGGTTTGAATGCCTCGGCCCGCTTGCAAGCGGTGCTCACGGTTTTGGAGTTGCTTGGGCTCTTGGCCGTGGTCTGCGCTGGCTTCATGGCCGAGGCTCCGAAATCGGGGGCTTTGGAGTGGTTCGTCCAGGCGCCTGCGCCGGCCCAATGGGGCTTGTGTCTGGTGTTTGTGTTGTTGACGTTTGGCGGTTGGAACGAGTCGGCCTATGTCTCGGCTGAAGTCCGGGGTGGGCCACGAACCATGGCCTGGGTGATTGTGGCGAGCATGGCCGTGCTGACCCTGATTTACCTGTTGGTGAACCTGGCCCTGTTCATGGGCTTGGGCTTACAGGGGTTGAGTCAGAGCAAGACGGCCGCATCGGACTTGGTGGCCTTGTCGCTGGGGCCCTGGGCCCACAAGGCCCTGGGCTTGTTTGTGGCGATTGCGGCGCTGACCAGCATCAACGCGACCATGATCGTGGGCGCACGGGGCAACTTCGCCTTGGGCCAAGACTGGCACCTGTTGAGAACACTGGGCAAGTGGCATTTGGACCGTGGCAGCCCGAAAACCGCGTTTTGGATTCAGGGCCTGATCAGTGTGGCATTGATTGGTCTGGGCACCCAAGAGGCGGATGGATTCTCGGCCATGGTGGAGTTCACGGCCCCCGTGTTTTGGGGCTTTTTGTTCCTGGTCAGCTTGGCGGTGATGTGGTTGCGTCACACCGATGGTCAAGCCGAACGTCCTTTCAAAGTGCCCCTATACCCGGTGTTACCGCTGATTTTTGCGGGAGCCTGCGCTTGGCTGACCTATTCCAGCGTCACCTATGCCATCAGCCAGAAAGCCATCCATGTCTCTTTGTGGCTGATGGCCAGCGGGGGGGTGGCCTTGTGGGTGTTGAATGGGCATGAAAAAAACCATGAAAGCCGAGTGATTTGATGGCCCGGTTCAATGGGTCGTGGGGCTTGATCCCTTTTGCCCTGACGATTTTCACCAGCGCTTTCCTGTTGTTTCAAGTTCAACCCTTGCTGAGCAAGCAGATCTTGCCGTGGTTTGGGGGCAGCCCGGCGGTGTGGACCACTGCCATGCTGTTCTTTCAAAGCCTGTTGTGCCTGGGCTATCTCTATTCGCACGCACTGGCGCGTTGGTTCGAGCGCCGCACGCAAGCCCGAATTCATTTGGCCCTTCTGTTGGCCGCCGCCTTGTTGGCGTCCCAGGTGCTGCCTGATCCCCATTGGCGGCCTGTCAACCCCGACTCGCCGGTGATTCAGGTGTTGCTCATTTTGGGGGCCAGTGTGGGCCTGCCTTATTTTTGCTTGGCCACCACCGGCCCTCTGGTGCAACACTGGTTCACCCGCACGACCCACGCGCATTCGGTGTATCGGCTGTACGCGCTCTCCAACGTGGGGTCGTTTTTGGCCTTATTGACTTTTCCTTACGTGCTCGAACCTTGGCTCGAGCAAGAGGCCATGGGCCAGTTGTGGACATGGGGCTTTTGGGTGTTTGCCTTGTTGTGCGCTCCGCTGGCTTGGGGCGCATGGCAAAACGCTTCAAGCCCGACACCGCCGATCGACACCGCGGCGGCTCAGCCCTCGCGATCATCGGCTTGGGGCTTGCAGCGCCTGTCTTGGGTGGCATTGCCCGCCTTGGCTTCGCTGGTGTTCATCGCCGCCACCGATCAGATCAGCCACGACGTGGCCCCGGAGCCCAGGTTGTGGATCACCACCCTGGGCTTGTATTTGTTGACCTTCATTCTGACCTTTGATCACCCCCGGTGGTATCGGCCTGGTGGGTTTGCGGCCGCCGCCCTGGTGTTGATTCTGGCTGCCACGGGTTACAGCGACATCCCCGCTTGGTTCGGGTTCACGTGGGACTACGGGGTGAATGAGGTGCGATGGCTCCACTATGCCCTCATTTTTGTGTTGTGCATGTTGTGCCATGGCGAGCTGTACCGACGGCGTCCGGACGAGCCGGCCCGACTCACCGAGTTTTATTTGTGCATGTCGCTGGGGGGCGCTTTTGGCGGCCTGTTTGTGACCTTGGTCGCGACACCTTTGTTCAACGACTATCACGAGTGGTTGCTGGCCATGGCCAGTTCGTCCGTGCTGGCCATTGGGGTGCTTGTGCGTAGCCTGCGCCGCGATGCTCAGCGCCGCTTGGGGGTGACCCCAGTCGCAGGCATGCTGGGCATGGTGGGGGTGCTGTGGGCGATGGAAAGCAACTGGCACTGGCGTGCCCAAGCGCCGGATGGCCAGCAAGAGGTCTTGCTGGACCGGGCGCGCAACTTTTACGGCACGGTGGCCGTGAAAGAGCGTCGCTTCCCGCATCACCCGGAACAAAATGACCGGGTCTTTTTCAGCGGCAATGTCACCCATGGTCAGCAATTTCTGGCCCCCGAGTTGCGCCATGTGCCCACGACCTACTACGCCCATGACAGCGGCATTGGCGAGACCTTGCAGTGGGTGATGGCGCGTCGCCCCAGCATCGAGGTGGCGCTGATTGGCCTGGGCGCGGGGACTTTGGCGAATTACGCGCGCCCCGCGGACGCCTATGATTTTTACGAAATCAATCCCCACGCCGTTCGCATCGCTCAGACCTGGTTTGACAACCTGGCCCAGTGCAAAGCGGGGCGACAACACATTTTGCTGGGTGACGCGCGTTTGCGCATGGAGCAGTTGCCGGCGGACAAACGCTATGACGTGATCGTGTTGGACGCCTTCACCGGTGGCTCGGTGCCGATCCATTTGCTGACCCGCGAGGCCTTTGCCATTTATCACGCGCACCTGAAGCCGGGTGGCTTCATTGCGATCAACATCACCAACGCGTACTTGAACCTGTATCCGATCGTGAAGGCACAGGCCGAGTGGTTGAACATGGGGTTCCGGCACAAATACCAAGCCTTGGACGAAAGGCGCAACGTGCGCCTGAACTTGCACTTCATCCTGACACAAGACCGTGTTTATTTGAGCGAATTGCCCCCTGTTGACCGGGAAGTGCGCGATGCCGATGGCCGTTTTTTGCGCAAAGAGCCGCAAGACCAACCTGGTTTACGCGCCTGGACCGATCAGTTCAGCAGCATCGGGCCAATTGTTCGCTGAGCCGATCGTCGGGGAGAGGGATGCGGTTTTTGCGTCCCCAATGGGGTGGCTTCACTGGGGCCCCTGATTGAAAGACAGGGTCTGCCATGGCGTCAAAAGCCGTCGAAGCCCAGGAGCTCAAGGGGTGCCACCAGGGCGAACCAACGGGGCCGAACCGGGCGGTGGAGCGGGCAAAGGGGGTTGCACATACCCCTGAATCATGGGGTTGAGCATCGGCGCGGGCGGGGCCGCCACGGGGGCCCGTGTGGGTTTGGCCGTGACGGTCTTGGTCACCTCCTCGGGGGGCAGCGTCACCTCAGGGGTGAACAGCGCCTTGAGCTTTTCCGGGTCATTGGCGGTTTGGGCTTCGATCAGGGAGTCGATCAAACCCTGCAACCTTGGGTGGTCGGCCGCTCCCATCCAACTGGGCCGGTAGTTGTTGAGCACCTTGAGTTGATCGACGGTGCAGTGCCTGGCGTGCTGGTTCATCCAGTCCAGCGCCAGGGTGAAGCGCTGCGAGGGCTCGTGCGTGGTCAGGGCCAAGGCACGGAAATCGGCCAACAGGCAGACACCGGCAGGTGCTGCGGTTTTACCAGGGGCGGGCGTGGGTGAGCCCGTTTGTGCTTGGGCCACAAGCAGGCCGGACCATCCCAAAACAATCAAGGCGTGACGGATGCGCATAGGTACCTCTGTTCTATCGTCATCGGACGCAGCCGATCAAACTAAAGCCCTTGCTTCAAAAAACCCGATGACGCCAGGACTTCGGTCAAGGGCATGGCTTGGGCGTACAGCCAGCCTTGGAAGCGCGTGAAGCCCAGCGCCCGCAATCGGTTTTCTTGTTCGGCGGTTTCGACGCCTTCCACAGTCAGTTCGATGTCCTGCGCCAGGGCCCTGGCGCGGATCTCGCGCAACACGGACTGCACGCTGGCCGAAGGCAGGTCGCGCACAAATCCCGAATCGATCTTGATCCGGTCGACAGGCAGCAATTCGGCCCGCACCCAGTTGGACCAGCCAGTGCCAAAGTCGTCGAGCACGATTTTGACCCCAAGTTCACGCCAATGGTTCAGTTGTGCGCGAGTGGCGCCAAAATCGACAATCGGCTCGGTTTCCGTGATTTCAACCTCCCAGGTCAGGGGCAGGTCACGGCAGACACCGACTGCCCGCGCCAAGGCATCTTGAATGCCGCCGTGCCCCAGGAGGGTGGCAGACAGGTTAAAGGCCAGAGCCACTTGATCAAAGCGCTGGGTCAGCAATGGCGCGTCCAGGGCCAGGTGGTTGATCTGGCGCATGGTCAACTCGGCCAGCAAGCCATGTCGCTCGGCCAGGGGGATGAACACGGCGGGGCTGATGTCAGCCGATTCGGGGTTGCGCCAGCGCGACAGGGCCTCGAAACCCATCCACTCAGGCCGATCAAAATCAACCTCGGGTTGATAATGCGGCACGATCGCACCAGATTGCAAAGCGAGTCGAAACTGGCGCAAAAGCCGGGCATCGTCACGAACAGGCGATGAACTCAAAGTAATCCTAAATGCTTGACGGGAATGGGGCTTACCCTTATTAAGCCATAAAAACGACAATGGGCCTATAAAAGAAAGGACAAATCCTTCGGGATTTGACGCCGCTCTCACCCTTCACTTAAGATAACGGCATGAAGGGGAGTAGCTCCCGCACCTGATCACACAGGGAGGCGCATCAAAAAACAGCGCTGTGACCAGGGGCAAAGACGGTTCGTCATTACGAAGCAAAAAACTTCCGGGCCGTCTGGCAAAGATTTCACACTCCATGCCGAGCAAGACCTTCGATCAGTGCCCTTGATGGGCGCATCGAAGCGTTGCGTGTCGGTCACTTCTGACACCCACTGTTTTTGCGTGCTCATCTCGGGTTTGAACGATGTCAACCTGAGGTATACGCATGGAATTTTTATCTGCCCCTTGGTGGTCGGCGCTGCTGGCCATCATTCTCATCGACTTGGTCTTGGCGGGTGACAACGCCATTGTCATCGCGCTGGCCGCGCGCAACTTGCCGTCCCATTTGCAAAGGAAAGCCATCTTGTGGGGCACCGTGGGCGCCATTGCCGTGCGCAGCCTCATGACCCTGGGCGTGGTCTGGCTGCTCAAAATCCCCGGCCTGATGCTGGTGGGTGGCTTGGGGCTGTTGTGGATCGCCTACAAACTGTTGGTCGACACCGGCGACCAAGACGATCATGGCCCAGCGGCCACCACCTTTGCGGGCGCCATGAAAACCATCATCGTGGCCGACGCGCTCATGGGCGTGGACAATGTGCTCGGGGTCGCCGGTGCCGCCCACGGGGCCTTTGATTTGGTCGTGCTGGGCCTGCTGATCAGCGTGCCGATCGTCATCTTTGGCTCTTCCGTGGTGCTGAAATTGGTCGAACGTTTCCCCATCATCATTCAACTGGGGGCCGCCGTGCTCGCCTTCACCGCCGCCAAGATGATCGTGGGCGAGCCCTTGCTCGACCCCATCTTTGACGAATCCGACTGGCAGGCCATGGCCCGCTGGACGACCTACACCGTGGCCGTGGCCGGCGTGCTTGGCCTGGGCACCTGGACCGCACGCCGTGCGGCGCAGCAAAACCAAGCCGATGGCACGGTTTGATTGATCACCCTTTTGAAACCCATCACCCAACCAAGGAGAAACGACATGGAAAACATCATCGTGGTTCTGGATGACGCACAGCACGCCCTGAATCAGGTCCTGCCCATGCGGCAGCAGGGCACCCGCACGCACTGGGTTCTGGTGGCTTGCCCACCGCGTTTGACCCGTCACATCAGCCGCTGGGTCAATCAGGGCTCGCGCAACGCCTGGCGCAAGCGCTGGGCGCAGGAGCTGATGGACAAGGTTCGTCCCGAGCTCACCCGCGACGGCGACACCTGCGAATTGCGTTTGCTCGAGGGCAAGCTGATCGACATGACCGAGCGCTTGCAAAAGGAGCATGCCCTTGCGCGCGTGCTTGACGCCCGCCGTCCCAAAGTGGGACAAGAGATGGAGCCCGCCACCGCCAATCAGCCGGTGGATGGTTCCGGTGCCTGGGCCCTGCCCGGCGGCACGGCGGCCTTGGGCGCGATGATCATTCTGGCGACCGAGTAAGGCGCTCAGGGTTTTCAGGTCCCCTCGGGGCCTTGGAAGGGGCGGGCAACCGCCCCTTTTTTTTTGCCTCAGCCCCGATGCCCGTGCTCAGTGGGTGCGGGTGTTGAGTTGTTCGGCCAGCACCCGAAGGGCTTCTTTGTAGGGGCCTTCGGGCAACACGGTCAGGCAGCTCAGTGCCCGCCGGGCCTCGGCGGCGGCGGCCTCGCGCGTGGCTTGCATGGCGCCGCAAGCCTGGACCAGGGCGACGATGCGATGCATGTCGCTGGCATCGCCGTTTTCGATCGCATGTCGAATCAGGTCGCCATCGGTGGCCGAACAACGCTGCATCGCGATGATCAGCGGCAGGGTGTTCTTGCCCTCGCGCAAATCATCTCCCAGGTTTTTGCCCAGTTCGGCAGCGTCGCCTTCGTAGTCCAACACATCGTCAATGATCTGAAACGCCGTGCCGATGGCCTGGCCGTAGGTGGCGCAGGCGACTTCGAGCTCAGGGGTGGCAGACAAAAGAATGGCTGGTAAGCGAGCGCTTGCTTCGAAGAGTTTCGCGGTTTTCGATTGAATCACCTGCACGTAGCCCGCCTCGCTCAGACTGGCGTCGTGTGTGTTCATGAGTTGCTGCACCTCGCCCTCGGCGATGATGTTGGTCGCTTCGGCCAGCACGTCCATGATGCGCATTTGCCCGCATTCGACCATCATTTGAAAGGCGCGCGAATACAGAAAGTCGCCGACCAGCACGCTGGCCGGGTTACCGAACGACACATTGGCGGTGGCCCGCCCACGACGCAGCGACGAGTCATCGACCACATCGTCGTGCAACAAGGTGGCGGTGTGGATGAATTCAACCACAGCGGCCAACACGTGTCGCCTGGGATCCTGGCAACCCAGGGCACCTGCGAACAGCAGCAACAGGGCCGGGCGCAGGCGCTTCCCACCGGCCGAGATGATGTAGCGCGACACCTCGCCCACCAGGGGCACGCCGGTATGCAAGCGGGCCCCGATGACCCGGTCCATGGCGGCCATGTCGTCGGCGATCAGGGCCAGGGCATCTTGGGTGTGGCGTATGGGGGTCACGAGGGCTTCCATCAAGGGGTTGATTGTAAACCCAGTAAAAACCCGCTACAATGATGGGTTCCGTGGAAATCCGTCTGCGGGCGGTGCGTTGGCCGACGCAGGGTTGCACCCCAGCGAAGCCGATTCACTCGAAACCCACTCTTCAAAGAGGTCCTTATGTACGCGGTCATAAAAACCGGTGGCAAGCAGTATCGCGTTGCCGCTGGCGAGAAGATCAAAGTAGAACAGATTGCTGCGGACGTTGGCCAGGAGATCGTGATCGACCAGGTTTTGGCTGTTGGAAACGGCGCCGAGATCAAGGTGGGCACGCCCTTGGTGTCCGGTGCATCTGTCAAAGCCACGGTCGTGGCACACGGCAAGCACGACAAGGTTCGCATTTTCAAGATGCGCCGTCGCAAGCACTACCAAAAACGCCAAGGCCATCGCCAGCAGTTCACCGAGCTGCAGATTGCCTCGATCCAGGCCTGAAGGAGTTAAGACATGGCACAGAAAAAAGGCGGCGGTTCCACACGCAACGGCCGCGACTCAAAACCCAAGATGCTCGGCGTCAAGGTGTTTGGTGGCCAGCAAATCAGCGCCGGCGCGATCATCGTGCGCCAGCGCGGCACCAAGTTCCACCCCGGCACCAATGTGGGCATCGGCAAAGACCACACGCTCTTTGCCCTGGTCGACGGCGAGGTGTCCTTTGCCACCAAGGGTGCGTTGAACAAACACACCGTCAACGTCACGCCGGCCTGAGCGCCGTCGCGACACACCGGCAAAGCCCCGCTGGTCGGGGCTTTGTCATTTAGGATCGGGTCATGAAATTTGTGGACGAAGCCATCATCGACATCGCCGCTGGTGACGGGGGCAATGGCTGTGTGTCGTTTCGTCACGAAAAGTACAAAGAATTCGGCGGCCCCAACGGCGGCGACGGTGGGCGCGGTGGACACGTCTACGCCTTGGCCGACGCCAGCCTCAACACCTTGGTCGATTTCCGGTTTGCCCGTCGCCACGAAGCCAAGCGGGGCCAGCACGGCATGGGTTCGGACATGTTTGGGGCCGCTGGCGACGACATCGTGCTCAAGATGCCGGTGGGCACCCTTTTGATCGACGCCGAAACCGACCAGGTGCTCTACGAACTGCTCGAACCCGGCCAGAAAATCATGATCGCCAAAGGCGGTGATGGCGGGTTTGGCAACATGCGCTTCAAAAGTGCGATCAACCGCGCCCCGCGTCAAAAAACCCCTGGCCATCCGGGCGAGCGCAAAACCCTGAAACTGGAACTCAAGGTGCTGGCCGATGTGGGCTTGCT
>JACCDW010810958.1_pt1 | contig 10177 bp, 7 predicted proteins | sample 7449781 | NCBI WGS metagenome assembly JACCDW01 (sample SAMN15323449, study PRJNA562643) | freshwater metagenome | isolation source: river surface water | place: USA:Blue River Watershed | collected 2017-08-18 | reverse complement strand
TACCGCGAACGCTCGGCCAAGATGCTGGCGACTTGCCTGCACCTGATGCAGGGCACGCCGTATGTGTACCAAGGTGAAGAGCTGGGCATGAGCAATGTGGCTTGGCCCGGCATCGAGCACTACCAGGACATCGAAACACGCAACATGTACCGCGTGGCCACACAGGAACGCGGGCAAGCGCCTGAGGATGTGCTGCGCAGCATCCACGCCAAAGGCCGCGACAACGCCCGCACGCCCATGCAGTGGTCAGCGGCATTGCATGCGGGTTTCAGCACAGGCCAGCCCTGGCTGGCGGTGCATGACAACCACAGCCACATCAACGCCGAAGCGGCGCTTGCCGATCCGAACTCGGTGTTCCACCATTACCGCCAGCTGATCGCGCTGCGCAAGCAATACCCGGTGCTGGTGCATGGCCGCTACGAACTGCTACTGCCCGACCATCCGCATGTGTTCGCGTATCTGCGCGACGACGGTGTTCACCGTGTGCTGGTGTTGTGCAACTTCAGTGGGCAGACACAGTCTTTGCCCTGTTCACAACTGCCAGATCTGAAGGGGTCTATTGCGCTGATAAGTAATCTGCCTGATTTGACTTGGTCTGATTCTCAGAACCAACTTCAGCCATGGGAGGCGAGTGCATATTGCCTGGCGACTTGGCCGGCACCCGTTGAGGATTGAAAAGAGATCAAGCTGCCTTGGTCATCAGGGCCTTGAGCCCTTGCAATTGCGGCGCCACCATGGGCACGGTGAGCATGGTGCTGGCCACGGCCATCAGGAGCAGGGCGGTGAAGGTTTCGTGGGTGATGATCTGTTTGTCCAGCAAGATGTTGGCAAAGATGATCATGATCAGGGCCTTGGTCTGCAGCAGCCAGCCAATGATGCTGGCTTCGCCTGCGGGCCAATTCAGGATGCGCCCAGCCAAACGAATGCCGAGCAACTTGCCGGATACTGATGCGACCAGGAGCAAGGCTGCCACACCAAAAACGGCCACGCCGCCCACGTCCCAGTTGGTGCGCAGGCCAGTGGACAAGAAAAACACCGGCATCAGCACCAGCAGGACATGGTGGCGCAGCAAGTCCATTTTTTCCTGATCAAACCAGTCGCTGTCCATGATGGCTCCGGCCAGAAATGCGCCGACCATGAAATGCAATCCAGCCCAGTCCGCGCCAAAGGCGACCACGGCCAGCCAGATCAGGGCCGCATACCAGCGGTCGCGTTCTTGTAGCCGCCGCATGCCTTTGCGGAAAAAGACGCAGACCAGCGTGAATGCCAGCAAAAAGACGACTTGTCGGCCCACGCGGTCCCAGTCCATGAGGATCAGTGCCAGCACGCCCCAGATGGCAATGTCGTCCAGGCTCGCATAGCGCAAGATGCGTTGGCCCAGTGGCTGGCGCAGGATGTCTAGTTTTTCCATCAGCAAGATCAAGATGGGCAGTGCCGTGACCGCGCAGGCCATGCCGACGCCCAGCACAAACTGCCAACTCAAGGCTTTGGGGCCCATCCAGCTTGATCCGTTCAAGAGTAAAAGTGCAGCTGCGCAACCGAACAGCAGGGGCGTGCCCAGTGCCAAGCCTGCCGTGATGCTGCTTTCACGGCGATGGGCCCAGGCTTTGCTCAAGTCCAACTCAATGCCTGCGATCATGACAAACAGCATGACGGCCCACCAGGCAATGCCATTGAGCGATTGGATGACTGGGGCGGAAAAAACGAATTGGTAGTACTCGGGAAACGCTTTGCCCAAGATCCCTGGTCCGAGCAAGATGCCCGTGAGGATTTGAACCACCACCAGCGGCGCGTAATAGTCGGTTTTGCCCACACGCCAGATCAGGTAAGGCACAGTGAAGATGATCGCCATGGCGATCAAAAATATCTCGGTGGTGTTCATGGCATGGAATTTTAGAAGTGCAGTTTTGAACCTGCAGCATCAGTGGTGATCAAGTGAGCGCGCCGCAGGAAGCCCGAATGAGCAATTGCGGGCTCACCTCGTGCTGCACGGGTTCAGCGCTTGTGTCGGCGTTGATCTGTGCCATCAGCAGCTTCAGCGCCATTTGCGCCTGCCCAATCGGATCTGAGTGCATGGTGGTCAGTGGTGGCGTGGCAAACGCAGCCATCGGAATATCGTCGTAGCCCACCACCGCCACATCTTGGGGAACGCGCAAGCTCGCTTCATGCAAAGCACGCAATGCACCAAAGGCGATGGTGTCGTTGCCCGCAAAAAGGGCTGTGAACTTGACACCTCTGGCCAACAAACGTCGGGCGGCGTCGTAGCCACTTTGTGCGCTGATGTCGGCGTATTCGACCAAGTCTCGTCGTACGGCCAAATTGGCTTGTTTCAGTGCTTGCTGCCAACCCAGTTCCCGTTCATGAACAGACTCGTATTCGGGTTGCGCGAAGCTGATGAAGGCGATGTCTTGGTGGCCCAGCTTGATCAGGTGTTGGACGGCCGTGCAGGCCGCCTTGGCGGTGTCGCTCAAGACGGTCGCCAGGTGGGGCAGTTCGCGAGGCCTGGAAGTCAGCACCACCAAGGGAATGCCTGCTTCGGTGATTTTGTCCAGGTGCGCGTGTTCGGAGGTACGCAGGTTGGCCACGATCAGGCCGTCAATGCTGCGCCCGCGCACGAGATTGACAAAGCCGCCCGGTTCACGGCCCTCGTCATCGGTGGTCTCGATCAACATTTTCAAGCCCAGTGCATGGCACTGTTCGTTCACCGTGGCCACAAGTTGCGCCAAAAAAGCATCGACATACAAATGCGCCGCTTTGGGGATGACCACGCCCACGGTGCCAGTTTGTCCGCTGGCCAGACTGCGGGCTGCGGCATTGGGTTGGTAACCCATTGACCGGGCCACCGCTAACACGCGTTCGCGCGTGGCCTCACTGATGCCGCGGTTGAGCACGCCATTGAGGACAAAGGACACCGTCGTCCGGGAAACCCCCGCTTGGCGGGCGACCTCAGCGCTGGTCGGCGGTTTTTGGCTTGGTAAGGTCATAAATCTAGTATAAACTCGAATCTAACTCGCGTTAGATCATCGAAAATTCAATAAGGAGACTCCTTGTGACTGTGGAAAAACCATTGAAATACTTGAGCCTGCATGGGCAAAACACCAGCCTGGTGTTGGAACTGCCTGCGTGCGAGGCGCCCATCTGGCGCTATTGGGGCCCCAAACTTCGAGACGAATCACCCCATGGCTTGCGCGAGTCTCGTCCCTTGCCTTCGTTCATGCTCGACTTCGATCAGCCGCTGACATTGGCCCCCACCTTTGGAGTAGGCTGGTTTGGACAAAGCGCTTTGCTGGCGCATCGCCAAGGTCAAGCGTTTGCGCAGGCCTTCACGCAGTGCGATGTGCATTGGGTTGTGCCAGGGCAGTCGGTGCGGGTGGTGCTGACCGATCCGATGGCGGCCATCGAGCTGACTGTGCATCTGAGCATGGACATCCAAAGCGATGTGCTGACCATGAAGAGCAGCTTGCGCAATGTGGGCGATACAGCGCTCGATGTGCAGTGGCTGGCCGCGGGTACATTGCTGTTGCCTGCGCAGGCGCAGAGCGTGCGATCTTATGCGGGCCAGCACAACCATGAGTTTTTGCTGCAGACCGACAAACTCTCGCGCAGCATCTGGCGACGCGAGAGCCGACGCGGACGCACGTCGCACGATTGCTTTCCGGGGGCGGTGGTCACCACAGCGGGCACCACGGAAAGTTCGGGCTTGGTCTACGGTGCCCATCTGGCTTGGTCGGGCAACCACCAGCAAACCATCGAGTGGCTGCACGACGCACAGTACCAGTGGCAGTTGGGCGAGTGGCTGGCGCCGGGTGAAGGTCGGCTCGCAGCAGGTGCCACCTTGCAAACACCCGAAGTGGTGGCCAGTTGTTCTACACAAGGACTCAATGGACTGGCGGCCAATTTCCATGCCGAGTTGCGTCAGCGCCTGAATTGGCCAGGTGGCCAGATGCGCCCAAGGCCTGTGCACCTGAACACATGGGAGGGTTTTTACTTCGATGTGTACCCTGACAAAGTCAAGGAGCTGGCCACGGCGGCTGCCGCAGTGGGCGTGGAGCGTTTTGTGCTCGATGACGGCTGGTTCCACGGCCGCCACCATGACCGCGCCGCACTGGGTGACTGGTGGCCCGATGCAAGCAAGTTTCCGCAAGGACTGGGCGATCTCGTCGCGCATGTCAATGCTTTGGGCATGGAGTTCGGTTTGTGGTTCGAGCCTGAGATGATCAACCCCGACAGCGACCTGTACCGGGCGCACCCGGACTGGGCGCTGCAATTGGCGGGACGTCCTTTGATCACGGCGCGCAATCAGCTGGTGTTGGATATTTCGCGTCCAGAAGTCAGTGACTACCTGTTCGCCAAAATCGATGCACTGCTGTCGGCTCAACCGATCCGCTACATCAAGTGGGATCACAACCGTGATCTGACGACCGCGGGTTTGCAAGACGGGACAGCCGGTTACCGGGCGCAGGTGCACGCGGCTTACGCGCTGTTTGCGCGCATCCGTGCAGCGCACCCTGAGGTGGAGATCGAAAGTTGCTCAGGTGGGGGCGGGCGCATCGACTTTGGCGTTTTGCGGCATACCCACCGCGTCTGGACCAGCGACTGCATCGATGCGATGTCGCGTGTAGACATTCAGCGCGGCTTTTTGCAGTTCTTTCCACCCGAGATCATGGGGGCGCACGTGGGCAGTGCAAGGGCGCACACCACGGGCCGCACCCAGAGCATGGCGTTTCGCGCAGCCGTGGCCTTGCCGGGGCATTTGGGCGTGGAGCTGGACGCCCGCGTGCTCAGCGATGCCGATGCTGCCGAACTCAAGGCCTGGATCCAGATGTACAAGGATTTGCGCGACCGCCTGCACCATGGCTCGGTTTGGCAGGGGCGCATAGACGATGGAATCGTCTGGCAGGCCCATGGCGATGTGGATGCGGCGGATGTGGCCACCGATGTGTTGCTGCTGGTGTACCGCACCCAGCCCACCAACCACCGTTACACGCCCCGATTGCCTCTGCCCATGCTCGACACCCAGGCCCACTACCGCGTGAAGCAGGTCTTGCCTGCAGGCACGGTGCTGCCCAGCGGGGCGCACAACACTGCCCCGTTTTTTGACGCCCTGAACACGGCGGATGGCGTGGTGCTGGATGGCGGCTGGTTGCGTCACGCAGGCCTGCCCTTGCCACGGGCGCAAGCCGAGACCGCTTTCATCGTCAGACTGACACGGGTTTGAGGGGGCTGGCATGAACATTCTGGTGACCGGTGGTGCGGGCTACATTGGCAGCATCACCTGCGTGCAACTGATCGCCGCAGGCTTTCGCCCGGTGATCCTCGATTCGCTGGTCAATGCCAAAGCCGCTGTGCTGGACCGCATTGAGCAGGTCAGTGGGCATCGCCCGGATTTCATCGAAGCCGATGTGCGCGACCGCGCACGTGTGTTGCGCGTGCTGCGTGAGCACGCCATCGATGCGGTGATCCACTTTGCGGGCCTCAAGGCGGTGGGGGAATCTGTTGCCCAACCCTTGCGCTATTACGACAACAATGTGCAGGGTTCGCTGGTGCTGATCGACGCCATGCGCGAAGCGGGTGTCAAGACGCTGGTGTTCAGTTCCTCGGCCACCGTGTATGCCGAAACGCAGGACATGCCCTTGCGGGAAGACGCTCCCTTGGGTGCCAGCAATCCCTATGGTCGCAGCAAACTGATGGTCGAGCAGATGCTTGCCGATGTGGTGGCCTCGGACCCTTCCTGGTCCATGACGGCCTTGCGCTACTTCAACCCGGTGGGGGCGCACCCCAGTGGGCTCATGGGTGAGGACCCGCAAGGGGTCCCCAACAACCTCATGCCTTTCATCGCTCAGGTGGCGGTGGGGCGCAGGCCGAGCTTGCGCATCTTTGGGCGGGACTATCCAACGCCTGATGGAACAGGTGTGCGCGACTACATCCATGTCATGGATTTGGCCGATGGCCATGTGGCCGCGTTGCGCCATGCACATGGGCGGGCAGGGCACCATGTGTTCAACCTGGGCTCCGGGCAAGGGCACAGCGTTTTGGACATGCTGGCCGCCTTTGGCCAGGCTTGCGGCCATGCACTGCCCCACGAGTTTGTGCCACGCCGTGCGGGCGATTTGGCAGCTTTCTGGGCCGACCCCGCTTTGGCCGAAAAGGTCTTGGGCTGGCGCGTACAACGCTCTTTGCAAACCATGTGTTCTGACACTTGGCATTGGCAATCCAAAAATCCCAACGGGTACGACGCATGAACCAGCCAACATTTGATATCGCAGACCATTCTCACCGCCGTCGCAACCCTTTGACGGGCCAATGGGTTCTGGTTTCACCGCATCGTGCCAAGCGTCCTTGGCAAGGGCAGCAAGAAGAAATTCAGTCGGTGTCTCTGCCCCGCTACGAGCCAACATGCTATTTGTGCGCGGGCAATACCCGTGTGAGTGGCGATGTGAATCCAGCCTATACCGGCACGTATGTGTTCACCAATGACCATGCCGCTTTGATGCCCGATCTGCCATCGGCTCCTGCATCGACCGATCCGCTCTACCAGTTGCATGAGGCTGTTGGCACCAGCCGTGTCATCTGCTTTTCGCCCGACCATGCGCGTACCTTGCCCGAGTTGAGTCTCCAGGCCATCGTCGGTGTGGTGGACACCTGGTGTGAACAAACAGCTGAACTGGGGCAGAAACACGCTTGGGTTCAGGTGTTTGAAAACAAGGGGGCATTGATGGGGTGCTCGCAGCCACACCCCCATGGACAAATTTGGGCCACAGGCCATTTGCCCAATGAGGCGACGGTAGAAGACGATCATCAGCGTGCGTATTTTTCGCAGTACCAACGTCCGCTGTTGCTGGACGTGGCCGAGCGCGAAATTGAACAGAAGGACCGTGTGGTCGTTTTGACCGAGCACTGGGTGGCGGTGGTGCCGTTTTGGGCGACGTGGCCTTTTGAAACGCTTTTGTTGCCACGATTTGCAGTCCAGAAAATGCCGCAGCTGAGCCATGCACAGCGACAAGATCTTGCTGTGGCGCTCAAACAATTGACTTCACGTTACGACAACCTGTTTGGCTGTTCATTCCCCTATTCGATGGGCTGGCATGGTGCCCCCTTTGATGGAAGCGATGCGCGTCCTTGGCAATTGCATGCGCATTTTTATCCACCTTTGTTGCGCTCGGCTTCTGTGCGCAAGTTCATGGTGGGTTTTGAAATGTTGGCTGAAGCCCAACGGGATTTGACGCCAGAGCAAGCCGCTGAACGATTGCGTCTTGTGAGCGATGTGCATTACAGCGGTCGTTGAATTAATTTGAAGAATCGAGTTCTCATGACATCCCCTTTGATGACTTCTCTGCAGGCGGTTTTTGAACGCCATTTCCAAACCGCTCCCGATTTTTGGGTCAAGGCACCAGGGCGCGTGAATCTGATTGGCGAGCACACCGATTACAACGATGGGTATGTGTTGCCTTGTGCGATTGACTTTCACACCTTGGTCGCAGTGCGTGCGCGTCTAGACCGGCTTGTGCGCGTCGTGGCTTCAGACTGCGGTGGTGCGCTGGATGAATTCAGTCTGGATGCACCGATCGTGCCGCGTCCTGACGCCCATTGGGCCAACTATGTGCGAGGCGTTGTCAAGGTGCTCTTGTCCAAGGGTTTGGCTTTGGGGGGCGTGGATTTGGCGATCGCCGGCAACGTGCCCCAGGGCGCAGGTTTGTCCTCTTCTGCATCGCTGGAAGTGGCCGTGGGGCAGGCTTTCAAGCGTGTGTTTGCCTTGGATGGCCTCAGCCCAACCGATTTGGCCTTGATTGGACAACAAGCCGAGAACCAGTTTGTGGGATGCAACTGCGGCATCATGGATCAGTTGATTTCAGCGCGTGGCCAGGCAGGGCACGCGCTGCTGATCGATTGCCGAACATTGGATGCGCAAACTGTTCTGATGCCGCCGGATATGGCCGTGATGATCATCCATTCGCGGATTCGAAGGGGGCTGGTCGAGAGTGAGTACAACACGCGGCGCATGCAGTGTGAGTTGGCTGCTCGGCATTATGGGGTGGCTGCGTTGCGCGATTTGAGCCTGTCTGCGTTGGAGCAAGGCCTGCACGGACTTGACCCGGTGGCCTACCGCCGTGCGCGTCATGTGGTGACTGAAAATCAGCGTACGGTGGATGCGGCCGCCGCATTGGCTGCACAAGACATGAAGCGCATGGGACAACTCATGGCGCAGTCGCATGCGTCCATGCGCGATGACTTTCAGATCACAGTGCCTGCGATTGATGCCTTGGTCGAAATGGCGCAAAACGCCATTGGATGGGAAGGGGGGGCGCGCATGACCGGCGGTGGCTTTGGCGGCTGCGTTGTGGCCTTGGTGCCCAGCTCGAAAGTCGCCAAAGTGCGTCAAGCCATAGAAACGCAGTACCGTTCACCTCAAGGAGAGACCGCCCAGATCGATGTTTGCACACCCTCTGCGGGTGCTGAAGTCGTCTGGCCCCAATGTTCTTGATGCGCAGAGACTTTTCATTCAATTGAAAACGATTGCATATTGATCGGTGGGCCGGTCGCACAGGTCGGTAGAAGTGAAAATTTGGGTGAAACGCCAAGCTCAATTCTTTGCGATTGAGCGGTTTATTCCAAGTGATTCAAACATTTGTTTGCGAACACGCATGGAATGCTAGGGCTTTCCCTAGGTGGAAATTCTTTGGCAAGTGCGTATCATGCAAACGATTGCAAAAAATCACTCACGATAAGGAGAGCACAAACAATGGACGATTACGCCAGCCGGCAACGCAAGCCGACCAAGCACCTGATCGGGCTGGGGCTGGTGGTGGTGTTGCACCTCTTGCTCTTTTGGGCCATCAGCTCGGGCTTGGCCCGCGCTTTTGTCAAAAAGATCAAGGGCCCTGTGGAAGCCGTTTTGCTCGAAGATGCAAAACCCGATATTCCGCCACCCCCTCCGCCGCCACCGCCCAAGAATCTGCCGCCTCCACCGGCGTATGTGCCGCCAGTGGATGTGCCTGTATCTAACGCAGCTCCTGCAGCCAACGCGATTGCCGCAGTGTCCGCCACGCCCCAACCGGTGGCGCCGCCTGCACCGCCAGCACCGCCTGTGGTTAAAGCTGAACCTGTACGCACCGCCGCTGTGGTTAACTCGGCCAATTGCGAGAAACCCGAGTACCCCAGCGCTTCGCGCCGCTTGGAAGAAGAAGGCACTGTCAGCCTGCGTTTCCTTGTGGGCACCGATGGCAAGGTGATTCAAGCCGAGGTCGAAAAATCTTCGGGCTACAAGCGTCTGGACGAAGCAGCCCGTGCTGGTTTGTCGCGTTGCGCGTTCAAGCCCGCCACCGTGGACGGCAAGCCTGAGCAAGGCTGGGCGACCATGAAATACACCTGGCGTCTGGAATGATCCGGCCGTTCAGTTCCGAATTCACAGTTAACCGTTTTTAAAGAACCCAGAGGAGCACCTCATCATGTTCAAACCTTTCAAAACCCTCGTTGTTTGCGCTGGCCTGCTGGCCGGTCTCTTGTCTGCTGGCTCCGTGTTGGCGGCCAAACCCAAAGAGGCTGCCCCAGCAGCCACCGCCCCCGCGCCTGCTGCAGCTCCTGCCGCTGCCCCCGCCGAAGTGGCTTCTGCGCCTGTGGCCGCACCTGCTGCAGCCGCAGCGCCTGCTGAAGAAAACCCCTACGGCCTGAGCGCGCTGTGGGCCCAAGGCGATGCCGTGGCCAAAGGCACTTTGCTGATCCTGGTGCTCATGAGCATGGGCTCTTGGTATGTGATCTTCACCAAGTTCGCTGAGCAGGCCAAGCTGAACAAGCAGGCCAAGGCTGCGCAAGACTCCTTCTGGAGCGCCAGCACCGTGGCCCAGGGCAAAGACACCCTCGAAGAAGGCTCAGCCTTCCGCTTTATCGCAGAAAAGGGTCTGGAAGGCGCTTCCAAGCACACTGGCTTGCTGGGCGCTGTGGACTTCAACGAGTGGGTCACCATGAGCATCCAGCGTGCCATTGGCAACGTGCAAAGCCGCATGCAAGACGGCCTGGCCGTGCTGGCCACTGTGGGTTCTACCGCACCTTTCGTCGGTCTGTTCGGTACCGTGTGGGGCATCTACCATGCGCTGGTCAAGATCGGCATGTCCGGCCAAGCCTCGATCGACAAGGTCGCACGCCCCGTGGGTGAGGCCCTGAGCATGACCGCCATCGGCTT
>JACCDW011205571.1_pt1 | contig 10179 bp, 9 predicted proteins | sample 7449781 | NCBI WGS metagenome assembly JACCDW01 (sample SAMN15323449, study PRJNA562643) | freshwater metagenome | isolation source: river surface water | place: USA:Blue River Watershed | collected 2017-08-18 | reverse complement strand
CCCAGGAGTATCGATTCGGTAAAGAGGGGGCGTCAGAAGCGGATTTCCACAAAGATAAAACCGCTTGTGAAGACGAGGCCTTCACCGCCCGTAACCTCTTCGGGCTTAATTACATTCAAGCCCGTAACGACTGTCTGATTAAAAAAGGTTGGTCACTCACCAACCCCAAGAACTGATCAGCGGGTGATTGCAATTACTAAAGCGACTCCGAAAAATCCATACAGCAGGATAAACAACGCACTATTGTTAGTGCGTTGCTCCTCCGGCATCTTCTTCACACGTTCCAGATAGAGCTGGTGAATGACTGGCGTCACCAGAATGAGCAGAAGGCCAAGAATCAGTTCGATGGGCATGTCGCGACTCCGAGGATAAGGGATGGCATGAGGGGCGGATTATTCCGGACATTCTGCATTCCAACAAGAGGGATTTTCGGCGCCAGGACCGCTCGAAGGGTGGAGACACCAGATCGGGTCCGCTAAAACGAAAACCGTATGAGTTCCGCCGGGCCCTCGGTGAGCGTTAATTTCTGTTTTTCCTGGTCCGATAAGGGGCCGGAGATCATGGCCCAGTAGCCTGACAAGGGTCGAAAGTGAGGGTGGCGCGCTCCGGAGTCATCCACCAGCACCAGTCCGGTGCGTTCAAATAAGGTTCCCAGAATGTCGATACGCAGGCGGGTGGTATCGCGGCCCCTTTGGGATACAGGGTCAATCAAGCCGGATTGTTGAAGTTCTTCAAAAAGACTCTCTTCCGAATCGTGGCAGAGAAAATATTGGGGCATTTTGGATCGCGCCCTGTTTAGCGCATTGGGGATCGATTTGTGATCGCGGCCGTGTACTTCTCGGATAGTTCATCGTTATTGCAGATACTAATGTCCAGGTCGCGCACCAGTCCATCGTTGAGCCCATAGACCCAGCCATGCACGGTCAACGGCTGCCCGCGCTTCCATGCGTCTTGCACACTGGTGGTCTGGCAGACATTCACGACTTGTTCAATCACATTAAGTTCACACAGAGCATCATTTTTCGCTGTGGTGCCGATCACGCTGCCCAAATAGCGACCGTGCTTATCATTGACATCCTTGACGTGACGAATCCAGTTATCGGCCAGTCCCACGCGGGCATTGTCCATGGCCGCGCGCACTCCAGAGCAGCCGTAATGACCCACCACGATAATGTGCTTTACTCGCAGCAGATCAATGGCAAATTGGATCACGGATAGCGCATTGAGGTCCGTATGTACGACCACGTTAGCAATATTGCGGTGGACAAAGAGCTCGCCTGGCGCAAGGCCAGTGATCTCATTGGCCGGCACGCGTGAGTCGGCACATCCGATCCAGAGATACTCGGGGCTCTGCTGATTGGCGAGCTTGGAGAAAAACTCTGGATCCTGCCCGGTCACGTGGGCGGCCCATTCCCGATTTTTCTTTAGCAGATGGTTAAGCATGACCCATTCGTTCTAATTAATTCGTTGTGTTGGTGTAATCGCAGGCTACGTTGCGGCAATGACGACGCTACCATTCTAATTGAACTGCGCGTAATCCACGCAGGTTTACACAAGTATCGTGCGCGCGCCCGAGGACAGGATCTCTATGGTCGATGTTTATTCACCATAAGGAGTCCAAGATGAAACTAAAAATGGCTACTGCTGCTTGTCTGGTATCTCTGGCATCGATTGCACATGCTGATGCAGGTTTTTTCGCTGGTATTACCTACATTTTTGGTGAACGCGATGGTCTCGGGTTCACCGTGAAGGCGTTGGCGACGCGGCGTGATGATCGGCCATCGGCGGCGCTCGGCGTGAGCGTTTATCCGGGAGCCGGTGGGGTCCGCTACGGTATCGATGTGGGGCTGGGATATCAGGGAGACGATGCGGCCGGACTGATTAGCTACGATCTCCTGCTGAATCAATTCGCCCTGAGCGTTGGTTATGCTGATCTGAAAGACGATTAAGCGAAAACGGTGGGATGCGGTTGAACCCACCACGCCCTTTGAGTCAGATCAAAGGGCGTTTTTCCGTGCGCTGAAATTAAGCTTCAACAAGTTAAGGAGTGCGGTTCGCTGGCTTGCGTCAAGTTGCAGCATCATACGAATCAAATCGGATTCTTCCTTTGCGAGACCATTGCCGACATGGGAAGGGCTGTCGGCGGGCGTAGCGGGTGGTGTGGGATGTGCGGTGGTGCCGTTACGTCGACTGCTCAGTGGTTCCGCAAGGGCATGCAGCCCGGTGCCACGGTGATCTGCCGGTCTTGCCACAAGGCCACGAGGCCTTGTTTTTAGAGCTTCATTGAAGTCAAGATTGAGCCAGTTCACCAGAACCCGCAGGCGCTCTTCCTCCGGTAGGGAAACACCCCGAAGCCATCGGCGGGCGCTTTCCTGAGACACAGGCGCCGTGTCGTAGGCCCGTAGGTTGAATTCCCGTGCGACCACCGCCGCGGATGGAATCCGACCAAAGCGGGCCCGGAGGGAATCACGCAAAAGCGCGGAGAAGTTTTCTTTAATGTCGTTTGATTTAGCCATGCTGGGCACGATAGTGGGCCGGCACGGCGAAGCTCCAAATGGAATGTGTGAAACAAAGCCAGACTGCAAGTTATCTCCACGTTTAATGTGTATATCGAAGAATCGATCCTAACCCATTGATTGTTGGTTAGGTGTCAGAAAATCTGACAGGGGTGGAAAAGCGTCCAAGGGGATGTTTTCCAAGAAAAGTGAGCACACCCCAATTCCCGTCTTTTTCAGACTGTTCCTGCGGTGACGACCATCGCGAAGTAGCGAAGACATTCACTTACTTTTGAAGGAGTCTGACATGAATGACGAAGATCAAGTGGCGCAAGAGATCGTAGTGCAGCAGGTGGTGGGCGTGGATCCTGGGGTTACCCTTACTAAAACAGCAGATGTAACCAATGCCGATGGTAGTGAAGATCTGGATGATGTGATCGATTCTGCGGGAGACACGATTACTTATACGCTCTCGGCGATGAATACTGGGGACACTACCCTTTCCGGGGTGACCGTGTTCGATCCGTTCATCGCGGCTTCCATGGATAAAAACACTGATGGCGTCATCGACGTCTTGGATATCGTAAGTGGTGACGATAATGACAATGGCCTATTGGACATTGGTGAGACATGGGTCTGGACAGGCGAGTATCAGGTGACACAGTCAGATATCAATCAGCGGGGTAATTACGATAGTCCAGTCGATCCCGACGAAATTAACGATAACCTTATTCGTAACGTGGCGTATATCAGTTCCGCTGAAGGGGCGTCGGATAACGCAGAGGTTGACACGACCCTTGACTACGATCCTCAGATTCGTGTAACTAAGACGGCCGATGTATTCAATGCCGATGGCAGCGACGATCTTGATGATGTCGTCGATACCGCGGGGGACGTAGTGCAGTACACTGCTACCGTAGCCAATATCGGCAATGTGACCCTGAATAATGTTCAGCTAACGGATACCTTGGTAGGCGTGACGTTTGACCGTAACGGGGACGGCGTGACCGATGCTAAGGATGTGGTGAGCGGTGACGATGGTAATGACGTGCTGGATGTAGGTGAAGCCTGGGTATTCCAGGGGACCTACTCGGTGAGTCAAGAGGAAATCGATAACCGTGGAAACTATGACGGCCCCGATGGGGATGCTGCGAACGATAACGTGATTCGCAATGTGGTGTCGGTCACCACCCAGTCCCTAGACCAATCCATCAACGGCAGCGACGATGCCTTTACCGAGTTGGATTACCGGCCGGTGATTCTGTTGAAGAAGACAGGTACGCTGTATAACGCGAATGGATCGCTAGACGAAAATGGTGCGATCGATTCTGCGGGAGAGGTTGTTAAGTATGTATTAGAAGTAAGCAACGGCGGTAATGTAACGCTATCCGATATTGCCGTGGTAGATCCAATGATTGCTGCGTCAATGGATAAAGATGGAAATGGTGTCATCGATTATCGGGACAGTGATAGTGGGGATATCAATGCGGATGGTATTTTAAGTGTCGGTGAGACCTGGTTGTTTTCGGGTGAGTATGTGGTGACTCAGAGTGATATTAACGCTCGTGGGAACTACGACGGACCGGATCCGGATGCGATCAGCGATAACGTACTGAGAAACTTTGCAGGTGCCACGTCGCTTTCAACGGATGGCCAACAGATCACGCGGGATACGTTTGTCGATACCCGACTCACATATACTCCGTCCCTAACAATTGACAAGGTCTTTTTGAATGTCACGGGTGGCAATGGTAATGAGCTGGCCGATGCTGAAGGCGATGTGCTGAACTACCGTGTGGTGGTGACCAACAATGGCAATGTGACCCTGACCGATGTCACGGTGACGGATCCCTTGACGGGCCAGGACATCAGTGGTGTGACCTTGGCTCCGGGCGCAAGCGAGGAGTACCTGACCAGTTACACGCTCAAGCAGTCGGATCTGGATGGCCAGGGCGGTGGTGATGGGGATATGGACAACACGGCCACGGCCGACTCGTTGCAGACCGACCCGGTGAGCGACGATGAGTCTGTGCCGCTGGTTTACGATCCTGACTTGATGATTGTGAAGACCGCCGATGTGGAGATGGTCGATGAGGTAGGCGATCTGATCAACTACACCATCGCGGTATCCAACACCGGGAACATCACGCTCACTGGCCTGGAAGTTACCGATACGCTGATTGAAGACACCCTGGCCCCTCGTGACGAGGATACCAACGGTGTGATCGATGGCGATGTCGACGCCGACGGGGAAATGGATGTGGGTGAGACCTGGTATTGGATTGGTCAGTATCAGGTGACATCCGAGGATTTTGAAGCTGCTATGGCCTCTATGGATCCTTACTTCATCCGCAACACCGCTACGGCCGACAGCAACGAGACCGATCCGGAGACATCGTCCGAGGAAGTGGCTTTGGTTCGGTTTGCTTTTGAAGGGCTCAGCCCAGGCTACTGGAAAAACCATCCTGAAGATTGGGACGGTGTCGCGACCAGCATGAGCTTTGAGCAGTTCTTCTTTGGCAGTGCACAGCCGGGGCTGAACTGGAAAGTGAAGATGGTTAATGGCGGGGGCAAAGAGAAGTTTGTGACCCAGCAGGACATCACGCTGATGCAGGCTCTGGAGTTGACGGGGGGCGATGCTGCTGCCCTGGCTCGCCAGGCCGTTGCGGCGATTCTTAACACCCGCGATGAGGATGTGACCTATCGATTCACGGAGAGCCAGATCAAGGAATGGGTGACCGAGGCGCTAAGCGGTCAGGCGGTCGATCTGGAAAATGATGGAACGATTGAGTTCGCTGCTGGAGTAGCGGCCATTCAGGGCGTCAAGGAGTTGCTGGATTACAACAACAACCTTGAGCTTGTCTAAGAATGGTCACATCGGACCAACTCGCCGCCCCGAAAGGGGCGGCGGTTCCTACTCTTCGGGAACTTGCCTCAGGAGAGATTTTTTCAGCATTCGGAAAACACCGGGCGAGTCTTGTATCGGTGGCTCTGTTTTCGGGAGTGATCAACCTGCTGTACCTGGCTCCTGCCATTTACATGCTGCAGATCTACGATCGGGTACTGACCAGCCAGAGTGAAAACACACTGATAGCCCTTACGGTGTTGGTGGTCGGGCTTTTTGTGGTGACCGGAATGCTGGAGGGCGTGCGCGCTTCGGTCATGGCGCGCCTTGGTGATGCCTTGGAAGAAGATCTCTCCCCGCGCATCTATCCGGCCATGTTCGCCCAGCAGCTTCGGGCCAATAACGGCCATGGTAATCAGCCCATGTGGGATATGAACCAGGTTCGCCAATTCTTTTCAGGTGGGGGTCTCTATGCATTTTTGGATCTGCCGTGGCTCCCCATTTTCATTTTCACCACGTTCCTGCTACATCCCTTGTTGGGTGCCTTTGTATTGCTAGGGGCGATGGTGCTGTTTGCTACGGCATGGATCTCAGAGCGGCTTGCCCGCGAGCCCATGGGCCAGGCTAATGAGATCTCCATGGCGGCAAGTGGCCTGGTCACCAGCCATCTGCGCAATACGGAAGTAATCGAAGCCCTGGGCATGTTGCCGCAGTTATCGGGCCGCTGGCGTTCGCTGCAGACCAAAGCCCGTGATCTTCAGCAGAAGGCCATCGGCCGTATGCGGACGACCGGTGGCATTACACGGGTTCTGCGCATGGTGCTGCAATCCGGGACCTTGGGATTGGGGGCTTGGTTGGCCATACGGGGAGAGGTTACGCCCGGTGCCATGATCGCCGCCACCATTTTGGCGACGCGCGCGCTTTCTCCTCTGGAGTCCGTGATTGCCCACTGGAAATCCTTCCTCTCAACGCTGATCAGTACGCGCCGATTGACTCAGCTGCTTGCCGAGTATCCGGCCGCGGTGAAAGGCATGGATATTCCGCGACCAGCAGGGAAAGTTTCGGTCGAAAACATTTTCGTTTCCTCGCCAATCAATAAGCATTTCATTCTCAAAGGGCTGACCTTTCAGATGCATCCAGGCGAGGTGTTGGGTGTGCTGGGGCCTTCCGCTGCAGGCAAGTCGACCTTGGCCCGAGCAGTCATTGGCGTATGGCCGACGCAGCTGGGCAAGGTAAGGCTCGATGGATCGGACATTCGAAATCTGGATCGAACGGCCATTGGGCCAGCCATAGGTTATCTGCCTCAAGACATCGAATTATTTAGCGGCACCGTGGGCGAGAACATCGCGCGATTTGGACCACTGGATTCCGCTGCAGTGATTGCGGCTGCGAACACCTGCGGCATTCACGGCACATTACTTGGGCTACCGAAGGGTTACGACACGCCCATTGGAGAGGCCGGTGTGATGTTGTCGGCCGGTCAGCGACAGCTGGTGGGACTGGCCCGGGCGATTTACGGGAAGCCGTCGCTCATCGTATTAGACGAGCCAAGTTCCAATCTGGATGAAGCAGGCCATCAGTGTCTATCACTGGCGCTGGCGGCTATGAAGTCCTGGGATAGCACGGTGATGGTGATCAGTCATGAACCCTTGGTGTTACGCCAGACCGATCGCTTGTTAGTGATGCACGAGGGGCAAATTCGAAAAGTGGGACCCACTGCGGAAGTGTTGGCGTCATTTCGCCCAGTAAAGAAGAGGCATGAGCATGCAAACCACCATTAAAAGAGGCGTATGGATTCTGCTGATGCTGCTGATCGGCTTTGTCCTATGGGCGGTGTTCGTGCCCCTAGATGCCGGGGTTCCCGCCCATGGAATGGTATCGGTAGACGGGCGACGTAAGGTGGTCCAACACCCGCGTGGCGGCGTGATTCTGAAGGTCGCTGTGAAAGAAGGAGACTCGGTACATCAGGGCGATGTATTGATTCAACTCGACGATAGCCTGGAGCGCGCGAATCGATCGCAGATCACTTCCCAGTTACAGGCATCCCGGGCCCAATCCACTGCCCTAGAGGAGATGCTTCCCGGATTGCGTGATCTGGTGGAGGATGGCTTTTACCCAAAAAATCAATTGATCGAGATGGAGCGAAAACTTCAGGAGGCTCAGGCCATGCAGAGAGGGCTTCTGGATCAGTTAACGGCTGCAGAGAAAGAACTCCAGCGCACGCTCATACGCTCTCCTATTGATGGGCGCGTGATGGGCGTTGGTGTGAACACGGAAGGCGCTGTAGTGATCGCCGGCGCCAAGCTGATGGACGTAGTGCCTGATGAGAGTCAGGTCACGATTGAGACCCAAGTCCGTCCGCATCTGATTGACAAAGTATTCGCTGGGGCTATGGCGCAAGTGCGCTTTAGTGCGCTGGAAGCTTCCCGCACACCCGTAATAGAAGGGCGCATTGAGTGGGTATCGCCCGACCGCTTCCTGAATCAAGACGATTCGTCGAATCCGGAAGGGTATTACCTCGCCAAGGTAATTGTAAGTGCCGATGAAATGACCAAAATAAATGGACTAAGAGTGATTCCCGGTATGCCTGCGGACGTCATCATTAAGACAGGTGAGCGAACGTTTTTTCAGTATCTGATCAAACCACTCTCGGATCGTATCGCCAAAGCGGTTCGGGAGCACTGATTATGCCAATCAAGAGACCTTGGTACACGATCCTTCGAATCGTGATTGTGATGTCGTATGGCCTATCAAGTGCAATAGCAGGCACGAGTGATAAGACCGATGAAATGGTGCGTCTGTTATCGTTACATGTTGCAAATGCACGTCAGTTTGACGGCACCTATCGCGCCGCTGCGGCATCGAAAGAGGCAGCTTGGCAGGCGTATCAGTCTGCCGCGTCCGCACTCGGAATTAAAGTGACGGCCTCGGCCACAACGTTCTATTCTGATCGTACCGAGGAATCACGGGGCGTGGCCAGCGTCTCCGAAGTGCAGCGCAGTCTTACCGGGCATCAGTTGTATATCACTGCAAAAAAGCCACTTTATCGTCCACGGGAAAATGCGGCGATTGATCAGGCGCATGCCCAATTTCAGGGGGCAGATGCACTCTTATCCTCCGCGGAAAATGCTTTGTTTGGCAGGGTCTTTCTGGCCTGGATTGAGATCCTTACGGCGCGTGATCTGATGCAAATTGCTCGAGATGCCCTGGACCGTGCAACAGTGGTACGAATCGAAGCGGAGCGGCGCTTCAAGGCGGGAGACGTCACCATTGATCAGGTTGGTCTGGAGGTTTCGCGTCAGCGTCAACGTCAGGCAGAGGTCGTTCAGGCGCAACTTCGCCAGGATTTAGCGGAGCGTGCGCTTCTCGACTTATCGGGAGCGGATGCCGCCATTCCGCCTGGCTTTTCCTTAGAGTCGGCTATTCCGAACCCTATGCCGCATATCTCGCGTGAGCAGATTTATGAGTATGTAGAACAGCGCAATCCAGAATTGATTGCGGCCAGATTCGGCGAACTGGCCGCTCGTCTTGAGCGTGATAAGCGGGACGCTGACCATCGTCCGACAATTGATATCTATGCGACCGCAAGTAAGGGAGAGAACGATACCGCATCGTATATTCGGGATGAACAGCGAATCGGATTGCAGCTGTCAGTACCGCTTTATACCTCGGGGGCGCTTACGGCGGCGGTACAGCAGGCGGAGGCAGAGTATCGCAAGATGCAGGCATTGACCCATGCTACTGAGATTCGACTCAAGGCTCAGGCCGGAGCGGCCTACGCGAGCTTGCAGTCTGCATTGCTCAAGATCGAGGCCAGTAAGACCCATATCGAGGCAACGGGATTGCGAGCAGAGGCCGTAAAACGGAGCTTATCGGCCGGCACCGGAACGTATAGCGATCTGGCGAGGGCGGAGGCGGAATTTCTGATGGCACGCCAACGCCGTGCGACAGAGATGATGGAGTTCGCCCAGGCCTGGGCGACTCTGACCGTGAGCACGGCGCGTATTGATGCTGTCTTTGACCAGGGTCTGCCCCCGTCGCCCTCTCCAAAATCCGGCTCTCCGCAATCCACACCACGTGTGGATGCATTACAAACAGTGCGTGGAGGCCGCTGACGGGTTTCCGACCACACTCCCGCTTCGCAAATCTTGTGGCGAACGAAGGAGGGGTCAACATGAAACAAGTGCTCACAATTGCAGGATCCCGTGCCGAGTTAGTGAGACTGGCACCGATTATTCGTACGCTTCGCGACGACTATTCCGGTGTGGTTGCCACCCGTTGGATCCATGCCGCTGACCAGCCGGACCAGATCTGGACGGCTGGGGCATTGTTTGGTCTGACTCCGGATGGAGAATTGCCAGAACCTCGACCGGACATGCCCCCCGTGGATCGTTCATGGGCATTGTCTAAGGGATTCGCGCAAGAGATCGACGGTAGTCGACCGGATCTGTTGATTGTTCAAGGGGATTCCAGTGCGGCGATGCTGGCTGCTCAACAGGCGTTCATTCGCCGAATCCCGATTGTCCATGTGCAGGGCCCAGTTGTTGCCACTACGGGAGGGGCGGTGGGACGAGAGACCGTCAATGCCCGAATGTTGTCCGCGCTTTCGGCGTTTCACTGTGTGACGAACAGCTCCGATGCGAGCGCATTACGAAGCGACGGTTATCCGTTTTACGAGATCGGAATCACAGGCGATACGGTAGTGGACGCCGTGCAGTGGCTAAATCGACGTCGACATCCGGGTAATGGGGAACTTCCGGAGTGGGCACACAGTGTGGGCGATGGACAGGCCGCGAAACGCATTGGTCGTTTGATTGCGAATTGGTCCCGTAATCGCAT
>JACCDW011867110.1_pt1 | contig 10180 bp, 13 predicted proteins | sample 7449781 | NCBI WGS metagenome assembly JACCDW01 (sample SAMN15323449, study PRJNA562643) | freshwater metagenome | isolation source: river surface water | place: USA:Blue River Watershed | collected 2017-08-18 | reverse complement strand
ATGTCTCCTATCAGGTAGTCTTCGCCTGGATTGGATATGGCGTAAGATGTTATCTCGCCCGAGCTTACGGAATATACGGAGAAGGTGGCGTTTCCTCCTTCTACTCTGAATATCTGGCCTGCTAGATAGTTCGCCCCAGGAGACTCTATCTGCAGAGACGATATGGCGCCGTTGGTCTGCGTGTAGTATCTGACGACCAGCCCGCCTTCTATAGAAGATGCGGGTCCTGTCGCGTATATGGCGTTTGCAAGCGCGCTTCCTGTCGCAGAAGTCTGGCTAGGAGCGCCGCCTACGACGGTATATGTCGCGCCGATGACTCCGGTTATGCTTCCGTTTGTGTCGGTTACTACCGATTCGACAAAGCTCGCGGTCGCGATCGGGCCTGGGTTTCCGTCGATCGAGCTGGAGAAGTTTATGGAATAGCTTCCGCCTCCGCTGATAGGCGCCGAATATGTTATGGAAATCACCGACCCTATAGTATTGGCGGTTATGTCTACCGTAAGTCCGCTTCCGCTTCCGGTCCTCGTCCTGGTCTCTGCTCCGCTTCTGGTCGAATATCCCTTTCCAAAGCTGCTCATCGTCGTTCCGCTGACCTTCGTGTTGACCAGCGTTGCAGGATTGGATGAATTCGTTGTGCTGTAGCTGGATCCGGTGGCCATGAGCGTGAATGTGGATACCATTCCTCTGTTGTCGTAGTCTACCGAATTGAGGAATATTATGTCGCCTGGCCTTATGACCTCGTCGCCTGGCTTTTCCGAGAATAGAGGCTTGAAAGGAGTGTTTACTATCAGATGGTCGATGTTCGGGTCTATGGACATGTCGTATCTTCCCGTAGAAGTAGGCCCGCATAGCGCGACGTCGTTGTTGAAGTTTATGTGGTATCCAGAGTTCCAGTCAGAAGTCTCAACGATTCCGCTGTGGAAGTCTGCGTCTATTACATAGGCTGCTGATATGTCTATCATGTCTCCTATGTAGTTTGGCATGGATGCGGTTCCTGTCGCCACTTCAACTCCGTAGTTGAAGTCTCTAGGTATTGGAGCGAACCTGTCGCTGGACGCGTCCATAGTGCGAGTCTTGTCGAAGGCGTCGTGCCTTGATGCAACTATGTCTATCGAGTATCCCTTCTTGGCGTTGGCGCCTACTATCTCTGTCCTGTATTTGCTGTATGTTATTCCGGACGCCTGATATTCTACTTCGTAAGAGCTTATCGCGTATGAGTTCTCTTCCGGAGTGCTCAGGAAGGCGCTGCATTCGTATCCTCTCTTGAAGAAGGAAAGTACGCCGTTCCTGTCCACGCTGGCGTCGTCGTAGAATGCTGTCCAAGAAGAAATCCTGAATTTTCCGTCGAAGAAGTCCATCAGGTTGTCTGCCGCATTGTTCTTTATCTTCACTCCTTTCAGGTAGAAGGTGTCTTTCATCTTCATCCTGTCGAAGCTTTCCTTGCTTATGTAGAATTTGTAGACTTTGCTGTTAGGCGAGTTTATGTAGCTGTATGTTACCGATGTTCTGGACCTGTATTCGGAAATGTTCCATTCGTCGTATCCGAGTATCTTGATCACGCCGTCTCCTATGTATGTCGAGTCTTTGATGACCGACTGCTCGAAGTATGAGTTCAGCGCCTTCACGTTCGTGAATCGGCTGTTGAACGCCCTCGCGTTCTTGAGCTCTCCGCTTTTTATGTGTATGTTGGTAAAGCTGCAGGAATCGAAGAATGCCTTGACGACTTCGTTGTCGAAGCTCTGCGTCGCGCCATAAAGATGCTCTTCCACAACGGAGAAGGTTCCTTCGTTGCCGGCGAACTTAGTCTTTATGAAGTTTCCGTTCTGAATGACGGACTTGTCGATGTCGCATCCTATCACGTAGTTGAATCCGAATCCTCCGTTGTTGGAAGTGCTCGGCTTCTGGAAAGGTATTCCGTATTGGTCTTTTTCTGCCTTTATAGTAGGACTTATGCTTATCAGAGAGTTCATCGTTCCTGATTCCCATCTTGAGTTCAGTATGGTTCCTCCGTTCCATATCCCTGTTCCTTTCCATGAAATCTTCTTGTCGAAGCTTCCGTATGTTCCCGTGTTGAATTTTCCTTTGAATGTTCCGGACCTGAAGTTCGATTTGCTTATTACCGGGGCCGAATATTCGACGTCGACCTCCCATTTGTTCTTAGATTCGTTCCATTTATAGGCCGCTCCTTCCCTGAAGTCGGTTCCTCCGAATTCGAAGGATCCGTTCATTATGAGCATCTTTCCGTTATTCTTGTAAGTGCTGGAAAGGGCCACCGAGAATGATCCTAGATAGACGAGCTTGTCGGATATGTTGTTCCACTGCTCTTTTATTGATATAAGCTGTCCCGAAGAATTGGTATATGTGTTCTCTTCCCTGACGAAGAATCCAGGAGCTCCGTATGCGCCTCCGTTCCTTCCCCAGTTTTCTATAGAATCCTGCGACTTGTCTATGAAGGCGATGTTGTTCTGTCCGTAGTTGAATTTGTAGTCCAGCTTTCCGCCTCTCGTGGTCATCTGCCTGTTGGCAGCCATGAATGTCTCTTCGCTGTCGATGTAGTAGACCTTTATGAAGTCGTCTATCGATTCTTCCTTGTAGGGAAGCGTGCCCGTATAGTCGATGTCGAGCGCTATCTTGCACCCATCTACTTTGATTACCGTATATCCGTCTCTTCCCTTCTTGTATTTGTCCTTCTTTATGAGAAGGTTGCTGTCATACGCTCCGTTTATTATGAATACCTTGTCTCCTGCCTTTATGTTCGAATTGACTTCGGTGTAGAATAGAGTCTTGTTCTCTCCAGAAACCGCGTATGGCTCTACCCAGTTGAGAAGCCTAGGGCTGGCATGCTGAGTGCTCTCCTGCATCTTTACCGCGAACTCGTCGTATCCGACAAGCGCTATGTTCTGTCCTACTTCTTGATATTCGGCATTGGTGATGAGCAGTGGCTTCGTGATGATAGCTTTTGGAAAAGGCATTGATATCCGTAATCTTTTTTTTATATATTAAATCCTCGGCGGTTTCTATTGAACATATTTGGCTACATTTGTATAATGAGTATGAAGAAGAAGAATATATTGGTTTTCACCGGGGCCGGAGTGTCTAAAGAAAGCGGAATCGAGACTTTTCGAGACTCCAAAGACTCTCTTTGGAACAACTACAGGATAGAAGACGTGGCGACCGTAGACGCTTGGCGAAAGAACAGGGCACTCGTGCTCGACTTCTACAACGCAAGGAGAGCGCAGCTGTCTACAGTGCATCCAAACCTGGCGCACCAGATAATAGCGGGATTGCAGAGCGACCATGACGTGACGGTAGTTACGCAGAACGTCGACGACCTGCATGAAAGAGCAGGCTCTTCCAATATCATACACCTTCATGGAGAGCTGAAGAAGTCGAAGTCGACTTTTCCAGGATCAAGAGATTCATACGACTGCGACGGAGACATAAAGATAGGAGACAAATGCCCTAGAGGTGCACAGCTTCGGCCAGACATCGTCTGGTTCGGAGAAAACCTAGACCCGGCCAACGTCAAAGACGCTGAAGACGCCGCGGCGACATGCGACGTGTGCATAATAGTAGGGACTTCGATGCAGGTATTCCCTGCCAACCAGATTCCTTTCCTCACAAAGGAAGACTGCGTCATATTCTATGTGGATCCAAGCGACCTGGACTTCTACGTGCCGGAGTTCAGAAGCGGCTTCTTCCACCACATAAAAGAGCCGGCGACGACGGGAATGCAAAAGATTTTAAACATATTGAAGGATGCTTAGAATATCGGAATTCCAAAGCTATAGGGATGGAGGAACCATCGCGCTGCACTGCATGATGGCGGTCAGCTGGACAGAAGTTCCTTATCTGGAGGCCAGAAGAGACAAAGAAATCGAGATCTGCCTGGACTTCAGGTTCGGAAGAGAGCCAAGGCTTTGGTTTGGATATCCTGGAGATGAAGGATCCGAGCCCATCGAAGACCCGAGCATAATAGACTACATAATAAAAAAGGTAGAAGACTACAAGAAATATCAAGACAACAAGCTTAACAGCTTCATAAACTACAGGGAGAACCTGAGGGACTGGAAAATAAAAAACGTTTTGGAATGAAAGAGATAACGACATACGCCGACCAATTCGGAAAATACTACGAAGTCAGGAAATATGACGGATCGTACAAGAGGTTCGGAACCTACGAGGAAGCAAAAAACTGGTATTCCTACGCGTCGAAATACTATGGAAGCATAGATCCGTGGGAAGAGTCTGAAGAAGACAGGATCGCCAGGGAAGCCAGAGAGAAGGCTGTCAAGAGAAACGAAAGGATAGACTCGATCTTAGGCTGATGTTCTACATATACGACACGGACCAGTCGATAACAGACGCAGGAACGGAGATAATGCGCAAAATGGGCAGGGCGTTTCAGGCGTTTGGAAGAAAGGCTAAAATAGAAAGGCTATATGGAAAAGGACATAATAGTGTTGGATCACATATCTCTTTTGAAGAGCTCATGCTTTGCGGACGGGGAGAGAATACAGAAGCTATCGCAGGAAGTAGACAAGGTATTTAGGGCAATGTCCAAAAGGCGGCGAGCCTTTGATCGAATCGCAAAAGCCAAGCGCGTTTTTAATATATAGTCTATCAAAATAACGAAATAAAATGGACTTACAACAGCTATTGGAAAGATGGAACATCAAATGCGACATAAACACCGTTCTATCGATGTGGAACGAATCTCATAGGTCATACCATAATCTTGGCCATCTAAACGACATAATCGACCAGATAGGCGAGAAAGAAGGCCTTTCTGAAAAAGAATACGAAAAGCTGATGCTCGCCGCTCTCTTCCATGACTGCGTATACGATCCTATGAAGCAGGACAACGAAGAGAAGTCTGCCGACTTCTTCATAGAGTGCTGCCAGGACAAATCCAATCCAGACATTCTCGAGATAAGGCAGATCATCTTGGATACAAAGACGCACAAGCCATCTTCGGCTCTTTCCGAAGCATTCTCCGCGCTAGACATGAGCATAGTAGAAAGCGATTTCGACAGGCTTGTAGAATGGGAAAACGGGATATCGGAAGAATACTCGGCATATCCGGCAGAGCAGTATAAAGAAGGAAGGCTTAAGTTCCTGGAATCCCTTCTCGACAGGTATCCGATGAATTCAGAGAACCTGCTCAAGCTTATCGAATACGTAAAAGGCTGCTAGAAGTTCGATATTAGGAATTCCGTATCGGAAAGGGTCTTCACGGATTCTATCCTGAATCCCGAATAGAGCTCTTTTAGGCCTTCGAAGTTCTTGTAGCTCAGCATGAACCTTCCCTTTACTTCCTTCAGAACCGCGGCCAGCTCGGCGTGCGATCCTTCGGAAAACTCCGAAGTCAGATATGACTTCTCAGGCGGATCTACATAGAAGAAAGAATCTTCCGAATCATATTCCATTATGGACTTCTTGTAGTCCCAATTGTGTATTTCCGATATCTTGTCTATATGGTATTTGTATGCCCTGAACTTCATCTTGAATACCTCGAATTCGGTATCACCTATCCATCCTTGCCCAGGCCTCGAGCAGCATAGCGATATGAGCCAGTCTATAGCGAGGGCCATCCGGTCCTTTCCTTCTATTATTCCTTTCAGCGCGGACTTGTATCTTTCTCTGTTCGCCGATATCTCTCTTACTCGATCTATGAATCCTTCTCCGTCCCTCATCTGAGAGAAAAGGTTGTAGTTCAGGTAGTCTATGTCGCCATAGACGAATCTGACGCCTTTGAGCTTAGAGAAGTTGAGCGAAAAGAAAACGCCGAACATCCCGCCGAAAGGCTCTATGTAAGTGCCTATGTCTCTCGGAATGCGCGGCGTTATGAAGCTTGCTATGCTTGATTTCTCTCCTGTATAAGGTATCAGCATCTATTGGTCTTCCTTATTTGAACTCTTTTTTGTCGCTCGATATGTAGAACTTGTCGAAGTCGTAGTATTTGTCGTATACGCTCTTCACCTTCTTGAAGTCTACCTTGTCGATTATGTCGTATACAGACCATCCTTCCGGATTTATCCACTGGTTTACGTTCTTGTACCTCAGTATCTCGTCTTTCTTCATCCTTACCTTGTAGTAGTCCTTCACGAGGTCGAACCTGTCTTTTGTAAGGTGCTTCTTCGGATTCGATATCACTTCCTTTACAGAATCTACGCAAGCGTTGAAGTTCTTGTTGGAAGTCTGCGTGGCGATAGTGTTTATTCCTTGCTGGTTCATCCTAGACTGATAGCAGTGGACGTAGTATACCAATCCTCTCTTCTCTCTGATCTCTTGATATAGAGGAGATTTCAATCCTAATGAAAGCATGGCGTTTATGAAGTGCACGTATGCGAAGTCTTCTTCGATTATAGGGGAGAGCATCACCAGAGAAGTCTTGTCCTTGAAGTCGTTGTTCAGCTCGAGCGGAGTCTTGTGATCGCCGAAAGCCACGTTCTTCACTATCTGCCTTTCCGCGAATTCAAGCTCAGAGTTCTTGTACTTCTTGTTCTTGGAAACGTTTATTATCTTCGTAGGCTTCGCGTATTGAAGCTCGAAGTAGTTGAGGCAGTCCATGAACTTCAGGCCTTCCAGGTCTTCTCTGAGGCCGATAGGATCGTAGTCGTTGAACAGCTTCCTGCTTAGGTTTAGCATGTGCGTCTGAGTCTGGTCGTTGAAAGCGTCCATATACTCTTCGAGCACGATATTCCTCTCGTTCTCGAACTGCTCTTTGGTGACGTTGAACTGTCCGAGCAGGTCCATGAACTCGCCTTTCCATTTGTTTACCTTCTCGTCGAGCCCTGTTAGGTAGAATACTATCTCGTTTCCGGAAGTATAGGCGTTCCAGTCGATTCCGTCCTTGTCGAAGTCTTCTTGGAGATGGTCGAAGTTCTTGCACATAAGATGCTCCATCAGATGCGATATCCCGTACCATCCTTTCTTCTCTAGGTTAGTCGATCCTTCGTAGACTACGTAGAATCCGGAAAGGTCTGTCTGGCTTTTCAGGTTTATTATCATATAGGTTTTTATTTTTATATATCTGTTAGTTGAGGTCCCAAGGATTGAAAGTGTCGAATCCCGCCTCTGGATGCATCTCGCTTATCCTGTGATATGCCTCGGAAGTGTCGCTGTTTATCGCGCTGAGGTCGCCTGTCTCGCCGACCACTATGCAGAAAGTTATGTTCAGATAGAGCTTTCCGGACCTGAATCCCTCCGCTATCTCTTCTGCCGGTGCGGTGATGTCGTCTGACCAATAGAGGTTTTCTTCTATGTCCGGGCTCTCGAAGCTGTATTCTCCGCCGACGAGGTTTCCGAGATACTCTGATTCCTTGTCATGCAGGTCTACTATGAACACGATCTTCTTGTCGAGGATCGACGAATCTGGCTCGTCGTCTTCGGAGAACCTGTTGTCCTGATGGTGCCTTACGTCCAGGAACTCCAGAGAAACCTCTTTTAGGTCGTAGAGTATGTCTAGCATGTTGCTGGATTCCATCACCTGCTTCTGCCATCCTTCTTTTGAGAAGCTTTCGAACATCTTAATCTTCTTCATGGCATTCTTCTTTTTTGTCTTCGTAATAGTCATAGTCGCAATAGCCTACGTCGCTGTCGTTGAATAGAGGTATGTATTCTTCTTCCATGTCGATTTGATGGTTTTTTTTATATATTAAATGCCGCCTTCGGAAATATATGCTTATATTTGCATGATAAGCAAAAGATATGATAAAGGTTGGATTGACAGGCGCCAGATATTCTGGCAAAGATGCAGTGGCTAAGGTATTCAAGCAGATAGGAGTTCCCGTATTCGACGCGGACACGGTCTTGAAGTTCATACTCAATTTCGACATCGCCGTCAACAAGGACATATTGGACAACTACGGAAAGTACATCTTCACCGGGCCGGGCGCCATGATAGACCCGGAGGCCATAAAGAGCCAGCAGGACTTCGACCGTCTGGTCGACTTCGCCGAATACTCGCTCAACTGCGCGTTCGAGCGCTTCCTGCATGAAAACAGAGAGTCCATATACACCATATTCCATTCTTCGATCCTTTTCGAGAGAGGCTGGGACAAGGGAATGGACTACAACATATCGGTATTCACTCCTGACGTCGTAAGGAAGCAGAGGGCAGAGCTGTTCGACAGGAAGTCGAGAGAGAAGATAGACAAGCTTGCTTCTACGGAGATGGATCCGACTCAGAAGAACTCGTCCAGCGACTACGTGATACACAATTACGAGATGGCTTCTTCGATCTTCGGAGACGCAGTATCGCAGGTCTGCAAGATAGACCAGCAGATAGTCGACAAATTTCTCGACCAAAAAGAGTGGCTTAAGGTATTAGATTAGAATTTCATGAAAGTAAACTTGTTGCTTAGAGAAAGATGCACGAACAAGCTCATGCTTGTGAAGATATTGAAGGATTACACAGGGCTTGGCCTTAGGGAAGAAAAGGACGTCTGCATATGAGATGGAAATACCACGGAAGAGAAATGTTGTGGTTCGCGAAACAACGTGATGTTAAGTTCGACGAACTAAAAAGAGCATACAGAATATTGTCTTTATACAACATACATGACGGAACAGTATTCTGCAAGCTGACGATCTGGCACGACCTCAGTTATAAAATAGAAACACTTTACTTCTTTGAAGAAATAAAAGAAGAACTATACACTATGATAATGAGAGACATCACTTCCGAAGAAGAACCTTACTCTTATGACAAATGGATACAACCAATCTTCAGAGAGTATAAACTGAAAATATTAGGGTTATAAGCTGACACTGATATACCTTCCAGCATTCTCTAATCGTATCTTCTTAGGATTTATATAGTCTAAATGATCAATTAGAAGTTCATGAAACCATTTCAATTTTTCTTTTACATCGGTGGTAAATTCTGCATTTTTTCTAACTGAAATGGTAAAAAGATCGACAATATGTTCTGGTTCTATTTTGTTAGCATCCACTTTGATGTCAGTTCCTGTAATACTAACCAGTGCATTGAAACTGACATCAAGTCCCATATCCTCAAGCTCGTATAGAACAGACTTTATATCATCCCTAACATCTATCGGATTTAAAACACTAAAGTTTTCAAATAATTTTATTCTTTTCATATTGTATATATTATTCCTTATATTTGTAAATAAAAACAAAGATATAATATGGCAAACGCATACGTACACGCAAGGCTTTCTTCGAAGAAATTCGGCGGCAAGCCCGAAGACTACCTCGACATACACATAAAGATGGACTGCTCCAAGGCCTATGTATCAGACAACAGGCACAGGGCGCTTACTCACAACGGATTCTGGATACATGAAGTCATGGTTCCCATCTTCGGATACGTCATCGAGAATTCGGACGGGAAGACCGTAAGCGTCAAGGACATATGCGAGCAGCACGTATTGGAAGACTTCGGAATGAGGTTCATACCTACCGCGCAGGACTATCTCGAGAACATGGAGTTCATGGACTGGATGCAGAACGGCATCAAGGACTTCCCGAGCTCGTATGCCAAGATCAAGGAAAAAGGAAACATCAAAGCCATAGCAGACTGATATGATAGCGATTTGCAAGAGACCCACCAAGCGCCTGGTAAAAGGCGCGCGATATAAGATAGACAGCATCTGGAACGACGGATCTAGCCAGCGATGGCTTGAGGGAAAGATTTTCATATCCGGCATCGGCCGCTTTACCGTAGGAAACTTCACTGACGAGAACGGAAACGAGCTTCCGAAGATAAAGATGGTGTCTCCTGTTCCTCAGGTAGTTCACCTGAAGTTCGAGGATCTGAAAGAAGGAGATATACTGATATGCAAGTCCGGAAACTACAAGTCTCTCGTAGAGGGAGGAATGTACCGCATAGAGAAGCTGATAGACAACTCCAGGACTCAGACAGGATGGAACGGGAATGCCTGGATAAAGCACGACCATAAGATAAAGTTCGTCGGAGTCAAAAGGTCTCTGACTTTTTCTGCCTGGTCTTTCAGAAAGCTAACTTCTGAAGAATCGAGAGACATAAGCCTGCTTTCTCTCTTGGAAGGAAAAGAAGCGCCTGTGATAAAGGAGAAGCCCGCGAAGAAGATAGACCTTATGCCGAACAAGAACGAAGTTCTCGTAGACATATTGTTCCGCGCGGTGACCGACGCCAACAGGCACGCCATCACGATACCGGAGTGGGCAT
>JACCDW011195329.1_pt1 | contig 10181 bp, 8 predicted proteins | sample 7449781 | NCBI WGS metagenome assembly JACCDW01 (sample SAMN15323449, study PRJNA562643) | freshwater metagenome | isolation source: river surface water | place: USA:Blue River Watershed | collected 2017-08-18 | reverse complement strand
CCATCTATACCCGAAACACCGGAAGGTCCAGTTGGTCCTGTAGGGCCGCTTGCAATCGTAGGCAGAGCTACGGTCCATTTGGTTCCGTCAAAGACATAATTAATACCGTTTTCTGCGGTATACTCGTCTCCTGCTGTTGGGTTATTTGGAAAATCTAAAGCCATGTCTTTGTCCTATTCATATTTACCAAGGTGTAACGTCCCAACCAATTCTTTGCCAGCTATTGGTTGCGGTACAAATATATAGATAACTTTCATTGTATGCAAATGCTCCTGCGGCGCCTGTAGATGTAGAACTTAAAGGAACAGTTTCAACTCTATAAGCCGTATTCTGTGCAGAGCCGTCTGGGAATGTTAAACTACCATCGTCGCCAAATTGCCAACTGTGCCCATCACCTTGAGCGTCAGTGACAATATTAACTACACCACTAGCTTCAACATTGAAATTACTCATTCCTCTAAATTCAATGTTTGAATCAGAATTATCTACTAGAGAACTGTTTGGGAATGTCAAGATTCCGTCTGTACCAAATGTCCACGAATTAGTTCCGCTGGTAACATTTCCTGTCATTATTGTAGCACCAGCAATATCAAGGGTAAGGGTAGTTAATTCTATCGAACCTGCTTCTTGATCTGTCCACCCTATCGTGGTAGAACTTCCAGTACCGGTAGATACTACCTGTAGTAATCCTGTGCCTTTTTGTTGAAGCATAGACCCAACAACTAGACCGTTACTAAAAACTCCTAGATCAACTACCTTTAAATTACTAGGAAATGTAGCAGAACCATCTGCCGATAATACCAAAGATGTAGTTGAATTATTGATATTAGTCAGTGATATGGTTACATTACCGTTTGACCCTGCGTTATAGTCAGCACTTTGTATGGTTAATGGATATGTGCTGGCGCCTAATCCTGGATTAGATTCGTTATACTGGACAGACCAATAACTACCGCCATCGACAACCCCAGAGACTGTTCTTTGCACACTGTTAGAGAATGTAATGATCCATCCTGCTTGAACTTGATCAGTATCAGCATCCTTTGGAATTTCTAATACGCTGGCACCGCCGACATAGTCTTCTGTATCCCCTGCTGCATTTAAGGGAACAGTAATAATAGTGCCGTAGGTCAATACAGTAGCAGTATCTTCTATAATAGCACCACCGGGCAGTCTTAAACTTCCTAAGTTATCAAATATCCAAGACTGACTCGATGTAGTGGCTGCGTTGGTTAATATAGCAAAGCCAGTATCGCTGAATACTACCAGTCCAGGTTCACTCTCACCTATCATACCGTTACTACTACCTGGCAATATTAAGTTACCACTGCCGTTAAATGTCCAGGTGTTTTGAAGATCTGTAGTAATAGTTACACGATCATTTGTATCGCTAACACGCACATTTTGTTGCTCGCCACCTAAGAATAAGTCGGCAGTGGATTGGTCTATAGTTCCGCCTGCTCTAATGTGAACATGTCCTGGTTCGCCACCTGTAGGTTCAATAATAACATACTGGTCGCTACCACCGCGTCTTAACACTTCTTCAGGAACTAACTTAATAGTATCATAATTTAGACCATCACTGCTATCAGCATCTCCACCGTAGAATGTGCCTTTGCTTAGAACTTTACTTTTTACGTGTGTGTGAACACCATCAAACATTAACAGTTCTAGTTTATTGTTGTCTCCGATATAAAAAGCAATTTCGCCGTAGGGTCGAATTTCACTAATGTCGTCTACATTGCTACCATTGCCTTCAACTTGGCCAGTGGGTATTCTGTATATCTTTGTCATTTAAGTTGCCCCTTGATTAATCCCAAACTTCCGAACCGTAGAATACTGTGGCGCTCCACTGTATTTTTACAGTAGAACTTTCTCCGTCTATACGTTTGTATTTGAGTTGATCTTCATCGTCTTGATACCATAGTATAGCGTTTTCTCCGTCAGTGCCTCCACTTAAGACTTCAGTGTGAGCAACATTGTCATCGCCGCTGTCTTTGGCAATATGTATAGTTCCGACCATTGATCCAGCGTCAGTGATATAAGCGTGATACTTGATAATGGCGCCACGGAAGTTCGCGGCACCTCCGGGAAGATCTGCTGAGTCCCACCAAACTACAGGTTCTCCGCCAGTATTGTATCTAAAATAAACAGTATCGCCTGCGTTATAAGTTAAAGTTCCACTAGGAAGAGTTACAGCATAGCCTCTTTCAGTTCCATTAAAGGATGTTGAGCCGTTCCACTTATACCAAGTAGAATTATCTAAACTAAACTCTATAGTATTAGTCTCCCAGATACCAGCAGCAGCGGTATCGTTTAATATGTTATCTATAGTAGTTGCTGTAGAGTCAATCCAGATTCTAGTCTCTCCTGAGCCGCTGCTTGATGCTGTAGCAGTTAGGTTAGTAGTGTTTACTCCAGTAACTGAAACTTGCTTATATCCATAGACTTCTTCAATTCTACGACTGTTTGGTGCTGTAAGTTTAACACGACCTACGCCTTCTGCGGATTTAAGAATAGTTCCGTCACTAAATCTAATTCCTTGTTGTAGATTATCTAGATCTAATTCTCTGCGAGTGTAGGCAAAACCTCCACCCCCACCTTGAGTCCACTGTGTAAATTTAACAGCATAATATTTGCCGTTGTCTGGCAGATACATCACGCATTCTGTGCCTACAATCTTAACACCTAATCCACCGTTGCCAAACGCTGCAAATAGGTTTGTGTAAGTTCTTGTTTCTACATCACTGAAATCTTCCCAACCATCTATATTCCATAGTGTGCCGCTGGGGCTTACATCACCGTCCCAGCCGTCATCCCTATAAGGATTGTAGATTCCGTTGTTACTGTCTCTAGTAATACCAACACCTGCTCCGAGTCCATCATCTGCGATTAGAATGTCAACAGTGTTGGTATTGTCGGCTTTTACAAAAGTAACTAATGGACTAGCATACACATCACCTACAAGGTTAAGGTGTGTTACAGCATTGTCATAAGTTGATGTTGTTGTGCTTGGACCGTAGATATGACCCGAATCAGTTACGCTACTACCATCAGCACCACTATTACCACTGGTTCTGATCAGAGTAACATTCGTGCCTGTGGCAAATAAAGCAAACGTTCCGGTATTATAGACAAAAGTATATGAACTTCCTGTGCCAAATGCTGCTGTGCCGTCAGAGACAGTATTACCACTGTTGTAGGCTATATTGTTAGCAAGGTTAGTGCTAATGTAGTTAGCATCGTCATATTGGTCCTCACCGCCGTCACTGATAAAGTTAGTAGGCCAAACTTGTGGGAATGTTCCTGAACTAGTATAACCATATGCTTGGCCAAGGCCGTCGACGGCATTGACTGTTATAGTAATGTTGTTTGTTGGAGTTGTGCCGCCAGTGATGTTTTCTCCTAATAGAGTTAAGACATCCCCTACAACATAGTTAGATCCTATACTATCTGTGCTAAAACCACTATTGGATACACTGCCCACAGTAAATCCTGAACCTACATTATAGTTTGTGCCAGTTAGATTTGTATAAACTGTTGAGCTAGAGTCTGGCGCAGTGCCGGTGACTTCAACAGCAACAATGGAAGTGTCAGTTGCTGACGTAACTGTGATTATGGCATCATAGGGAGCAAAAGTAATTGCGGTTACTTCAAAATTAATGTCATCTGCCGGAGTTGCCAGACCTAATGCGGTTCCTAGTAGAGTAAATGTATCTCCTACATTCCTATCAGGGCCGCTGTCAGTGATATTAGAAACTGTGGCATTGCCGCTGCCGTCTACTGTAAATAAGAACTCTAATCCTGGCACAACATCCAGTATAGATGTAGTAGACCAGTTAGGATTAGGACCGTTGGTAACTATCATAGCAGAGACTGCACCAACAGTAGCGCCAAGCGTTTCCCCTGGTATACTGATTCTGTGTCCTGGTAGATAGTTGGTTCCACTATTAACAATTGACACAACAGAATAAGTGCCGTCACCATTATTACTTACATCAAATACTGCGCCAGAACCTTGTCGAGTTGTAGTCGGACCACCGTTTAGTGTGTTCAAGTTTGTTGTAAAGAATTGGAAGGTTTGATACAATCCACCTGCTGCTGCTGATAAGGTTGGATATTCAGCATAGAAAGCAGTCTTCATTGCCTCTACACTATTATACTGTCCTTCTTGACCGCCATCTAAAATAACTGTGTCAATGGCTGCTTGGGCAAATGCTTCTAGTGTGCTTACAGGTTTAGGACCATTAACATCACCGTATAAGACAAACATAGCTAACACATCGCTGCTGCTTATACCTGATACTTGAAAATTATCTCGATTGCCAGTTGGATCTATGGTTACTGTAGACGCTGCTGGTTTGTGTATAACAATTTTGTTAACATTAAGTTCATCAGAGTTGCTGTTAGAGTATATTCTACCATAAGCTACCTGTAGTCCTTTGTAAGTAGAAACAACTTCACCTGGAACAGTAATAGAAGGCAGCCCTTCTCCTGTTACACTGATACCAACTAAGCCAGGCTCTATTTCTGTAACAGTGCCGTTGATTAAAATTTCTGTGACATTTTCTACGCTAGGGCCAGAGCCGTCGCCAACTGCGATAGATCCGCCGCCACCAGTGGCGTCAATCCTATAAATGCCACTACCTTCATCTCCAACTTCATATCCAGTAAGATTGTCACCGATCTGAATTTGTGTAGGATGTAGTGTTAGGTTAGAATTGCCTAGGTTATAGAAATCAGGACCACCTCCCCCGCCTGCTACAGTATTACCGTCAACAATGAAACTACCACTGGTGCTATAACTAACTACAGGAAGACCGTTAACAGTTAACGAACTATCAGTGTTTACGCTTAAAGGAATTCCGCCAAGATAAATGGTTGAAGTCCCTACATACAAACTACGCCACTGCCTTGAAGGACTACCTAAATCATAGGCTAAATCTCCCATAGGAGTAACATTACCTCCAACATTTAAACTTCCAGAAAAATTAGCGTTGCCCGCAGAGAAGTTATTAATGTTGTAACCCGAAATAGTATTTCCTAGACTATTAGAAACAAACACAAATCTAGATTTTGGATCTACTGTTATTGCCCAAGGTCTATTTCCTGTTGCTATAGTTCCTAGCAATAAAAGTTTACCGGTTGTTTGGTTTATCTCATATTGACCTACCGTGTCGCCCAACGAATTAGTAACGTATAAAAATTTACCTAAAGGATCAGTAGTAATGTGCCAAGGGCCTGCACCAGTTGCTATAGTTCCGTTAGATGTAAGCTGTCCCGATAACCTGTTAATTTCATATTGACTTATAGTATCATCATTGAAGTTTGCTACATATAAGAATCTTCCTGAACCTTCAATATGTAATCCTACTGGTTGGTCTCCTGTTGCACTCGGTCCGCTAATAGATGTTAGGGCGCCTGTAGTCTGACTTATTTGGTATTTGTAAAGTTCGTTTGTTACATCATTAACCGCATAAGCAAAACGACCAGTTGGATCAACAGTTATACTTGATAAACCATTTGAAACTGTAGTGACGCTTCTTTCACTTAATGTGCCTGTTGTCTTGTCAATCTCAAAAACATAAATTCTGCCAGTTTGATATGTAGTAACATAGGCAAAGTTAGTTTGAGGATCAATGCTGATTCCATAAGGAGCATCAGCAGTAGTTGTTGTAGATAAAAATGTTAAATTTCCAGTGCTAGGATTAATACCGTAAGAGTGAATAGTATCATCGTCATAGTTTGTAACAAATGCTAGTTCACCTGTGTTATCAACTTTTAATGTAAGAGGCCCAAGACCTGTAGGTGTTGTTTCGACTCCAACTATAGTTCCGAAATTTTGATTAACAACGTATTGGTCAATGGTATTGTTTGTATAGTTGCTGACATAGATATATCTGCCTCTAACATCAAATGCCATAGAATTTGGGACTACTCCAGAGGATGTTACACCTAAACCTGTTAATTCTCCTGTTCCCTGATTTGCCTGTGTAAATGGATTAAAGTTATTTGCCTTAGTATCATACAATGTCATGCTACCGCCAGCATTTGAGCTACTTGCTGGAATCCAAGTGGTGTCATAATATATGTATAGGTTTCCAGAGATAGAATCCCACCATAAATCACCAGTTAATGGTCCAGCAGGAGGAACCTCACCGGTAAAAATATTCTCTGTTCCAGTGGTAATTCTGTTTACTAGGTCATTAAAGTTATTATTAACTTTTGTAAATGCAGATCGGAGACTGTCGCCATCGCCGGCGTTTGCTCCCGAACCTGTATTAATAATTTGAATAGCCATTTTACATTCCCGCTAATTTTAGTATTGATTCTAATTCTGGATCTTTATCAGTAGGCTTACTGCCGGGATCAAATCCTTGGCTCAATTCTTGGTAATCATTCATAGTCAAAACCTTGCCCTGGTCTTGAATTAATCTAGTTAACAATACATGAAGATCAGCATCTGTTTTAATGTTTTCTCTAGAAAGTTCTAGAATTCTAGTCAATAAGGGCACATCCATAGTTACATGGTCGACTTTATTTTCTTTTAGATTGGGTTTAGCTGGATTAACTAAACTGGAATGAATAGTAGTTGAGCGGTTCATACCATTATTTAGTTTTGGATTTTGTAATCCGAATGTAAATATTTGATGTTTATTTTGTCTAAAAAAGTTGAAGCCCTTTACATTAGAAAAAGCAAACTTGGAAAAGAACATTATCATAAAAGAATCAAAACCTTAGTTGTATTCAGCTGTGATAATTGTCAAAATATATTTTCTAGACTGCTCGGCCAAACTGATCGAAAAAGACTTAACAATGATGTCTATCATGTTTGTCCAGATTGTGACCAAAAAAGATTTGCCCAGAAAAAGGGTGCCGAACGCCGCAGACTTTGGAATCTTCCAATAGATTCTGATCTAGATATCACTAAAATTTGATTGACAAGAGTGGTAATTTCATATATAATAAATACATTGGGTCTTGTATTAACCGTAAAAGAGTAGTTAAAATGTCAACATTAATGCTTAATGCCGATGGAGCTCCTGTTTCTTGGCTCCCTTTGAGCACTATTTCGTGGGAAGAAGCTATAAAATACATGGTGTTAGATAAGGCCACCGTATTGGACTGGTATGACCATTGGGTCGTCCGTAGTCAAAATTGGGAAACCAAAGTTCCTTCCGTTATGATTTTAAAAGATTATGAAAAGAGAAAGACCAGTATTCGTTTCTCTAAACATAATGTTTTCCTTCGTGACGGCTATACATGCCAATATTGCGGAGAAGACGTAAGCCGTAAGACTGCAACATTGGACCACGTATTACCAACATCACACGGGGGTAAAACTACCTTTGAAAATACTGTAACAGCCTGTGGCCCATGTAATGCAAATAAAGGTAACAATAAAAAGATTGTTCCAAAAATGAAGCCTTACAAGCCTACGTATTTCCAATTGGTTGAAAAACGTAAGAGGATGAAGTGGGATCTTCCACATCCAGCGTGGGCAAACTACCTGGAATAAAAAAGCCCCGGAAGGGGCTTTTTTATTGGCTTATTGTTTTTGCTTCTCTGTATTCTTTTTCTAGCTCACTGACAATATCTTCTACTGATTGGATTTCGGTAACACCCGAAACACTTTGGCCTGCTCCCCAAATATCTTTCCAGGGCCTCTTATCAGTTTCTTTCTTGGGATTAGCTCGATCAAACTCTATAAAATGGTCAGGATTCAGTCCTGCCCGTATCAAGCTGCCTTTAAGGTAGTTTGCAGGCACTCCAGTAAAACAAGGTGTGCATAAGATATCTTCTGCAACAGAATCAACAACCATTTGTTTATATTCATGGTCAGCACTGGCTTCCTCAGAAGCAATAAATCGAGTGCCCATGTATGCCATATCCGCTCCCATGATCTGAGCGGCAAGTATATGATTTCCTCTGCTCATTGAGCCGGACAAAATTATTGTCCCTTGGTAGAACTGTCTTACATCTTGGATGAAAGCAAAAGGATTTAAAATTCCAGTGTGACCGCCTGCACCAGCTGTAACTAACACAAGTCCATCTACTCCTGCTTCAATAGCATTCTCTGCATGTCGGAGACTAATGATATCATGAAATACCAAACCTCCGTATGATTTTACAGCTTCGACTACTGGGCCTGGATGATGCAGACTTGTAATAACGATTGGAACTTTATATTTTGCTGTTATTTCAATGTCTGTGTTTAATCGGGTATTTGCAGGATGGACTACTAGATTAACTGCATATGGTTTATTTTCTAAAGAAGATGTTATCTTTTCAAGCCAGCGTTCGTATTCTCCTTGACCTCGGGCATTAAGGGCAGGAAAGGATCCTACGATCCCAGCATTACATTGAGCAATTACCAGCTCGGGTCCCGAAACAGTAAACATCGGGGCACCGATTAAAGGAAGACGTAAACTTTTTAATAGATCAGGCAATTTGTTCATATTACTTGCTTCTATATACAATACGCCCTTTTGTAAGATCATATGGGCTCATTTCTACACGAACTGCATCACCTGCTAAAATTTGTATTTTGTTCTGGCGCATTTTTCCAGATATGTGACCAAGTATCATTATTCCCTGATCTAGTTTTACCCTAAACATTGCATTGGGCAAAACTTCTACTACTCGACCTTCTACACTTATAACATCTTCTTTGGCCACGATTAAATTTTTTCTCCTTTCAAACCGTTGAGAACCATTTGTTTTGACCTCTCCTTGAGATCAGCTTCCTCAGCTTCTTTGAGCTTCCAGCCCATTATATTCATATATTCAACGAGGGCTTCTTTGCCCTCTTCAGTCCAATGACTGTAGGTTTGTCCTACAGAGCTATGGTAGTAATAATTACGGTTACGCATCAATTCATTGATGCCGCCAAACACTAAATCTTTAACAGCTTGTTTATCCATTTTATATTTTTTCACCTGCTTTGAAGCCTCGGAATCGAAGAAAACGAGGAAAACGGAGCGACCACACATCTTCGCTATCTTGACTCCTAGTCGCCGCATCAGCGCGGACCTCAACAATTTGGCCCACCAATGATTCTTTATTAGTCCAGAATTCAATACGTTGGTCGTCAGTAAAACCCGATCCAACATTGACAGCGATAGTCTTTCCGTCATCTTCACCCTCACAAATTAGTGCGCCCATACGGCCTTCGTTTTTACCTGTGCCTTCTTCAATTGCAACTACAGCCAAGCTAACTTCAATAAATGGCTTTTGTTTGAGCCAGCTAGTGCTACGCTTGCATTCATAAATTGCATCCGGATCTTTGATCATGATACCTTCAAAGCCTGCTTCAATGGCATCTTTATTGTATTGCTTAAATTGCAGTTCGCCAACATACTCATTGAGATCAATCTCAGTTTGAGGAATAATGTCAATGCCGCCAACTTTGTCAAAGATGGCTTTCATTCCTTTTAGGAGATTAGTTCGGCGACGTTGACCCATTACACTCTTACCTTTTTGGAATTCGCTAAGAGGGACAATGTCAAACAGCATAAGTCGTGCGTCATTTGCTTGAACGTTGTCTTTTCTATGCACCTGCTTCATTAGTGCCTGGAAGCTAGAGCTAACCATTTCTCCATCTAGAACAAGACTGCGTTCAAAAAGATCAATATGTTCTTCCAATGCTGATGTAATGTGTCCAAAGTTTTCTAGGACTTTTCCATTCCTAGAGTATTGGGTGACAGTTCTATTATCCATATTGATAATAGTAAGAACCCTAACTCCATCGAGTTTAGGTTCAACAAGTTTCTTGCCTGTGATTTTCTTTTCGTGATTAGCACCATCGTGTGCCAGCATACACTCGAATACAGGGACTGCACTCTTTTTAATCTTGTTGACAGTCTTTTCACTTACTCCGCATCGCAGATCTTTGATAAGGATACGACGATACCAGTCGTTCCATTGTGACTGGGTTGATGCAGTCAGCGCCAATTCGATGGCATCACGTGCATCATGACCTGTCAATTGTCGAGTGTATAGCAGATGTGCCAGTTCTTTGAATGCCTGCCATGGAAGCCCTTGCCCATCAGGACCGCTGTGTGTCGGAACTTTCTTAACACCAAATGTGTATAGATTGTCCAGAGCCATCCGGAACCCTTCAAAGAGTTCAGTGTTGTCTGCATGTTCTTGAATAATTGCTTCTTTGGCCAATCGGCTGT
>JACCDW011036883.1_pt1 | contig 10181 bp, 25 predicted proteins | sample 7449781 | NCBI WGS metagenome assembly JACCDW01 (sample SAMN15323449, study PRJNA562643) | freshwater metagenome | isolation source: river surface water | place: USA:Blue River Watershed | collected 2017-08-18 | reverse complement strand
TATTTTATTTTGCTAGCAAATCAAACGGCAGGCCATTTGCAAGTCTTGTAAATAAGCTAAGGTAAGATAATGACTGAGTGTGATTGTGGTAAAAGGATGGGGCAACTAACTTGTCCGATATGTTCAGAGGTGGGGAAATCAATGAATTCAGAACAGTTTGATAAAGAATTTGATTTAGAGTCTACTGTAAATAAAATTGTAGAGAATGCTAAAGCAGAAGTTAAAGCTAGATATGGGAATAAAAGGAGACATAGACAATGAGTAATAAAATTGATGTATTAGATAAAGGTTATGTTAGATTAGTTGATGTTTTAGGAAGCGACATATCTGTAGCTAACGCTGCAAGAGTTTCTTACGATAAAGAATCAAAGCTGCGTGAAGATGGCTCATTAACAATTGCAGATCAAAGACTGATTGAATTTTTGTTACGTGAAAATCACACTTCTCCATTTAGACATGCTGCCCTGACATTTGAGGTATACGCACCACTGCTTGTTGCTAGACAGTGGTGGAAGTATGCTGTATCTTCTACCCATGTAGATGATCAAAATGGCTGGAATGAGTCTTCTAGGCGTTATATCACAGAGAACGCAGAGTTCTATGTTCCAGAGGCGGATGCTTGGAGATCAAAGCCAGAGAATTCTAAGCAGGGATCTGGCGACCCTATTATTGAAGGTAAAGGTCATCATTTTAAAATGGCCTTAGAAAAACATATTGAAGATAGTGTAGAGATGTATCAAAGAGCTATGGACGAGGGAGTTGCACCAGAGATAGCTAGACTTTTCTTACCTGCATATGGCATGTATGTTAGATGGCGTTGGACAGTAAGCTTACAAGGCGTTATTACTTTCCTTAATCAAAGACTAGAGCATGATGCACAGGTGGAGATACAGCAATATGCACAGGCCGTAAAAGAATTAACTAAGCTTTCTTTTCCAAATACCTGCAATGTAGCTTTTGGAGGCAGTAAATGATTATAGATTCACTTTTATATGATATTTTTTTTAGGGAATACAAAGTAGAACCTGGTGATACAGTTTTCTCTTTAGGTGCTGGAATAGGCGAAGAGGTGGAATACCTTTCAGAAAGAGTTGGTTTAAGCGGCACAGTGTTTGCTATAGAAGCAGATCCAGAAATTTTTAAAATTTTAAAAAATAATATTTCAAAATATAGATATAAGAATGTTATAGCATTTAACATTGCAATTACTGATTTTGTTGGTTCAGTAAACTTAGTTGATCTTGGAGACGGTGGTCAAGCAAACTATATCGTAACAGATAAGGTAGATAATTCTAAAACTGTGCCGTGTACAACAATGGATAAGTTTGTCGTAGACTATAATATTAATAAAATTAATTATATAAAAGTAAATATAGAGGGAGCTGAAGTAGAATTTTTAAAGGGATTTAAGAATAACTATAATATCGTAAAAAACTGGTGCGTATCATGCCATGACTTTACAGGTATTGAAAATCAAAAAACTTTTGATTTTGTTACCAATTTCTTTAAAGAAAGAAATATTGAATTTAGAACTTATAATGATATGCCTTTCCCAGTAGTAGAGTTTTATGTATATGCATAAATTAATTTTTAAAATGGTGAATGCATGAGTGAGCCAAAGATCATGCGTATGGACTGGCGCTCTCTAGGGTATTGGCCTGTCTATAAGGACGGCAGATTAGAGTGGGAAAAGGATCAAGATAAAGAATGATGTGGTCATGGGTCTTAGCAGCAATCGGGGTCACAGGAATATTTTTTGTAGGAAGAAAGACTATTTGGGGCTGGCTTATACTATTAGTTAATGAGTGTATTTGGATAGCCTATGCATTAGCTACAAAACAATATGGGTTTATAGTTATGGCTACAGCCTACTCTGCAGTGTATATTAAATCCTATATATCTTGGAGAAAAGAAGACTTAAATGATTGATTGGCTAGTAAATAGATTATTTTGGTGGACTCCGCTAAGAAATGCTATATTTGCTGAAGTTCATATGTACGACAGAATAGGGGAGATTATGAATGATCCAGAAGTTATTGAAGCAGGAACATCTTTTTACCCAAATATTGATGGGTGGAGAGCTTGGAGTCAGGACAAAGAGCTAAATAAGTATTACTTTAACGATATTCCAGAAAAAAGTATTATTGATGCATTTAGCGAAATTGAGTTAATGCGTACAAGAAGCCAGCAATTGGAATTTGATATGGATGAAACTTGGTAAGCACCCTTTTTGATAAGGTATATGTAATTAATTTAGAAAGAAGACAAGATAGGTTAGAAAAAATATCTGAAAACTTAAATGAATTAAATATATATTTTGAAAGATTTGAGGCATTAGATTATCTTAAAATAGAATCTGAGCCATCAGTAGCATGTGCTCTATCTCATAGAGGGGTGATCGAAAAAGCAAAGGCGGAAGGCAATAAATCTATACTTGTATTAGAAGATGACTGTTATTTTGTAGACGGGTTCATAGATAAGTTTAACCTATTAATAGATAGTCTGCCAGAAGATTGGGATATGCTCTACCTGGGATCATCCGCAAACGAGGGAGAAACAATTTCAGGCGGGTTGAGGAAGACTATTAGATGCCTTACTAGCCATGCAATAGGAATAAAAGATACAGTCTATGATAAGCTAATAGAAATAAATAAAGGTACTATTCACGTAGATCATGCCTATATGTCTATTATGTCTGATTTAAATGTATATTCAGCCTACCCATCTTTAATCAAGCAATCGGCAGGGTATTCAGATATAAGTAATCTAAATGCGTCTTATGACCATCTAATAGTATAAATGATAGAATGGAAGCTATGAAGTTCGGAACATTATGGGTCGGAAGACCACTAAGCAAAATAGAGTGGCTCAGCTTGTCCTCATTTGTACATCATGGGCATGAGATCACATTATTTGTATATGATATGTCATTAAAAACTCCTCCTGGAGTAATAAAAAAGGATGCTAATGAAATAATCTCAAATAGTGAGATTTTTATAGTAAGGGAAAGTTACGCATCATTTTCAGATATGTTTAGATATAAAATGATTAATATTACTGGGCTTACCTGGACAGACACAGACAACATATGCTTAAAATCAGATTGGAATTTTGGAGAATATTTGTTTGCAAGTCAAGGCGGTGAAGAGAATTACGTTACAAATGGTTTGCTAGGAGCGCCAAAAGAATCTAAACTAATACTGGATTTAGTTAGCATATCAGAGTCATTTGATAAGACTAAGATTACTTGGTCTGAAATTGGTCCACCGTTATTGGAGAGAGTTGTGCATAAAAATAGTTTGGATAATTATGTGCAGCCAGCGAGCTTATTTTTCCCTATAGAGTACAGAGATTGGGGAAGATTCTGGTTTCCTGATTTTGCAGAAGAGGTCATGGAAAAGATATCTGAAAGCTATACGGTTCAAATATGGAATAGCATGGTTGGGCTTGGAAAATACAGGGACAGAAACGACTTTGCCCCTAACTCTGCATTAGATATACTATATAAAATATACGTCGATATTGACCCCAATTAGTGAAGCGAAAAGTGCGGCGGCGGGAGAGATCATTTAGTCACTACGTGACAGAAAAGGATATATTATGGGAATACTGGATAATCTAGAAAGATACCTTGAATTAGGCGAATTGTCTAATATCGATATGAAAGAAGATATCGATAAAGACTTAGATATAGAATAAGCGGGCGGAACCAATGGCATACGCCAGATTCATAGATAGCGATATATACATATATCCCCATACAAGAGGATATATAGAATGCTGTGCATGTTATTTAAATGAACCACAAGATGAATATTCCCTATTCTCAGCATCTGTGTCTATATACAATGACGATGAATTGAGAGAGCATTTGGATCAACACGCCAAAGCTGGTCATGATATGCCAATTGACTTGCTCCAAGATATCTTGCAAGATGATGACAGATATGGCTAACATCCTAGTTACCCGCCCAATTTAACTCCTCTTAAAACCCCCTTAGAAGGCTTATTTGAGCCATTTCTACTCTACATCTATGACTAAATATACTATAGATTCTCTTGTAATTACTAGAGATTTATCGACAAATAGATATACATGTAATTGAGCATATCATTATGTAAGACGTAATGTCAATAGCTGAGATATATGGCATTTTCATGCCCATTTGTCAATAGATTTATGGGGAAATTTTGGCCAATTCTGCCTAATTCTGCATACATTTGTCGACATTTGTATATCATTATATATAGATTTGTCGACATTTCTATGCATATTTCAGGGATTTTGTCAATGCTCTCGTAAAGGGATCAATTTGCCCTGAGCTTCAGGGATTTTTTGATCTTGATCGTAAAGAGAGAAATTGGCCCCATGTTCCAGGATTTAAAATATGTCTTCGTAAAGGAGAAATCTTGCCCTTAATTTTTCCACAAAAAAATCCACAGGCTGTGGATAAACCTGTGGATAATTTTGGGCTATATATCTGAGTAATACTTTAGATCTAATTGATCTATTTCGGTCTGATATATATTATATATAATCTATGGTAACTTTATGTTCTCCAAGATATACTTCTTCTTTATTCTATCTATATACTTATCTAGTTCATATGCAAGGAATAGGCCTTCGCTTGAATTCCCCGCCATTGACTCCACTTCGTGTCGTCGTGCTTGTTTTTCGATTACCCAAGCAACCATTTCCATAACACGGTCCATTGTGTAGTATGGCTGTTCTGCTAGGTATCTTCCGATTGTTGCTGGATTAAACCAATGGTCTTCAACTGCATTGGCAATGGCTTCGCCTACTTTGTATTCTTTACTATTCATCGTCTCCGCCTTTCTGTTTAACCCTGAATTCTATCATATAGGGGAGGAGGCTGGCAAATCGCTCTGCCAGCCCCTCCGTTCTATAGGTGGCTTACTTAGCCTTTGAGACCTTTGTCTCTTCTGTGAATGTTACACCCTTGTTTAGAGCTTCCTGGATCGCTGCCTTTGCAGCTCCTGAGAAACGACCACGGGCACCAACTGTAATTCCCTGCTGCTTTAGATATTCACGCTTTGTTGTCATTTGAATCCCCTTTCAAGAGATATTAGTTTTTTTAATTATATCAACTATTTACGAATTTGTAAATAGATTTTCCGCCTATATTTAATTGTCTCCGTAACCAGGCAATTCTGCCCCTGATCAGGAATCCTTTCCCATTCTATCTTTAATTAGATTAGATATAAGGTTATGAGCTTCGATGTTCTCTGTCTCAGAACCTCCCCACAAAAGTTGTTGAGCCTTTGCTAGGACCTCATCAATATACTGATCACTCGTCTTCATCTTCGTCCTCCTCGTCCTCATCGCCGTCGTACAGTTCGACTGCGCCTATATCCATTAACCAATCACGGACTGAGTCATCTAGGTCCTCTACTCCGTATTCTAAAGTAAATCCATTTTTATCTGCTTGGGTCCAGAACAGTTCCCAGACTTCATCTAGGTCCATTGCTGTACAGTAGTCAGGGTCCTCGCCTTCCATATAGGACCTCCACATTGTGCTGGCTACATCCCAAGTCCATACCCAAACTAAAGGAGGGAAGACCCCTAGTTCCCGAATCTGATCAATAACAGATTCAATCTTGACATAAGTATCCTGCATACGTGTCTTCTCTTGTAGGTCCATATCAGGCTTCATCTGCTTCCTCCTCATATACTTCTACTGCTTCAATTACGTCATCTGTTTCAATCTCAATCCAATCAACTGAATTAAGTTCATTAGCCTTATCCAAGGCTTCATAGTTATCTTCCGCCTCAACGACTGTCCAATAACTAACTGACTTGGCACCGAACACACGATACTTAGACATTCATTAACTCCCTTGCTTCCCATTCTGCGAACGTTCTGACGATGAAATCTCTTCCGAGATTGTAGCAGAATTCCACGGCTTTGTGAAGGTCGGTAGTAGAATAAATCGGAATATTACGATTGCCAGATTCATTATTATCAAAGACCTCAAACTCATCAATACCCCCTGGACTACAACTGTAATTCATTTCTATAATTTCTAATGTTGGATTAATCATTAGTTTTATTCCTTTCATCAATGGCAAATGATAAATCATATGTTAGTTTATACATAGCAGTCAAAGCGTCTAAATAGCCTTCTGCATATGTACGTTCCATTGAATCCATTGCTTCTTCTGATAGGTCCTCAGCCCTTTGTGCTGCTTCAAGGTCCTGCTCTCCGATTAGCATTAGATTCTTTAGTTCCCCGTGCATTATATCTAATCCAGTACAACCTGCATTAATCATACGTTGCAAATGGGGTGGGACAGTAGTGGTTTCCATTTTATATCCTTTCGCTTGTAGCCATTATATCAAGAGCCACTGACAATAAATGACGGGTTGCCTGAATTTGTCCAACTATTTGATTATACTCATAATCAAGAGCACGGAACTCATTTGATTCTTGCTCCTCAAATAATTCCATTTCATCAGATAATTTTTCTCTGTCCTGTTCTAAACTAATTAGATGTATCTTCATATACTCTAAGAACTTAGATGATCGGGTTACATATGCAGATTCCATTAATCAAAATACCCTTCTGCCCATAGGCCATCTAGAAAATCCGAAGCTTTTTTAAGGTCTCTAACAATTGCTGGATGTTCATCTTCTCCAAGAATTAATACAGCAGAATCAATTGCATATCGCATATCATTTAAATCTGTTTCTTCATAACCTAGCATTATTGCTCCTCTAATTCCCAAGATGTGTCAGGCCAGCCTAAATCGTATTTGATATGGCTTTCTACTTTTCCAAGGTCATCAAGATGACCATTGATTTTCTCAACTGCTTCTTCTTCGCTATTAGCACCAACGGCACCGTGTAATCTAATTACAAAGTTATAGTACTTCATTACGCCACCTCATATTCGTGTAAGTAGTTTAAGACATTGTGAATAATACAATCACAATCTCCGCCCATATTATCCATAAAATCTAGATGAGAATAATTATCCTCATAGATAGTATTGATTACTTTATCAAACATTTCTAGTGTTGTCATTTCCCTAAAGCCTCTTCCATTGTGTAGGTTTTCTCATTTGCTAATACTACACTATGGGTCTGACATTCTGCCATTTCTACTTCATTCTGCCAAGAGCCCTGCCCACATTCATCACAGAATTCACCGCAGTCATTCTCGCAATAAGACAATGTGTCAAAAGACTGGCAAGCATAGCAACGATTCTCATATTCTAGAATAGTTTTAACATCACCACGGACAATCTCATACTCCCCACCCCAGCCTGTTTCTTCTTCATACTCTAATGTGAGCAGGCAGTTAGGAACAAGATTACTTAGTTTAGTTAAGATAGTTACAGCAGGTGACCAAGCAGTCTCATACTTATAGACAAGCCAGTTATCATCACCCTCTGACTTATATTCAAGTAGTTCTGTATTAGAATACTCTTCATCATCACGAACGGCTACATCCCACTTAGTTCCCCAATTAGAGTTATTCCACGAATACCAATCTTTTTGGGTCTTAGCAAATTCAACAGACTTGCGGAACCAATCAGGGTCATTGGTGTCAATACCACCACGAGAAGGCTGGCAGGCATATTCCTCATCAGTAATTCCGTCATCCTTATATGAGTGGATATTGTGGAAAGCAAAGACAGGATTATTATATTCAACTAATTTAATTTTGGTGGGGAAACCTGAAGATGAAATATCACCCATACCATATGTCTCTTGTGCTAATGTAAAAGGCTTATTCAATCTATCTTTAATCATATCTACCTCAGACTTAGGTCCTTGGATAGTCAATGTGTTATAACACCAATTTGGCATTTTATATCCTTTCGTTGATATGGGATAATTATATATGAGACCACTGACAAATGGAATGCCTTTTGGGTGTGTTTCACACCACATCTGATCAAAGATTGTCTCAAATGGTGAAATTTCCAGGGAATTATATTGACACTCGTAAAACAGATATGCTACCCTCTTTCTTTTAGGGGCATGCAGATCATTTTGTCAAGCTCTTGATAAGGCTGCTAGGGACCAAACGAAAGGAAAACCCTGCTTTATTTAACCCCTGGCCAGAATGACTATAGGGGCACCTTTATTTATTTAGTTATACCCTAACTAAACTGTCAGAATATTTTTCACAGAACGTTGCAAGGTCCTGTGTAAAGATTGCTTCATTCTTCATCCCACGAACTTTATTAGATTCATTTGAATATGAATCCTCTTCGTGAAGACTGAACGTCTGCTGTTGGAAATCAACAACTGCAATCTTGTGCTCATTGTCTAAAATCTCATCGACTGCAAGTCCCCAGCCAGTCTCCATAGCCCAGCCCTCGCCAATCATATGGCTAATTGCAATGCGTGTTGCATATGAAGGGTCCGACCAACGATTCTGTGCTTTGATAGCCGCCTCTGCTAAATTCTGTAGCATTTGATATCCAGCCCAGTGTCCATACAGTACAATTGAATGACCGTTAGGTTGTACGAATACGAAGTTTGCTCTATCTCCCATTTTATTCCGCCATTTCTGTTAGTTGTGGTGCTTCTTCTGTTTTATTCAATTCTATCATTTCAAATGAGACCTTGTCAAGGGCCTCTTTGTTTTTATTGTAGTGGTGGCCACAAAAGAATAGCTCGCCTTCTACTAGTTTAATTAGATACATTGCCTGAGCTGTGCCACATTGATCACAGCCAATCCAGCGAGTTAGATCCTCAGATGTCATAATCTACCGTGCCAAATTCGATACGGTCTGCGATGTCATCAAATACCTGACCATCATCAGAACTTTCCGCCCATACACGAATGTTAGCAATAATAACCTCTCGTGTAAATTTAACACCGTCTTCAAATCCATCTTGGTAATCCATTTTATCTCCCTGTGTATCCTGTTGGCTCGTAGTCCGATACATATGTTTCTTTTAAATTATATGTATCTCTAATTGAACTTACTTTCTCAATACTACCAGTCCCAATATTGAAAGTCAATGGTGAAATCAGTTGAGGGTCCAGGCCCATCATCTCCGCAGACCAGTAGGCCCTTTGCAGGGCCACCTGGTTTGGAGCGGTGAGTTCGAAGTACATTATGCTTCCCTCACATAACAGATTTCAGTATCGCCAATCTCAATGTTTCCACTCTGTGAATCAACATAAAGGTTGTCTGTGATTTCTGTTTCAAAATCATAGTCTTCAAGAAGGTTGAGGTCGATTGTTCCGCTAACCTCAATAGTTGCAGTAAATTCAACTGTTCTAGTTAATTCAATGCTAAGGGCTTCGGCAATTGCACGAAGAGTATCTTGGTCATCTGAATCAGCATATGCCTCAGAGATAATATCTTTAACTGTATTAATGTTAGATTCAAGAAGACCTACACGCTTCTGAGACTGACGTCCGTTATGCAAATCCCATTCAAGAGATGTTACCTTGGATGTTGTGTATTCAGGGTCAGAGTAACCCTTAATTACTTTATATGTAACTAGCAAATCAGGATTGTATTCTACTGCAGGTGAGTGGAATGCATCTGAGCCGATTGTTGTTGTTTCCATTTGTTCCTCTTTCGTTTTGGTTGAAGGTGTAATTGTAGCATTGACCACTGACAATAAGGTTGGCTTACGGCCACAAGGACAAGTGATTTCCATCACACCAGACGGAAACCCAAATCCATCTGATGATGTTAATTCAATTAAGCAATCACACTCATCTGGGTCACAGGCGAATGTGTATTTACTTGAAACTAGTTCGTTTGACATGCTGAGAATTATACACCTGGCCACTGACATTTACAATATATTCCAGGGCATTTTTTATGTGATCCGTAACACGTTGTCTCTGCCTCTAATCTTGGGGGCATCTCATTATTTGAAACGCTAATCTAATTTTTAGCGATCCGTATCGGACTTGAACCGACGGCCTCTACCGTGACAGGGTAGCGCTCTAACCAACTGAGCTAACGGACCAAATGGTGAGCAGTTTTAAATCTTGCTCAGGATTTTTTTTATTTAGAAAGTTGCAACCATTCGATACAACTTATTTTTTTCTGCGGTTAAGATTGGGTCAAAACCACTTGCACCCGCCATTAGGGTTTCTGAATTACCACGACCAGAACGATAGTAATCAAGGCGTTCGGTTAGCGCATTGAATGCACCCCACTTTGTGCCCTTGATTGT
>JACCDW011506815.1_pt1 | contig 10182 bp, 3 predicted proteins | sample 7449781 | NCBI WGS metagenome assembly JACCDW01 (sample SAMN15323449, study PRJNA562643) | freshwater metagenome | isolation source: river surface water | place: USA:Blue River Watershed | collected 2017-08-18 | reverse complement strand
GTTGCTGGTCAACGCTGAAAAAGTGTATCCATTTCCTGATTTATCTCTCCATTGTGTAACCTGATTTCCAGAAAATGTCATAGTGGATGTATCATTGGCATCCAACCAAACAAGACAACCTGGGACTGCTGATGGATTGAAGAAAAATGCGGTATTCCTTGGCTTAACTGGAGTGATTGGATAGGAAAATGGAGCTACTGGAACTGTTTTAAATGGATGCCCTGAAGGTAAACTACTGATGGTCCCCCATTTCCATGCTAAATACCCCTCTACTTGTTGGCGCTGTGATGTAGTTAAACTTCCATTGTAAACAATCACTTCACAAAAATGGGCTCTGCTCCCCATTTTGGATGTATTGTCATACACATCTGTATTCAAATACGCTCCTATTGTAAAGACTTGATAGTTGTCTGAAGCGGGCATGGCAAGTGAAACTGACCCTGACTTGTAAAGAGTGGCATTTTTGTAAAAGGAAACAGTTGTTCCTGAAATGGCAGCACTTGTTAGGTTTGTTGTATTGATTGTATAATAACTGGAATCTACACCTTGATAACTGGAATCCGTGCGAATAAAGCTACCATATCCACCCGCGTTTGTTCCATCTCCTGTGCCCAAGTTTATGTCATAAAGATTGTTCCATGCACCTGATGCTCTTGATTTTAAATTAACAATAAACTTGGTGGATGTAGCAACATAGAGAGGATAGACCATCAAAAAGACAGTAGAATCTACTGAGGTTTGAAAGTTCGTTCCCTGAAGGACCTTCACGTTGTTGAAGGGCGGGGTATATAGTTCACTTGTTGGATCCGATGTATAAAAATAAACTGTGTTGATACCATTCAAGTTAGAAGTAGTAGGAGCAGTTGCCGCAGAATATTGATTCATATGATTTCTACTTCCAGATTTGTCTCTCCATTGAGAAACAGTTGATCCTGATAAGACAAGGCTTGTTGTATCAGCAGCATCCAACCACAAAGCACAGTTACTTATGTTTGTGGGAAGAAATGGGGAGATATTTTTTACAGTCGTTGCCATATTCTATTAAGGCGGAGGAGGAAAGAGTTTGAATGGGTGCGAAGACGGGAGATTCGCTACCAATCCCCATTTCCATGCCAGATATCCTTCAACTTGTTGACGTTGAATTACTGTAGGTTCTGTAAGATAAACAATAACTTCATTCATATACCCATCAAATGTATTTGTTAAACTTACAGAAGTTGTTTTTAAAGCACCCAATGCATATCCATAGGCATCCGTTGCAATATTTGCAATACCACCATTTGTAAATGTTGTAGTTACTGGATTTCCATTAAAAGTAAAGTTTGAAGTTGTATTGGAAGGACTATCAATATAACAATACATATAGCGATTTGTAGTAATAGCTTGTGCTGTTGGGTCTTTTAAAGTAATAGGAGTTTCAGAATAGGTTATTGCACCTCCAGTTGCACTACTTACAATCACATGTTGTAAATAATTTTGACCAGTTCCACCTGTTCCTTTCTTATAATCAAAAAAAACATATTGAGTTGAAGCAGGAGCCACTGTGCGATATACTAAAAATATGCCAAAGCTTGTAGATGTTAAAAGAGAAGGTCCTTCTAAAAATTGTGTGCTTGCTCTCTGAAAATAAAGTGATTTATATTTTGAATCAATAACATATGTAGGACCTCGTGATGCTGTTGACTGTGTAGCATCTTTACCTGCGCTAGATTTATCTTTCCATCGGGTTACATTGTCACCTGTAAACGTTAATGTTGAAAAATCTGAAGCATCAAGCCAAAGTGTTAAACCACTTATATTGCCTGGATTAAATTTAGTTGATAAAATAGGTTTTGGTAAAGTTAAGACTGGATAGGGTGTTGGAGGTCCCCTTACAAATGGATGTGTAGAGGGGAGGCTTGCCTGTAACCCCCATTTCCATGCGAGGTAGCCTTCTATTTGTTGTCTTTGTGTTGAAGAAAGAACACTATCAAAAATGAGATATTCACAAATATGCCCAGTAAAAGAATTTGTTAAATCAAATGCGTTACCCAATGTCACCCCACCCATTGAATTTGTTCCTATATTCCCAGAACCTGCAAGCGTTCCGTTCAAATAGATTTGTGAGGATGATGTATTAGCAACAAAAGAATAAAAGAATGGTGATGTTGGAGTCACACCAAATCCTGACCCTCCAAAAAAACTTGTTGCAGTGCCAGCACTACTTGTGTAGTAAAAAGCAACTCGTGATGAAACACCATCAAATAGGTATGGATATGAACTGGTGCCTGATATAAACTGTCCAATGGCAAAAATAGTCATAGGTTGAGCCCTTGAAAAATCTGTGTTTCTTCCTACACGAGCTGTAGAACTGGAAACATTATAAAAAGAAGGATATATTGAATTGAACTTTGTTACATTATAACTAAACCCAGTTCCATTTGTAAGGTGATTATTTTTCTTACTTTTATCTAAAACAGAAACAACAACACCTGTTTGAATTGTCACAGTGGATGAATCATTTGCATCAATCCATAATAAACAACCTTGAACAGAGGTTGGATCAAAATAAGTCAATGTAGCTTTTTTTCCTGAAGTTGGTAATAAATATTGGTATGGATTGGGATAAACAGGTATTCCAGGATTGGCTGAGAAATAAGGATGATTACTGGGCAATTGACTTTGAATCCCCCATTTCCACGCTAAATATCCTTCTATTCTTTGCCGATTGGTGCTTGTCATATTTCTATTGTAAAAAACCAACTCTCCTAACTGAAAGTTTGTAGCATTTGGTTGATTGAAACTATTTCCAGCTACATCACTAATCCAACCTCCTAACAAAAAGTTTGTAGTAGTCGTTGCATCTCGTATACCTGATGTAGCAGAACTTGTAGATGACATAGCTGATCCATTTCTATTCATAAGTAATGTTGACCCATCATAATGCAGTCCCAATATTTGGACTGTATTTAAACTCAGCGCGTTTGATGAGTTAACGATAGTTGCACTATTGGAAGAATGCCAATACAAATACTGGAGAGTTCCAACAAAAGGACTTCCACTCGCATACAACGTCATAGATAAAGCATTGTATGTGTTTACTCCGTTATGTTGTTTTACCATAATCCAGTTTGAAGAAGATATAGGATTTATCAATAAGAACATATCCCATGTGGATGCATTATTAATACTCGCCTGAGGCATATTCAAATAAGCATTGCTCCTAAAAATGAGGAAGTTACTTGAAACTGCTGGTCTATACAATGCCGTTGATTGTGTTAAATTATAGTTATTTCCCGATTTATCATTTATTTGTGAAACTAAGCCAGAAGTAAATGATAGAGTATTTGGATCAGAAGCATCAATCCAAAAAGAACAAAAATCAACACTTTTTGGTTGGGGTGCATTAATTTTATTAATTTGTGCAGTAGCCATATCCTATTTAGGGCGAAGGAGGAAAGAGTTTGAAAGGATGCGTGGGCGGGAGATTGCCTTGGAGTTTCCACTTCCAGGCAAGATAGCCTTCAATTTGTTGTCTTTGTGTATTGGATACAGGATAGTTATAAAAAATAATTTCATATACATTTCCATATAGATAAGAATATCTAACTCCAGATTCAATATTTACACCTACAGAAAAAACATTGGCAGGATAGGTATTATTCGTAGGATGGGTGGTTGAACTCCCGTTTCCATTTACATAAAGTGTTAATATTGAAGTGTCATTCACCGCTCCACATATATATTGTGTATTCGCGCTGATAGAATCTGTAGAAAATACTCCAAATGGAGTGCCAGTAGAATCAAATCCTATTGATTGTAGTTTAGATGAACTCTCAAATCGTAAAAATTGCGCAACACGATAGGGAGGTCCATCTGCATCAAATATTAGTCCTGTTGTCGCCGCATTCGTTGTCAAAGCTACAGCAAAGACGGACCATGTTCCATTCACAGGATTAATAATCTGGTAGTTTGCACCCGAAGAAAGCCATTGGCTCCCATTAAACGATACTGCTTTTAGACTTGAGTTGTATGTAGGAGCACCTCCACTTGCCACAACATTTCTTCCATTTCCTGACTTATCGGTCCAAGTAGAGATTGATGCTCCATTGGGTGTGCTTGAACCATTTCCATTCACATCCGCAGCATCAAACCAGACCCCAAGACCAGAAATATTTCTCGGATTGAAAAAAGCCGATTTCACTTGCGTGATACCAATCGGTGCTTGAATAGGCAAATCGGGAGGATTCAAACGAAATGGGTGTGTAGCTGGAAAGTTATTCTGGAGCCCCCATTTCCATGTCAAATATCCCTCTACTGTTTGGCGTTCTGATGTGCTAAGGGCGCGATTAAAAATAATGATTTCTCCTATCTGCCCTGTTAAATAATAGGCAAGCACATTCCCTGGCGGAATACGTCCAACACCAATAGAAGCCCATCCTGTTCCAGTATTCAATGTGAGTGCTGTAGAACCTCCTGAAAACAGACTTCCATTGTCCCACGCTATATTGCTATTTGTAAATGTGCAACTTGTAATGACGTAGGAGTTCAAAAAGTTTGTATTGTCTGACAATCCACTTGCTCCATATGTATCAGTGTTCAACACATTTGTATTGTAATAAAACTGTGGATTGCGCCCACCTGTATTTGGATCTTGTCCATAGGTGAAAAACACTTGAACACCAGATGACGTTGTGCGAGTGACAAAGAAAAAGGAGCATTGTGTTGTTCCTGTAGGCATAGTTGTTGTGGAAAGTGTTAAATACTGAGAACCACTAAAGTTCACTACATTGTATCCATTTTGAGCGCGAAATGTGACTGTGGGCTGTGCTGTAGTATTGGAAGCATGATTTGCTGAAACACTTTTATCACGCCAAAGAGAAACAGTAGAACCTGAACTTGTTACTGGGACCGTTCCAGTGGTATTTTGAAACATTGTGCTGGAATCAGCTCCATCTAACCATAAACTGCAGTTAGCGATGTTTGTGGGACGAAAAAGTGAATAAGCTACATTGTTGAAGGCACGTTTTGGAACAAGAAGTGAAACAGGCAATGGAATATTATCCAGTGGACGACTGGTTTTGTAAGGATGGGTGGAAGGCAAAGAGGATGTTAGTCCCCATTTCCATGCAAGGTAGCCTTCTACTTTTTGGCGATCTATTATAGATAAAGCAGTATTATACATAATTATTTCGGATATGCCACCTTGAACATTTCCATTTGCACTCTGCTGATTCCATGTTCCAATTGAGTTAGAAACAAAACTTGTATTCGCACTTAATGTAAAACCTGATGAGGCTACTATTGATCCATCAAATGCAAAAGTTCCACTTGCTGAAGAAGGTAATGTAAATGACCATATGTGTGTATTTAAATCTTTTACTGAAGTCAAATATTGACCTCCAATTCCTCCATCAATACCAAAATAATGAGGGCTAAATTGTTCTCTAACATAAATAGCATTTGGATAAGAACCAAGCGAAAGAAAGAAAGTATTGTTTAAGTTTTGTGTTGAAGCAGCTATCATAAAAATGCTTACTGGAACTGAAGTTATATTTGGTAAAGTCATAAATGTTGGGCTTCCTGTAAAGATGATCGCTGAAGACCCATTGATTCTACCATAAGAAGGACGATTTAAAGCTGTAGATTGAGAAGCATTTCTTCCATTTCCAGATTTGTCCACCCACGTTGAAATACTTGCTCCGTTTGCTGTAGCTGTGCCATTTCCATTCACATCAACACCATCCAACCACAACTGACAGCCAGGGACCGACAGTGGTGATATTAAAAATGTTTCGGACAATGACATATTCCTACTTAGGGTGGAGGAGGAAAGAGTTTGTAAGGATGCGAAGACGGGAGACTACCAACCAATCCCCATTTCCACGCCAGGTAGCCTTCCACTTGCTGTCGTTGACTTGTTGAAACAGTTGTTCCATAAATGATAATTTCTTGAAGTGTTCCCCAAGGCTGATTTCCACTATAAGCCGCCTGAAGATTTCCAAGACTTACAATCTGGGATTCATTGCCTGCAGGAGTAGAAGCACTTAATGTTTCTGTTCCATTTTTTGATGCACGCATAGTTCTATCTGATGCCATCGTTGCATAAAAAAGTCCTTTTTCATTTGCAGCTAAGGTTATAGAGCCAAACTGACGAAAGGCAGTGCTATCCCACATACCCACATTGTCTGTGTTCACTTGAAGCAAAAACGGATGTGTGCCTGGGGCTCCTCCTGTTCGCAATAAAGTTCTGTATAAACTTGTAGATGAGTTTGCAGTTGCCACTGTAAAAATATCATAGGGAGCAAGAGGCATGCTCGTTAAGTTAAGCACACCACTGCTGTTTGTAAACACCAAAGCTTGCTTTGGTATATAAGATACAGTATTTGTGACTGTAATCGTTTTACTTGTTCCACTTTTGTCTGAAACAGCTGTGACTGTTGATCCAGAAGTTGTAATGGAAGCTGAATCAGCTGCATCTATCCAGAGTTGAATACCTGTTACAGATTTGGGATTGAAGACCCCATTTGTAGCATAGGGTGGAAGTGTAACTTCAGGAAACGGCGGAAGTGCTTCAAACGCGAAAGATTTGTAAGGATGCGATGCATCCAAACTTCCTTGAATACCCCATTTCCATGCCAAATACCCTTCAATCTGTTGACGTTGAGTTGTATCTAACGCTGAAGTATAATGAATGACTTCACATATAGCACCATTAAAAGGAACTAAACTTTCTTCTCCAAAACTCCCTGCTACTTCATAGTTGGAATACCCAAAGTTTCCTGACGATGCTGCAGGTGTTCCAGCTGTTCCGTTCTGATAATAGAAGTTACTTGCTCCCGTAAAGACAGTAGCATTTTGAACAGTGCTTCCAAATGTAGCTGCTATAGAACCACGTGAAGCACTTGCACGAAAAGATGTGTAGATAGAACCAAAACGTGAGATTGCTGCGGTATAAAGAGTATTATTAAAATCCGGTGTAGCTGTTTTTGCCAACCCTAACACGCGCGCAGATGTATATGAAGAAGAGTTCATTAAAAACACAGCAAAGGATGTCATTGTGGAGCCATTATTCACCAAGTTTCCATTAAAATAAGTGCTTCCTGCTCCACTGAAACTCATAGCAGGCAATCCTCCAATATTCGCACTCAATGTGATCGTTCCCACTGCAGTTGCATTATTTCCATTTCCTGATTTATCACGCCATTGACTTACTCGCAATAGAGGTGAAACGGTTATGCTGGAACGATCGGCCGCATCTAACCACAATGTGCAGTTTGGAAACAAGGTAGGTTGGAAAGTAGGTATAGGATAGGAATACAAAGGAAAAAGCACATTGGGCATATTCAAAGAATAGACGGGTGTATTGTAATAAGGATGGGTCGTTGGCAACAAGCGATTGATCCCCCATTTCCAAGCCAAATACCCTTCCATGATTTGCCGATTGTTTGACGAAAGAGCATTATTAAAGACGACAACTTCATGAAAATATCCATTGTAAAAAGGAGCTTGCATAGTAGTTCCTCCCCAACGACCACCCAATCCATATCCAGCTGATGTTCCAAAGGTGAAAGATGAGTTAGACGAAGTTCCAGGTGTGCCATTCACATAAGCAATACCAGAAGAGGAAGCAAAGGTTTCTCCATACAATCCTTTTGCCAAAGGCACTGAAGCCACTGCTTTGTTGTTATAGTTTCCACTATTTGCATAAAAAAGGACACCTGTGGTTCCTTCAATCGTCATACCATTCGTTGTTGTATAATCTAATCCGCTTGTTGGATTCGGTATAATCGGCATAATACCACATACATTTGCATTTGTGATTTCTTGAATCACAAAGAAAAAAGATCGTTGCGCTAAGTTTAAGGGAGCGGATAAGTTGGACATATACTGGCTGGAAGCCGAACTGAACCAAACTCGTTTGTTGACTGAATCATAGATAGGTGAGTTTGAAGCCGTGGCAGTAAATACATTAGACGACCGATCAATCCATGTAGCAATATTGGATCCACTGCTAAATGTAAAGTTGTTTGACGTAGAAGCATCTAACCAGATATGACAACCGGAAATCTGGTTAGGTGAGAAGTTTGATGTTTGTCCTATATTCAATGACATTCCTATTGATTAGAAGGTAATAAACTGCGGTGTTGCTGTCTTTGCTCCTCCAATAATGGTTGACCCATAATACAAGAAACTGTTTTGTGCAAAAACATCATATCTTGCAGGTGTGAGTAAATCTATGAATGTAATCGTGCTTGCTGTCACCAAACTTGTAGAAACGGCTACAAACTCAATGTTTGCACTCAAGGTTGATTTGTATCCAAATGTCCCAAGTCCAACAACTGTAGATACAAGATTTGTGGATGTGACATCACCTGAGGCAACTGAAGCAGTAGAAAGATATCCTATGGTTCCCAACCCAACCACTGTTGATTGTAGAGAGCTGGCAAGTGTTAAGGAACTTATATATCCTAAAGTTCCAAGTCCAAGTGAGGTTGATGTAATGGCTGTGGAGTAATCGCCTGCCCCACCACCTCCTCCTCCACCTGATATAGGATTGCCATTTACATAGAGTGTATTGTTGGACAATGTAATATTTCCATAGTTGGCATTTTGTTTGTCATAGAGACTTATGGATCCATCAACCTGGATTGTAGATGTATAAATACGAAGAGAACTCAACACATCCGTTTGCAGATTTCCCAAGTTCAAAAATCCAAAGTCATTTCCAAAGGAAATACTGCTCACCGTCAAGGAAGATGTTATCAAGCTTGTATTCATGCCCACCATAGTGCTTTGGAGAGAAGCTGATGAAACATAACCAAAGGTAGCCAATCCATTCAATGTAGATTGGAGTGTTGTATTCAAGAATGGAGAACTGATGAGAGATGTAGTTCCAGCTGACAAATAGCCGAACGTTCCAAGACCATGTATAGATGAAATGAGAGAAGTATCCAAGAATGCAGTGCTGACCAGATTATTCACGGAAGTAGCAGTAGATAAATATCCTATCGTTCCCAATCCACGAACAGTAGATTGCAAAGAAGATTGTAAGACAGTATTTAGGGCGATATTTGATGAAGCAATGCCATTCAAACTGGATAGGAAAAGTTGGGGTGTGCTGAGTGTGGTAGCAAAGGCTGTTCCGCGCACATCCAAAAGGGAAGTAGGAGAGGCAGTGTTCAGACCGACCAAGTTGCTTTGGAGAATCATGGTCGGTGTCGCCAAAGCAGTAGCAGTAGAGAACTCACGAGCAGCCACTTGAGGCTCAAAGCGGATGTCTCCTGTTGTCTGGAACCGGATGCGATCCGATGCTGAGGAACCTTTGAAGACTAAGAACTCCTGAGCTCCAAAGGCAGTTCCAGTGCTAACCTCTGCTAAAATGGTATTGTTGTAGTTGCCCACCAATCCCCAGAAGCGAATCTGGTTGAGGGTAGACGTGTTGCCCACATACACAGTAGTAGCATAGAGGGATCCTGTATTTTCTTGGAGAGAACTTACATAAGTAGCACGGAGTGGACCAGTATCCGTCCATCCATCACCTGTTCCAATCTGAAGTTCATCAATCTGGAGTGAAGATATATAGGATTGGACTACTCGTAGATTTGAGACATACAAAGAAGAAATATTTGTGCTTCGTGCTACAAGATTATTTGCAAGCAATGTGTTTGTGCTAATGACATTTCCAGTTATGGAAGAAGTTAAGAAGATACCAGAACTCAAAAAGTTAAATGAAGAGAGAAGAGTTGATATATATCCAAAGGTTCCCAATCCACGGATTGTAGATTGGAGCGTAGAATCCAAGACTGGAGAACTAATGAGTGTTGTAGATCCAGAGGATAAATAGCCAGCTGTTCCCAATCCGCGCACGGTGCTGGTCATGACACTGGCTAATGCCACACTGCTGATAAAGCCAGCTTGGGACAATCCCACCACTGTAGAGGTCAACTCAGTAGGATCAATAAACGAAGAAATCAGAGTTTGCAATCCAATAGTTGTGGAGTTGAGAGTGCTGGCAAGGAAGGGTGTGCTGACCAAGTCAATCAAGCTGGAAAGATAGCCTGCTGAGCCCAATCCGCGCACGGTAGACTGCAAAGTAGAATCCAAGACTGGAGAACTAATGAGTGTTGTAGATCCAGAGGATAAATAGCCAGCTGTTCCCAATCCGCGCACGGTGCTGGTCATGACACTGGCTAATGCCAC
>JACCDW010505839.1_pt1 | contig 10182 bp, 13 predicted proteins | sample 7449781 | NCBI WGS metagenome assembly JACCDW01 (sample SAMN15323449, study PRJNA562643) | freshwater metagenome | isolation source: river surface water | place: USA:Blue River Watershed | collected 2017-08-18 | reverse complement strand
CTCCATAAACATAAGACAATTTTATCACAGCGTCTGGGGATCTGACAAGTACTGCCCCTTCAACTACAATATAATCAGACTTAAGTTCATCAAGCATTAACGACATTTTCTTTTTTGCGTCATATATTTTGTCATATATATCTGATCCAACTAGATCTATCTTACCCCATTTTAATGGCTTATCATTTTCCATTAAACAGAAAGCTATAGAGTTTGTTGAGGCATCTATTCCTAAAACACGATGAGCCTTTGTCTTTACTAGGTCAGCTAATTTCATTAATCATTCCCATAAGCCTGCCCTTTAAATCTATATCTAATTTCTTTTCACAAGAAGAGCAGTAATTAGATTGATTGTATCTGCTTAACTGTATACCGCACTTCTTGCATGGCCTAATAGATCCATTCCTTATTGCTTTTTTCTCATAGTATTTTTCCATGATCCTTCTATTAGTTGCAATTCTGCAGCATTCATCAGTACAATATTTTTGATTATGGGTTTTAGGCTCAAAGTCTTTAGCGCATTCTTTATTTCCGCATATCATAACTTCGGCACCTCAAATAAATCTATATCAACAGTTCCCTCTGGGCCACCCTTTGCGTAACACTCTTTCTTTACTGGACAGTAGGTGCACGGCATCTTTGATTTTGTTGCACCCTGTGGCCTTCTAGGTAGATCGCCTTCTTTAAAATTATCCCAAACTTCTTGCATCCATAGAAAGGTATCTTCAATTATCTTCTTATTTTTTTCATTCATAGAGATTGGAATGATTAGTATTTCTTGAGTATTTTTGTTCTCATACAAGAAAAATCCCTCTTTAGCATTCTTTAGCTTCATGTATGTAAGTAATTGAAGCATATGATTTGCAGAAGACTTCATCTCAGCCTGCCTTGTATCCCAAACCTCTTGCTTAGCAGTTTTAATTTCACCAATTACTAATTCGCCATCATATTCCATAATCAAATCAATAAACCCACGAATTGGAGGATACTCATTGATAATCTCTTCTTCCTCAGCTACAAATTGTGGCATTGTAGAAATAAGCTTCTGCAACCTTTCGTGAGCCTGAGTTCCTTGTGCCATATTTGCAACAGCAACTGCATCATTATCATCTATAAACATAGCACCGCTAAATGCCATATACCAGTACCTAGGGCATGTTCCGTGGCCATAACCAAGCGAGCTTGGGCTAAATGATTTCTTAGTCATTTCTCCATCTGCACGTTTAGTATTTCGATATGACTCATCAAGTAGTTGTGCGAATAGCTCTGGATCAAAATGCTTACCAACGTGCTTTTTGAATTTTAGATTTTTTACTATATCTCTACCCATTATGAATTATACCTAACGACATACTTAAGCGCATCTACAAGTTTGTCTATAGACTCCTTTACAGAATAATATACGTTTTTCTTATTATTATTTGTGGTTCCAGCCTTATCCTTTGCAATAGTGGAGTAGTAGGAAGCCATAACTGCAAACTTAGTTGACATTGCCTGTAGCTCCATAATAAGCATCGGAGACTTAGCAGAAGGAACGTCTGGATTCATTAATAATTTTACCACAATTGCTAAAGCTTTATCTAAATGATCATCATTCATAAACTCGTGCAGATCGTTAAACTCTGTTATAGTGCTAATTAACTCTAGCGTATTTTTATCCTCTGTCATTTTTAATCCTTTTATCCCATTTATCTACAAACAATCCCATGCCGTAGCCTATAACAAAACCCAGTACGAGCCCTACTAAAAATACCTCAATCATGGTTATCCTCCCAGAATTGGATTAGTTCTTCTAAAACAGTCCATTCAATAATACCTAATCTAACTTTAGATTCAGTTCCAATAATAATCTTTAAAGCTGGATGCATATCACGGCTAACCTTAAATGTATCAGTACATATTTTAGACCATACTGGTTTATTCAAAGCAAAAGATGAAGATGCTTCCTTATAGTCTACTAAGAACTGATTCCATTTAGCATCACCCTTTTGATAGTCACCACGTCCAGAGTTTTTTTGAGCCTTTGCACCATCTCTTTTAACTTCAGATCTTTCTGACATTAATCCACCTGAAATTTATTTTCATGTCCATTAGAGCATGTCCAATACATCACTCTATTGTCGGAATCCCACAACCCACCAACGACGTCAATCTCACACTTCATGCAGCTTCTTATTCCGTCAAGCTTTTCAAACGTCGTATTGCTTTGCTCAACTTCTTTTTTATTAAGAAACTCATTAAGATTTGGCATTTATCTGTCCAGCTAAACTGTCTACAACATCTGGATTTTCTCTTAAATATGCCACAGCCTTTGCACGTCCTTGAAAACGTTCTCCATTCACTGTATACCATGCTCCACCCTTTTCTACAATTCCACACATTTCTGCAACATCAAGAGTTTCACCGACACGATCAACGCCTAATGTTTCTCCTTGGTAGTAAAAGTCATACTGCCCTGATAAATTTGGGGGGCCGAGTTTGTTGTAATCAATAATCCAGTTAACAGGTCTTCCGACACGTTGTTCAATAATCTTGTCACCAACTTTAATTCCAGCCTTAATAGCATTAGCTTCAGCTTCAGAAGACCAGAGCTTGATGACGGTTGACGAGAAGAACTTAACAGCCATTCCGCCTGTGGGGATATGTGATGCATGCATAGATCCAAATTGGTTTCGTTGTTGTGAGATGAGAACAAGTAGTGTCTTTTTGTTTGCATAGTTTAACATTTTGACTGCGTGGGTCATATCCTTTGCTTCAGCGCCAATCTGCTTTGTATCTTGCAGATCCTTCATTTCATTTCCATCTTTTTCAAAATAGATGGCTGGAAGAAGAGCAGAAATAGAATCTACTACAATCAAATCCACTCCAGCATCCATAAGCTTTGTTCCAACATCAACCATATCATTAACTGTTTTAGCTGGAGAATAAATTAGTTTTGAGGAATCAACCCCCAAAGACTCAGCCCATCGCTGGTCATATGATGCTTCTGCATCAATCCATGCACAGGTCTTTCCTTCTTTTTGTGCTTGAGCAATCATCTGCAGACAGAAAGAAGACTTTCCAGCAGACTTGTTGCCCCAAACCAAGACCTGTCTTCCATATCCAAGTCCGCCCTTCAGGGCCATATTTAATCCAATGCTTGGAGTCAGTTGTTTTTCAACAACAATATCCTGTGCAGACTGCACACGTGCTCTAGTTTTTGGATCTAATTTTGCTAATATATCATCTAATACAATTGACATTATTACTCTTTCTTCTATCTGTTTAGTATAGCATTAAAATGCGTTGCCGTGAAGCTTTGGTCTATCTTTATTTATATTAATTTTCTTTTCTAAAACTTCATCTAGGCTATGAAGAACTGCTTCTTCATTTCTCATAGCAGCATAAATATCTAAAAGTCTAATTATTACATCAGCCATTTCTTCTACAACTGCCTCTGATCCTTTATTTTTTCTAATTGCTTCTAGAACTTCTGTTACTTCTGAATGAACCAGGGCAAGCTTATTGCCTACTTTATCGTAATTATATTCTCCGTCCCAGAAACCTTTTGATATTGCTGTTTCGTGAAGAATTGCAGATAGTGCATCCAGCCCATATTCAGTTACAATTTCATTAGCTTTCATTATTATCTCTCAAACTAAATGTAAATGATGAGTCTTCCTCATTATAATCAATAATCAATTCTTTATTACTTGACTTTGCATCTAAAAACTTTAGAGTTGGTACCGTTACACGACCCTGGTCTTCTAGGATTGCAACTAGTACTTGGTTTAAACTAATTGAAGATACTAGCTCTTGAATGTTTTCTGTCATTTTACTTCCTTTACCATTAATGTTCCGTCATCAAGTTTTGATAACGTAAGCTTACATTTCATTCCCTCACGCATTTTAGCAAGCGATTGCTTATACATTGTTGGGAAAACAATTACTCTAGTTAACTCCTTATCTTTATTCGACAGGACTATGTGACTCATTGTCTTGCCTGCCTTAGTTGTATAAGGAGTAAAGTTAACAACTATATATTCATCTTCTTCTAAATCATATTCTTTTCTGTATAGATAATCTACAAACATATCTGGACCGTTTGGATCTATCTCGCTAACCTTAATATATCTAGCAATACGGTTGTCTCCACCTAAGATAAAATACATTTGATTAGTTTCAATTTGAGTCTGCTCATGATGAAATAGTCCAATTGTTCCAGTCTCATCTACCAGCTCAACTCTTGCCCAACCAGTTCCACGTTTAATTGCCTTAACCATTCCAAACATTACGAATGAACCCAGCTCATCAAATTCTTCAATTGGTCTAGCCTGAGCCTTAATTCGTGGAGGAATACCTTCTAGGTTAAATGTAGGTATACCTAAGTATTCGTAGTAGTTGTCTTTTTCGTTTCCCGACCTAGGATTATCTTCGAAGGCAGCGCCACCAATTGCATTAAGGGCAGCAATAGCCCTACTATTAATACCGCTACCTTTCGTAGACGCCTTTTCAATGAAGTCTGCATAGTCTTTAAACGGCCTTCTTTCCATAATCTTGTTAGCAATGCTATCTGAAATAAACTTTACTTCAGCTAAACCAAAAATAATACTGTCTCCTTTTAGAGAAAAGTATATGTCTGACTCATTAATATGAGGCAATTTAACACGAAGACCAAGTCTTTTTGACTCAATCAGGTACTCGGTTCTTGCGTCTTTGTCGTTTTCATTTTTAAGAATTGAGAACATGAATTCCAGTGGGTAATAAGTTTTGAGCCAAGCAGTATAATAAGAAAGCATAGAGTAAGCAACAGCATGGGAACGATTGAACGAATACCCAGCATGTGCTTCAAAGTCGTGCCAAAGCTCCTCTGCTTTTTTCTTAGTAATGTGTTTTGAAGCCCCAGCAATAAACTGATCTTTGAACTGGTCGAATTCTTTTGCATCTTTCTTCTTTCCAATAATTTTACGGACTTTATCTGCCTCTGACCAAGACATACCGCCTAGGTGTACGCAAGCCTGCATAACCTGTTCTTGATAAATAATTACACCATAAGTATTCTCAGTAAATTCTTTCATAAGAACATGGCTATAATCAACTGCCTCTCTGCCCTGCTTTCTATTAATATAAGCAGCACCAACAGTATTCATAGCTCCTGGTCTAACTAGCGCATTTGATGCAACGAGGTCCTCAAATTTATCTACACCCATCTTCATCAAAAGATTTGTATAAGGGGTTGCTTCAGCCTGGAATACACCCTTTGTATATCCTTCGCTTAACATCTTATAAACCTTATCATCATCTAAAGTTAACTCTGATAAATTAATATTCTTGCCGTGTCTTTTCTTTACAGAATCTAGTGTGTCAGAAATAACTGAAAGAGTTTTAAGACCCAAAGCATCAAGCTTAATTAGACCAATATCTGCAACTGTATCCATGTCATATGCTACGACTGGAATTCTTCCAGAAACCTTATCTTGAGAGTCTTCACGAGATTCTACTGGAGCAAACTTTCTAATGTCATCTTTTGCAACAACAACTCCTGCTGCGTGAACTCCAACAGATCTAATTCTTCCACGTAATCTTTCTGCCAACCAAACTACTTCTGGATATTTTGTTCTAAACTCTTTTGTATTTTGAGATTCTAAAAAGTCTTCAAATGTGTCGATTGATTTTGTTGCACGATTAACTTCTTGAAGTGGAACCATAAATACACGTGCAGCATCTCTAATTACTCCCTTATCTTTAAAATAAGTAAATGTAGAAATTGAAGCCACGTGCTTAAATCTTTTCTTTAAATAATCTTTAACTTCTTTTCTTCTTCGGTCCTCAAAGTCAGTGTCGATATCTGGAAAGTCATTACGCTCTGGGTTGATAAATCTAAAAAATAGTAGGTCATATTTAATTGGATCTACCTCTGTAATACCAAGGGAGTAGCACACCAAGGAGCCAGCAGCAGATCCACGACCAGGGCCAACCTTAATATTATTATCTTTAGCCCAATTAATCATATCTGCCACAACCAAGAAGTATGAGGCGAAATTCTTTGAGGCAATAACCTCTAGCTCCTCATTGAGCCTGTCTATATAAATAGGGTCTGAAGCCTTCTGAAGGCCTTCTAAGCCCTTTTCAGCCAGTTCCCTTAGTCTTTCATCGGCATCGGTCTTTGGGACTGGCAGAAGGTCTAGGCCCTCATAAAAGTCATATTCCCCAACCTTGTCTGCAACCTCCATAGTATTTTCATAAATATCAGTACGTGAGATTCCAGCCTTATTAAAATCAGATTCAATTTCAGAACGGCTCTGAATGAATAGATTATAGTCTTGAAAAGAAATTCTGCGATCAGGATATAGATAATTAAATCTATCATTCATATCTTTAATCTGTCTAGACATATCGAAGTCTGCATCTTCTCCCTTTTTAGGAGATGTAGATAAAATAAGCATAGCTTCTTCTAGAACTCTATCTTCTTCTTTAGCAAAGTGTGCGTCTCCAGTTGCTACCGCTTTAATCCCTAATTCGTCGGCAAGCTCCAGGAGCTTTGAGTTTATTTCTTGCGGATTGTGAGATTGAACCTCAACATAAAAGTCATCTTGAAAAGCTTTCTTAAAATCTTTGAGCATAAGTCGTGCTTCAGACAAATCTCCTTTGTCAATAGCTTTGCTAATAAGTCCATTAAGGCATCCAGAAAGGACAATAACACCCTCTTTATATTCATTTAAAATCTCCCTATCAATACGTGGCTTATGATAAAAGCCTTCATTCCAAGCAAGTTCCTGCAGAGCATTAATATTTGCAAGCCCTTTTTTATTCTTAGCCAATAAAATAATATGATTATATGCCTGAATAGATTTATCTGTTTTAGATGAACGATCAAATCTATCTGTTGGAGAAATATAAGCCTCTACTCCTAGTATTGGTTTAATGCCTAATTCTTTAGCGGCAATTTGCATTTCACGATGAGAAGACAATGTGCCATGATCTGTAATAGCAATTGCTGTTTGACCAGCATCTATTGCTGCTTGGCAAAGCTCTCTTGGGGAATTAAGCCCATCCATTAAGCTATAATAACTGTGAACGTGCAAATGTGTAAAACTCATTAGTATCCGCCTAAGCATTCATTTCTTGTATGATAAAGTCTAATCTTAGTCATTGTTTTTTTATTTGGTGCATATAATTCTTCACCACAACATGCCGCCTTCATATACCATTCTCTAGCAAAAAAATCATATTGCATTCCGCCATAGTTTGCATATTTCTTAGCAACAAAGGTTTGAAATGGATCTGGTATCTCGTATGAAATCATGGTGCTATTCTACTAAATAGAATGGAGCCAGTCAATAGACTGGCCCCATTCATATTAATTTACCAGTCTAGGCTACTTGATGTAGCAGAAGACTCTTCAGAATGTCCGCCTTCGCCAGCAAAGAATGCCTCTTGTTCTGTGTAAGGTAGGTCTCTTACAGCAGTTTCTTCAAGCTTATACAGCTCAAGTGATGACGCATCAAATTGTGCTTCATCCTTTGCGAGTGGGATGATTGTATAACTTGTATCTGTTTTTGTTCCTGTGCGCTTAATGCGCCACATTAGATTTGTAATGCTACCCATTTCTCCAGCATATTCAATTAGTGTTGGAGTAACTGTCTTTCCGCTTGACCCTTGAGAAAGAATTGCAACATACGGATCTTCCTTGCCGTCGTCTACAAGTACGTTGATGTAAAGTCGTGAGCGACCCTTCCATCCAGCCTTAAAGTCCTTACGATGCTGTTCGCAACCGTAGCACTTACCTTGATCATCCATAGAGCATAGAGCCTTGCGGCGATAGTCTTTTGGATTTGTGTGTTCTACGGCAATAAAACCTAAGCCGTGCTTTTCATCATATGTTGGTGAATCTGGATCTAGTTCTTGTAGAAAACGAATCTTAACGCTTTCTGCATCTTCTAGCTTTACCCAACGTGCCTTGCTTCCGTCTCCGCCTGAAGCTTGCGGTTTATCCATTACCTTGTTAAGGTCTTTTAGTCCTTTAACGATACCCATTTATTTCTCCTTATATAGTTGATGGTATAGATCCATCTGTTTTACTATTATATCATTTATTCCAGGTTCTGTATTCTATATCGGATACAGCATTTTTAATACAGGCTTTAATTTCTTCTTCAGTCATATCGCCCACATCTTTTGCATCATGTGGATATATCTTACCATATTCATAAGAAGCCCACAAGAGGTCTTTCATTCTTAATTTATTGGCTATGCTTAGGCCCAGCTCTCTGCCAGCCAAATCTGAATCTGTCATGATTGTAATTCTATTAAAATGTCTATTTAATAAATGCTGCTGCTCTGTAGACAAGAATCCTCCTAAGGTTGCGACAACATTTGGGAAGCCAGCTTGATGTACACGTATTGCATCAAAATTAGATTCTACTATTATGACATGGTCTCCAATTTTTTTAGCACGATGTATATTAAAAAGAGTTTTGCTCTTAGGAAGATTAGTACTATTTTTAAAAGTCTTGCCCTCAATTGATCTTCCGACTATTCCTATGGGCAATCCGTCTGGGCTATGAACTGGAGTAACAACCATATTCATTGCTGGAGAATATCCTAAACTAAAATATTCTACGGATTCTTTATTAATAAATCGTGAGCCGAGATACTCTCTAGCATGCTTATTCCCTGCTAAATCTGCATGAAGCCTATCTATTGTCTCTTGGGGGAACTCTTCAAAAGCTGGTTTTTCTTCCATTACCTCAGATAATAGTTCATCAAAATTCTCTAAAGACTCTGTTTCCTTCGAAGAAATAAAACGCATAGCTTCAAAATCATTCTTATGCATTACACGCTTTACCAATTCAAGAAGTGTGCCTGATTCTCCACATGATGGGTTAAAACAAATAAACGCACCCTTCTCACGACTTACGCTAAAGCTAGATGTATTTCTATTAGAATGAAATGGACAGTAGCATAGGAAATCGTTATTAGTTTCTCCAACAATACTGAGGCCAATAGATTTTACTATTGACTTGATATGCGCTGGGGCATACTGCGTGGTATCAATTTGCTTTGTGTTATACCCTCTGATTGCCATGCCTTCTTCTTTCCTACATATACGCCGTGAAGTGTCATTAAGAACCTCCACGTTTCTCCTGTAAATTCTACCGAAAATGCTGGGTCTATGTCAAGCACCCTAACATAACCTTTAGACCTCATGTCATGCGTCAAAAGTGTTTCGTACTGTGGACGAAGACTAATCAGCTGAGCATTATCATGGAATTCAACATCAATTTGAAATCTTTTAATTCTTTTGTGTGTCATTCTGGAAAGGATTCTCGTAAATTTCCTTGACGATACCTCTATTGATATCCCAATCTAGATAGACATTAAACTCTGATCCGTGACGGTTCTTTCTTGAAACCACCTCAATCATATTTGTATTGGTATATTTATGAATAGCAATAGCCATATCAGCATCGTACTCAATTGCCTTAGACCATGCAACCTGAGAAAGCATTGGCGGAGCATCTTGATCTGTAATGTCATCCATTGTTGCAGCAGTAATATCAATAACAGGAATATTGTTTGTCATAGCAAGCATCTTAAACTCACGAGAAATATTCATATTACGCTCTGTTGCTCCCATGCTTTTCTTATTATCTGAAAATAGTTGATGATAATCCAGGATTACTAAGTCTGGTTTATGCTGGTCAATTTTACCCTGAACAGTTGATGGGGTTACTTCTGCCATTCCCTCATTTGATACTAAGATAAATCCATTTTTATTTTCAAACTTCTTTGTTGACCATGAACGGAAATCATCAATATTAATATCGCCCTTTGAAAAGTCAGAGGCCTTAAATAAACCTGACCCAAGCATCGTATAGATACGATCACGCATATTTTCTGGTGACATTTCAAGAGAGATGATCATGGGCTTGAAACCTTGTTCCCACGCTTTGCATGCAAGATATGAAGTGAACCAAGTCTTTCCTCGTCCTGGCCAACCGATAGCAACAACTAAATGTCCTGGAGCTAATCCTGTAGGATAAGCTAAATCAATTGCTTCAAATCCAGTTTTAATTCCTGGGGCTCCACCCATTTCTGCTGAACGAACTTTAACTGCTTCAAAATGTCGTGCAGCATTATCGGCATCAGTAATATCTAAGTCACGAACGTTGCTTGTAAACTTACTAAGTGTTGCTAACT
>JACCDW010210993.1_pt1 | contig 10182 bp, 8 predicted proteins | sample 7449781 | NCBI WGS metagenome assembly JACCDW01 (sample SAMN15323449, study PRJNA562643) | freshwater metagenome | isolation source: river surface water | place: USA:Blue River Watershed | collected 2017-08-18 | reverse complement strand
TCACAACAACTGGTGCTGTTGAAGCTCCTGCAGCAAGACCCTGTCAAGTATTAAAATATACTAACAGAAAGACTACTGAATTAAAAACACGTGTTAATAGTGCTGCTCCTGTTCATGGAAGTAAAGGAGTTGTTCGTTCTAAATATAAAGTATCTAATAAAGTGACCTATGCTAATGATAGTGTTAGAAATGCAACAGTCGAAGGACAATGGTCTATTATGGGTCTACTTGGACTTGATAATAAAACACCAAATGATTATGGTAAAAAATCAATTCGTATGCGTCCAAATGCTCGTACTGAAACTGGTTCAAAGACAGCTGTATTAAATGTAAGAAGTAATGTAAGTAAAGGTGAAGCTCGTAACGGTCAAAGAGCTAAAAAGACTATGAAAGAAGTCACTGAACAAAATAAACACAATGGTAACTTACAATCAGGACAACCTGGAAGAGGTTTTGTTTATGACCCTAATGACAAAGCTAGAACTACTATGAGACAAGTTTATGAAAAGAATGATCACAATGGTAACTTACAACCTGGAGAACCTGCTAGAGGTTTTGTTTATGACCCTAATGATATTGCTAGAACTACTACCAAAGAAACTACTGAAGATAACGATTATATGGGTCAATTAGATGCTCCTAATAGAGGTTTTGTATATGACCCTAATGATGTTGCTCGTTCAACAATGAAAGAAACAACTGAAAACAATGATTATAATGGTCAAATGAATGCTCCTAAACGAGGATTTGTATATGACCCTAATGATATTGCTAGAACAACTACAAAAGAAACTACTGAGGATAACGATTATAATGGTCAAATGAATGCTCCTAAGAGAGGTTTTGTTTATGACCCTAATGATGTAGCTAGAACTACTATTAAAGAAACACAAATTGATAATAATCATAGTGGTCAAATGAATGCTCCTAAGCGTGGTTTTGTTTATGACCCTAATGATGTTGCTAGAACTACCACAAAACAAACAACTGAAGATAATGAACATATGGGTAACATGAATGGAATGAAGAGAGGTGTAGTATATGACCCTAATGATTATAGATTTAGAACAACTACTAAAGAAATATATGAAGATAATGAACATAATGGTTATATTGGTAATAGTCAAAAACGATTATACACTAGTGCAGGTAATCCTCTCAAAATCACAACTAAAGAAACCACAATGGTTGGAGATGTTATGGGTATTGCATCAGGTATGGAAAGAAATGATGGTTATTTAGTCAAAGAAGTTAAAGCACCAGTAACTCATAGAGAAACTACTAATATATCTTATATGACAAATGCTAACAAAAATATATCAGGTGGTTATGAAGTCACTGATGTACAAGTACCTGGTACTAATAGAATGTTTAGTGTTGAATATACTGGTAATGTAGGTAATACAAATGATACAGCAAATCCGATGAGTTATACAGATGCTTATAATGGAACAATGAGAGCAGTAAGAGATATTCAAGATAAAGGTTATACTCCTAATGCTATGGCACCAAGTACTACAATTGACCCAAGTAATATTCATGCTACTACATCAAGAATAGGAGATATACAAAATAAATATATACAAGAAAGAGGTGTAATGCCATCAGTTATATCAAATTCAATACCACAAATGAGTCAATGCAATTTAACACAAGGAGGAGATAGAGTACCAAATGAACCAATAGCAGATAGAATTAATCCAAATATATTAAATGCATTTAGAACAAATCCTTATGTACAAAGTTTACAAAGTTGGGCTTAAATAAAAAGTTAAAAAACTAAATAAAATATATAAATAAATAAATAATATATAAGAAAATGGATCAGGAAGATGAGATATTGTTTGAAGAATTTTATAAAAATGTAATTTTAAAAAATAAAGAAGAAGAGACACAAGATTTAAAAGAAAAAGAAGAGGATAATAGAAGTGAAATAAGTTATAATAGTGAAGAAAATGATTTTGATTTTTCGGAGTTAGAACAAAATCAAAATATAAATTTAACAAATGAAGAAAAAAAAGAAGAACCTAAATCTATTCATAAAGAAAAAGTAAAAACTGAAAATATTTTATGGAAATATAAAAAAATAGATCAATATGAAAAATTATTAGACAGATTTTATATCACAGAAGAGGGTTTATTAATACTCAAGAATTTACCTAAATTTGAAGAATTAACAGATGAACAAAAATTTTATGAAATGAAAAAAAAGAATTTTAAATTATATGAAAATACTAATTTTGATAAAACAAAATATGAAAAAAATAATCAAGCCGGTTTATTTGCTGCTGGAGATGGTAGATTAAATAAAAAGAAAAATAGAAATAAATTAAATCCTCGAAATATATTAGTAAATAATAATAACAATAATAATAATAATAATGCTTATTTAATTAATAATTTAAATTTTATGCCTAAAAATTTAAAAAGAAAAAATAAAAATTAAAAATTAAATATTAAATATATAATTTATTTTCTTAATTATTTTTTTATAAATTTTATAAAAAAAACTATCATATAAATATAGAATAATAATTTAATATGACTTCATATATATCTTTGAATCCCGCAAGTGTATTTAATAATGGTTATTATGATGTACCCTTTTGTGATGAGTTTTCAAACCCTAATCCTAACTATAATATGTATGGTGCCCCTAAAATAGATGATTATAACGTCAATAAAGTAGTTGGTGATAGATACAATACTGGTAATGATGCTTATTATGTTCAAGATTATCCTACTCGTCCTTCTCCTTCATTAATGGTTGAATCAGATATGACTTCAAGATGGGATGTTCCTATTCGTAATGATCCTTTAATTGATTTATCTGATGATAGATATTCAACTTTAAAGAAAAAAAAAGAATTAGATCTTGAATATGGTCCTGGTGTCGAAGGTTTTCAAAATGGTTATAATTATGTTCCTCAACCTTCAAATTTACCTAATATGGTAGAAGAACATTTTAGAGGTGGTGGAAGAGGTGGAGGTGGTGGTGGAGGAATGAGAGGTGGTGGAGGAATGAGAGGTGGTGGAGGAGGTTTTAGAGGAGGTGGTGGTATGAGAATGGGAGGAGGTGGTGCTAGACGTCCTGGAGTTGGTGGAAGACCTGGAGGAAGAGGTCGTCCTGGTGGAAGAGGTAGACCTGGAGGAAGAGGAAGATGGAATCCTTATTGGTGGGGTGTTCCTGCTGTTGGATATTTAGGTTGGGGTGCATATGATGGTTGGGGAAGTGGTGGCTGGGGAGGTAATACATATATTGATGTAAATACAATCCCTGATGCAGCATATTTTTATGCAAATGGAAATTATAATGACCCTTACTCAATTTCAGCTAGTACTCCTGATGTATATATTCAAAATTATTATGAAGGTGATGAAGATCAATATGAAAATCAAAATCCTATGATTAAAAAAGCTGCAGAAAAAATTCAAAAAGCTGTTGAGAAAAAATCAGAAGAACAAAAAAAGAAAGACTTATATACTAACTTATTTATTATTATAGTTATTATTATTTTAGTTCTTATTTTATATAAAGTTATTTCTAATAAATAAATAATTTTATTCTTTTTTTTTATATTTTAAGTTCAAAATAGTACTTAAAGAAAAAAATATTAAATAGATAAATTAGGAAATATGAATAAATCAATATATATATTTCGAAGAGATTTTCGAGTTCAAGATAATAAAGGATTTATAAAATGTTTTGAAGAGAGTGAAGAGATTTTACCTATATTTATTTTTACTCATGAACAAGTTGATAAAAATAAAAATGAATATTATAATTCGAATGCGATTCAATTCATGATTCAATCATTAAATTCTTTAGATAAAGAATTAAAGAAAACATTTAAATCAAAATTATATTATTTTTATGGAGATAATTGTGATATACTTAAAAAAATAAAAAAAGAATTTGATTTTAATTCTATTTATTTTAATATGGATTATACTCCATATGCTAAAAAAAGAGATGAAGAGATTGAAAAATATTGTGTAAGTGAAAATATAAAATGTATTAAAACTCAAGATTATTTATTATACCCAATTGGTACTATTGTTAAAAAAGATGGATTATATTATCAAAAATATACTCCTTTTAAAAATGTAGGTATTAAAATGACTCCTGATAAACCAATTATAAAAAAATACAAATCTGGTAAATTAATTAAAAACAAAAAATTTGATTTTGAATTAGAAGATGAAAAAATAAATAAATTTTACACAAATAATCCTCATTTATTAGTTAAAGGAGGTCGTGAAGAAGCTTTACAAATATTAAAACATGCAAAAGAATGGAATGCTTATAAAGAATATCGTAATGATTTATCTTATAATACTACTCATTTATCAGCTTATATTAAATTTGGTTGTGTATCTATAAGAGAAGTATATTGGGAATTTAGAGATAAGGTTGGTTTAGATAATGGTATTATAGAACAATTATTATGGAGAGAATTTTATTTTTATTTAGTTAATTATTTACCTCAAATTTTATCAAAAGGAGAGCCTCAACATGAAAAATTTGCTTTTATTGATTGGAAAAATAACAAAGATTGGTTTGATAAATGGAAAGAAGGTAAAACTGGTTTTCCTGTAGTTGATGCTGGTATGAGAGAGATGAATCAAACAGGTTATATGCATAATCGTGCTCGTTTAATAACTTGTAGCATTGGAGTTAAAGTACTTCAATTAGATTGGAGATGGACAGAAAAATATTATGCTCAAATGTTTGTTGATTATGATCCAAGTGTTAATAATGGAAATAATCAATGGTGTAGTGGTACAGGTGAAAATCCTCAAGATTATTGGAGATTTTTTAGTCCCTGGAAACAAGCACAAGATTATGATCCAAATTGTGAATATATTAAAAAATGGGTTCCTGAATTAAAGGATATACCAAATGATGTTATATTAAAATGGAATGAAAAACATAAAGAATGGAAAGATAAAACAACTTATCCAAAACCATTAGTTGATTTTGATGCTGAATTGAGAGAAAGTACTTTAGATATTTATAGAGAATCGTTTAAAGTATTTGATGAAAAAGAAAAAAAATAAAATAATTATTTTTAAATTATAAAAAAAAATAATATAAACTATTATTTCCACCAATCGAGTGTAGATGGATCACCATGAATTTTTATTTTTGATTTTATTAATTTTATAATAGAATTTGGTATTTTTTTCTCTTCATTTGTAAGAACAACATCTTTAATACCTTCAAAATTAATTTTTCCAATAATTTCTTTGTTATCATGATATAAACCCATTTCTTGGAGAAGTTGAGTTATTGTTTTATAATCAGTAGGGATTACATAAAATTTAGATCTTTTTTTAACATCTTTATTGTAAACAAAGTAATCTCTTACATTTAATGAATGTTCAAAATAATGTTCAACCCATGATTTTAATTTTTCTTCTGTTATATTATAATAATAATAATTATCCATACCAGGCACTCTTCCCATTTTTATACGACTCAATATCCATGCTTCACAATTTCTAATATTCATAATAAATGTAGAGCCAATATTTTGTTCTTCAATTTCTTTAAAAAATGTATAAAAAGTAAGTAAATTGTCATAAAACACATATTCCATATCACCAAAAAATTGATAATCTTCTAATTCATATTGAAGTATTTGACGTTGACGAGTATGAAATAAATTATTATACATTAAAGTAGCTAAATATTGTTGTGGACATATTTTTGATGGTTTAAAATGATGATGAAGAGTTTTTATACCTACTTTTTCAAATGCTTGAAATAGAGCTTTTGTAGCACAACGATTAAAACCTATTTGAAATATATATTTTTTTGAATTTTTTTTATCAAAAGTTTTTATTGTTTTTTTATTTAATTTGTTTGAAGTTTTAATTATTTTTTTTAACTTATCAGAAGTTTTAATTATTTTCTTATTTAATTTATCAGATGTTTTAATTGTTTTTTTATTTTTATCAGGAGTTTTAATTGTTTTTTTACTTTTAATAATTTTATTCATTTTCTAATATTAAAATATATTTTAAATAAATATTAAATAATTAAAAATAACCCTGTAATATTCTATTTTTGAGAGGTAACAGAGATATATCAATAATATTATCACGATTTATTACAAATTCATATTTATTTTCTAAAATTTGAATCTGGTTTTTTACATGATGATTACCTGGACAATTTGGATTTTTTTCTAATTCATTTTTAAGTGATTGAATATCGTTTTTATAACCTAAACCTTCAACATTTGCCTTTATTTTTTTTTTTATTTGTTCAATATTTCTTTGGTGATAATGAACTAAACAAATTTTAGATAAAATAAAATCATTTGTATTAATATGATTACCATGATCAATTACTCCTTTATATTGACCTTTACGGAAAAAAGATTTAGCTAAATTTTTCATATCAACATAAATGGATTGTTCAAATTCAGCTGGCGCACGATTTGCTGAATGAGTTACAATAGGATATAAATAATTTGCTTTATAAATTTTACTTTGAGGTAAACAATTCATATGATTTAGAATTAAAGTTTTGTCAATACTAATTTCATGATTATCATAAAATACAATAAACTCATCAATATCTAAAGGAAAAGCAATTTCACCATCTTTACAAAATTTATTAATTAAAAAGGACATATATTCACCTTTTTTTTTATAATCTGGTTCTCTATAAATATGTATCATATCTTTAAATTTTTTCATAGTTTCAAAAGTACCATCATCTGAATAATTATCAATTACATAAATATTATTCCAACCAAACATACATCCATGATAAACAATCCAATCTTCAATAATATCATTTTCATTTTTAACCATTGTAAAAAGTTTTACCATTTTTAATTTTACTTTAATTTAAAATAGATATTTTAAATTAAATATTTACTAACAAAAAAAAATATATATTTTATTATCTATTTTAATTTTTAGATTTTCTTTTTTTTTATTTTACTTTTTGAATTTTCAAATAAATATTTTAAATCTGTTGATTGTTCTAATTTAGATAATTCATTTTCTTTAATAGCAATTTGTGTGACTATACTTCTTAAATCATTATATAAACTATTTCTTGTGTTTAATTCTGCACTATTTGTGTTAATAGTACCATTTTTAACTCCTTGTCTAATAGTGTTGTCAATATTGATTTTGTCTAAACTAATTTGAGCCTTTTGTAAATAAAGTTCAGCAATTAATTTTCTTAAATTATTTATTTTTAAATCATTATTTTGATTATTTTTCATTTTAATAGTTACCTTTGAATTAGAAAAAAAGATTTGTTAAAAATAGAATAAATAAAAAAAATGAAAAAAATATTTTTAATATTTCCAATTCATTTATTTTCAAATATTGAACAACTAAAAGATAAAGAAGTATATTTATTAGAAGAACCGCGTTATTTTGAAGATTTTAAATATCATAAATTAAAACTTGTATATCATCGAGCAACTATGAAAAATTATTTTGATTATTTAAAAAATAAAAAAATAGATATTAATTATATGGATTTTAATAAAGTAAATAATTCTTTTTATGAAAAATTTAAAAATAAAGAAGTTGAATGTTATGATATGAATGATTTTGAATTAGAAAATAAAATAAAAAAACATTTAAAAAATATTCAAATAATTCATTCTTTAAACTTTACTTTAAATCCTCAAATCATTGAAGAAAATAAACATATTTTTCAAAATAAAAAAGGTGATTATCGTCATGATTTATTTTATCAATGGCAACGTCAAAGATTGGATATTTTAATATTAAAAGATGGTAAACCAAAAGGAGGTCAGTGGTCATTTGATAAAGATAACAGAAAACCTTTACCAAAATCGGTTAAGGTTGATTTTGATCCAAAAATTATAAAAAATAAATATTATGATGAGGCAAAAGAATATGTAGAAAATAATTTTAAAGATAATTATGGTTTAATTGAAAATACAATATATCCAATAACTCATGAAGAAGCAAAAAAATGGTTAAAAATATTTTTACAAAAAAGATTTAAAAATTTTGGTTTATATGAAGATGCTGAAACCACTAGAAATCCTTTTCTTTTTCACAGTGTTTTAACACCAATGATGAATATTGGATTATTAACAGATGATGAAGTCTTAAAAGAGACAAAAAAATATGAATCTAAAGTACCAATAGCAGCTTATGAAGGATTTATAAGACAAATAATAGGATGGAGAAATTATATTTATACAATGTATTATTTGGAGGGTCAAAAAATGAAAAAAATGAATTTTATGAAATATAAAAATAAAGTCAACGAAAAGAAATGGTGGTCATCCATTGGTTTGGAACCAATTGATTATATTATTGAAAAAATTAATAAATATTCGTATGCTCATCATATTGAAAGATTAATGTATTTAGGAAATATTATGTTATTATTAGAAATAGATCCAAAAGAAGTTTATAAAATGTTTATGGAATGGACAATTGATACTTATGAATGGGTTATGATTCCTAATGTTATGGGAATGTCACAATATGCTGATGGTGGTATAATGATGACAAGGCCATATTTTTCTTCATCAAATTATATATTAAAAATGAGTGATTGGAAAAAGGGAGAATGGTGTCAAAAATGGGATATATTATATTATAATTTTATAGGAAGAAATAGAGATTTATTAAAAAAAAACTATGCAACAGCACAACAAGTGATACATTGGGATAGAAAAAGTGAAAGTGAAAAAAAGAAAATAAAAGAAGAAGCAAAAAAAATAATAAAAGAATTACTATAATAATTTATATACCATAATTATGAAATTTACATGAATTATCAGAGAATGAAGGACGTTGAATACTAAGACGATTTAAAAAGTAAAACCAATTATCTTTTTCTTGAAGAACTTTCCAATAAACATCATTTGCAAATTCCCAATGTCTTTTAGTAGTTCCAAGTAAATGATTACCTTTTTCCAGATTTTCTATTAAAATATCATAATATGATTGATTGACAATATAAGCAGAAGCACTTTGACAAAATCTTATTTTACCTAAAATAGAATCAAAATATTCTGTTTTATGACAAGGGTCATTTGTATTATAAGCTAACATTAATACATCCCAATTATGTTGATTATGAATATTATTAAAAAAATAAGAAAGTGATTCATAAAATTGATCTTTAGAAACCACAATTTTAAAGTCATCTTCAAGGATAAGAACATTTTTCCAATTATTTTCTTTTGCCATTTTTAATACACCAAGATGAGATTGACCACATCCTAATATACCAAAACCTGGAGTTTCAATAGCTTCAAATCTTATAATTTTATCTATTGGAAATTCATATTTTGTAAATTCTTCCAATATTTCATTATAACGATCTTCTCTTTTTTTTAAATTAATAAAAATAATTTTATCAATATTATTCATTTTGGTATTATATATTATAATATATATATATATTAATTTGTATATATATTTAACGCATAAAAATTAATAATTAGATTGTTTAAATAGATTTTAATTTTTGTAAGGAATTTTTATAATAGTATCATCATGACCCGATAAAAACCAATCATAATGAATTGATTTTTCATTTTCTAACCATGTCCAAAAATTAACTTCCCAGATTAATTTTAAATTATTTTCAATAAATTCAGGAAAATATTTTTCATATGCGTCAGTAAATATCAAAACGGAATTTTTATCAGCAATAAAATATCCTCCACAAAACCTCCAATGAATATTATCTAATAAAATATGTTTAAAAACATTTTTTTGCCAACAACCAGGAACAAAAAAAAATTCTCCTTTTAATTCGATATTAGAAAATTCTTTTAAATAATTACATGTGTCATTACTATTTTTAAAAACATGATTAATATTAAAATCAATCCAAGCAAAATAATTAGTATCCCATGGATTTAGATTAACAATTCTTTTTACATATTCTGCTTTTTGATTCATTAATAATATATATTCTTTGGTATCTTTTTCTATATTTCTGTTATTTGGAAGATTAATATTTTCTTTAAATTTTTCAACAATTTGATATATCCAAGAATCTTCAAATTCACATACATAAATTTTAACATTATCGTAATTACTTAATTTATCTTTTAAAATCTCATAATAGGAAGAAGATATAAATAAACATAATTTAATATTTGTAAGTGCAATTTTTTCAAAATGATTAAAACGCCATTCAATATCTCT
>JACCDW010074524.1_pt1 | contig 10182 bp, 6 predicted proteins | sample 7449781 | NCBI WGS metagenome assembly JACCDW01 (sample SAMN15323449, study PRJNA562643) | freshwater metagenome | isolation source: river surface water | place: USA:Blue River Watershed | collected 2017-08-18 | reverse complement strand
TGGCCGGCAAATTCAGAACTTGGATGCGGCACAGCCAGGCGAGTCTGTGATTGTTCGTCAACCAAAAGAGAGCACCGGGAAGCTCCACCAGTTCATTGGTATTATCCGATTCAATAAACACCCTGCCGGTCATTCGCTGCCCTGTTGTGACACGGGCCCGCGTCTTCTCAAGAAATATTTGGAGGCAGCTTTCACGGGCTGGCTGGTGCTTGGAAAGGAAATTGGTTCAGAGGAAGAGGAGGATGCAGAGGGTCCAGGCGATGAGATCGCGGAACCTGATGCGGAGTTGCAGCTAGCCGCAGTGACCGTTCCAGAGGGTGCCGGTGTAGATTATCGCCAGCGTCTGGGTGCGATGCATACGCAGTATATTCTGGGCGGTGACAAGGCTCTGGAGGCAGGCAAGATTGGGCTGCTGCCACCTGCTCTGGACACCTTCTTCGGCCAACATGGTCCGCGCTCTCTGATCTCCAAGGGTATCCGCCCTACATTCGCCGAGGGTGCTACTCTCTTTGTGCGCGTCGGTGTTGACAATCGCAGTCGTACACCAGGCCTCAATCTGTATGCTGGCCTGGCTCCGCTCCTCGGTTTTGACTCGGCTGAAGCAACCAAGATGTTCATTGTGGGTAGACCCATGGTTCGTGCATTTGAATCGGCAAACTACGGCACACTTGTCTCCAAATTCGCTGCAAAGTCTAGACTAACAAATACAGATATAGAGGGTTCCCTGGCTGGATTTGCTGGAAATAAGGATCACATGTATAATCTGGATATCAATCGCGCCCACGTCGCCCGCCTCTATAAAGCATGGCTGGCATATTTGGAATACCTCAATGATGTCCGAATACCGAAAGAACTGAGCGACCTGGAGCATTTGCTTGCACAGCCTGGTGTCATCACACCCCGTGGTCTACTGCTTATTGTGCTTGAGCAGGTGGACGGCAAGATTCAGGTAGCCTGCCCATCCTTCGGTATCCCACAGGCCTCTGTGTTCGGCGATGTCCCCGTTGCGTTCATGTGGCATGATCGCCGTGACAACAGTTGGGAACCGATAGTGCTCTACAATGGTACAAAGGATGCAGTGCTGCTGTTTGGTGAGCGTGCTGCAGATCTTGCGCGACCTATTCAGGCTTCTATCAATCAGTGGATTCGTGAATGGCGATCGTCCTCTTCTGGCTGTGGGCGCCCCTCTGCACCACCGCATGTCTGGACACCAGAACGTGACACCCGTGGTCTGCCCAGGCTCTACAATATGCTCAAACAGCGCCACAAATTCACCGTATCCACACTGGTGCGCGACCGGTCAAATCGGCTAGCAGGTGTTATCTGTACGCCGGTAGGAACGGCAACTCCCGTGTTTGTGCCTTGTCTGGATGATGGTGTGTTAGCCGAGATGATCCCACGTGTATTTGAGGCAGAGGCGATCCAGAACTTTTCACTGGATGCGGCACTGCGTTTCTATGGAGAATTGGCCGCAGAATATCCTGCACTAACACCTACACGTCTGTTGTGGCGTGACAGTCAGATCATCGGGTTTAGCATAGAAGCCGGTACGATGATTCCTACAGCCTCCGTTTCCATGGATTATGCATCAGCACTACCCAAACAGCAGGTGGATATGTTCCCGTGGGAGCGCGATGCCCTGATTCTGCGTGCGCCGAATGCACCAGCGATTTCTGCTAGCCTGGAGTCATCCGCATCAGTAGAAGAGCAGCTGGCAGAGGCATACCAACATGTTCGTCTATCCCTGAGCCGGTGGTTTATTCGGAAACAAGAGGGCATCGCACTCAAGAAAGATCTGATGTCTCTTATGCAGAAACTCGCAATGCCGCTGTATGAAAAGCGCAAGCGCGCAGATATTTTACTGGAACCTGTCGTGCGCTCATTCATACAGGTGGATGAAACAGACACACGTCGCACAATGTCGCTGCTGCGCGTAGACTGTCTGTCTCTGCCAGAGGATAAATGTTCTGGTGCATGTCAGTGGATGACAGGGCGCGGTTGCTTAGTCCATACGCCTGTGCGCGAGGGGGGGATGGATCCGGCCCGTATTTTTGCCGCACGACTAAGCGATGAGATTATGCGATACTCTGTACAGAAAAGGGAGCTCTTTGAGGATGGAGTAGTCACAATCCGCACCCCTCGTGGCCCAGTCCATGTTGGAAATGAACTGTATATGCCAGTGCCGCTCAAGACAAGTGCAGCTACGATTCTGCAGCGCCTGGGATTCACGGGATCCACTGCTGAGCAGTTCCCTGAGGGGCTGTTGCGATTTGAGGGGCTGGAGGAAGAGCCGAATATACCATTGGCGCAACCAACACGAGATGGTGACGTGGCGGCTGGTCCTCCACTGCCTACCTCCTGGCGCGAAAAGGGGCTCCAGGTGCCAACACCGTCTCCTGGTCTAGTGGATGCAAATCGTTTAGCGTTCGCTGCGGGTACGGGGCGCGATATTGAAGAGTGGGAGAAGTTTATTAAGGCGCGTCGTGCAAAGCTGGGGCTGCCTGGTGACCCAGATCGCCCTTTCCAATGGTCACTACAGGACTTCTATCTGATTGCGTCAATGACGATGAGCAATGTGCTGTTTGTAACCCCGACCGAGGCAGGGGTTCGTGTTAATCGGTGGATTCAGCCGGCGGGTGTCAAGATGGGCCAACCGCAGTACATGATCTTCTGGGGACCGGATCAGTTGTTGGTTTCGCCAAGAGCTGGTGTATTCCGCTTTAATACAAAAGACCTTCCTGATGATCTGTTAGCAGCCCTTGATGCAGCAAGCCCTGTACCTGAAGAAGTGGCGCGGTCTGGCATGGAAGAAGAGCAAGAGAATGTTGAATCCGAAGAAGTAGGAGTTACAGGAGGTGGTGCTGGTGGGCCGATTCTTATGGTTGAAGAGGCGGCAGAAGAGGCTTAACATCACCTACCGGAACGGCGTCCGAACATCGGCTTTAACGTCGCCGTCCGAACATCGGCTTTAACGTCGCCGTCCGAACATCGGCTTTAACGTCGCCGTCCGAACATCGGCTTAGCAGGTACAGGTTCCGCATCTTCCTCATCCTCCACCTCTTCCTCTTCAAACACAACTGCCGGTTTAGAGCCATCATTACCGTCAACAGCCAGCGCCCGTGCCCGTGCAGCCATCATACCCTCCACCTCCTCATCCAGGAAGTTGAGCTTCGCCACGCGCCAGCTGCTGTTGTTAGGATGAAGGACAACCAGGGCAAGCTCTGACACCGTATAACCATAATGCTTCTGCAAGATGTAACGATATACATTTAGCTGCAACGAATAATGCCAGTAGTTCGTATCAGGTAGATGTGAGACAGGACCAAGACCCGATTGATACTTGTTCTCCGTTTTGAGCTCCTCAATCCGCTTCCAGTCATAGATGGCCAGAGTACCATCGGCTTTCTTGTAGACCATATCAATAGAACCCGCTACCTTATGCTCCTCATCAAATACGAGCCACTCTGTGCGGAATGGGGTGAATTTGGACCCATGCTTTTGCTGGTAATCCAGGTAATATTCCCACTCAGAGCCACCCGCAGGTGACCAGCCATCGGTCTCCATACCAGCCCATCCATCCTCCATGGACCATGCGCATGCAGAGTCTGGTACCCGTGTACGCTCACAGTCTTTGATCAGCATGTGTGGCATAGCATTGTAGAAGTGCTCAATGTCCAAGTGCATGCGTGTACCGGCCTCTGAGGAAGCCTTACCCTTATCGGCCCACTGCTGTTTGATCTGCTCCGCGGTGAGGCCAAAGTATTTGGATTCGTACCATTTGGGTGACTTCATCATTTTCGCGATACAGGCATCTGCATCAAAGTGCCCGAAGAAATTATGGAGGAAACCCGTACAGGAGGTCCAACCTGCGCGGGTTCCATCAATAGTGTATGTATGTGATTCCTCCTCAAACTGAATACGGTCATCACGTGGATGTTTATTCAGAACAGCCAAGCGCTGCCATGCAAGAGCTCCGTCGGTAATAGATAGCGGCATCGTACCGGTAATAGTACACTGAACATAGATAGTCACCTTTTTGATAAGACGCATATTCTATAATAACTATTTGATATCGGAAGATAATTTATCAAAGATATCTTTCTGAGCATCAAACGTAGTGTAATCTAAGACAGTATGTTGTGAGTTCGTGAGCTTGCATATTCTCTTATACATCATAGGACCAGATAATCCTTCGGCCCCCTTTTCTAATTCAAATACAATAGAGTTATCAGGTATCCATAGTAGATTAATCTCAGAAGAACCATGACGCATGATAAATATACGCGTGGATGCAAATAGCTTAACTTGTTCTTCAAAGGTCATATCTTCCAGGACAGCTACCCCAGTAAAGCTCCAAGATGTGTTTTTCTCTGCTGCAGCCGTAAGGTGCTGAAGTGTACGCGGATCTATTTTGCGATCCTTTTTTCTATCAATTATTAGTAGATTATTTGTAGCAGAGCTGCTCACATCAATCCCTAATTTAGTGAATACTGACGTTCTAAACTGCATGAGCTTATCATATATTACTGTATCTGTGAATCGTACCTCATGCTTAGGTATATTTCTATCGGGATAATAGTCTACACAGTTCCATGGGGTTCGCTGCCATCTATCACCATCCATAGGAAACATTATGCACGTTTTAAACACATAATTGCGATTCAGTGCATGCTCAAATAATATAGGGTGCAGTGTAAGTATCTCTATGATACTTCTAAAGACACCCTTGTACGTGTTTGCATCACTGTCAATGATAGCTAAGTTTTGCCTGGGGTATCTTACTATATTTTCTTTACGAATAAATATACGAATATTGCGATCTGGTATTCTGCCTGTCTTAACTAGATCATCAATAACCCAATAGATAGGAAAGCAGCTATCTAGAAGTGCATGTGAATAACAACTGTGAAGTGTATCCATAACAATAACAGGCTCTTCTATAAGATCGTAGCTGACATCGGCAGGTATCTTATCTTTGAAGGATCTAGATCCAGTATGGTAAAAGAGATTTGTATATAGTATAATATCCTGTAATATTTCCATTATACTATATACAGGCTATGATTTATCTATAGTTTACCGCATATATGTCTAATTATGACGTCCACCAGACGGGCGAGTGGCACCACCAACATGCATCCCACCAGGGCCTAACATATGACGTGTACCACCAGGTCCCAGAGGAGGATGCCCAGGGCCAGGCCGAGGACCGGGGCGAGGACCATGATGAGGGCGGGGGCCATCATGACGGCGCGGCCACCATCCACCATGCGGGTACCAGGCACCACCACTCCCACCGTTCCAGCCCCACCAGATCCAGGGCCCCCACCACCAGTCTTCATCGTCACGTACGATATAGGTCTTCTCTTCTTCTTGAGAGCGACGAGGCCACATCAGAATAACCGCTAGGCCCAGAATAACAGCCAGGATCACAATTAACGCACCGCCGTTCATTTTCTACTCAATGAATAGGAAATGTTGAAACCCCTCAAACAGACGGACTACCATGTTGTGAAACAGCTGTTTCACGCATCGTTTGATCTATCAGAGGACAAAAATCTGAGCCCCGTGTGGAAGAAACGCAACGAAGCCGCCAGTCTCGGGTATTGGCAACGCGGCTTTCTGCTTGGCGCCGCTATTGTCCGTGACATCACTTTGGAATATATCTGTGTCAGCCCTGCTGCACGCGGTTCCGGTCTTGGCACAAAGCTGCTCCAAGCCGTCATACAAAAAACCCCTGCACTTCATCTCACACCCGTGAACGATCCTCGTGTCATTCGCTGGTATGAGAGTCAGGGATTTGTATTGTCGGTGGTTGACGGAGACCGGAAAGTATATACACGTCATCAGTATGGTCTGCGTTCTAGACAAGGCTCGCTATCCAACTCTCTTGCATCAACTCCTTCCTTTGGTCCGCCATCGCCTTCTTTTTCCGCCATCTCATGGAAGAGTAACAGGAGTGAGCCGTCGCAACTAGAAGTGTAAATAGGCCGCCTAGCAAGAACACATACGGATACCACTGACGTACTGCATTCTCTAATATTACATCTGGAGTGAGCTGCCTTTGTTCAATCTCAGTGTTTGCCATCGTGCTAGCATAGTGTAAAATCGCTAGGCCATATCCTGTAAGAACAACGCTCGTAATCAAGAATCCCCGATAGTTCAAACGAAAGATCCAAGTCCATTGTTTGAGCCAATGACTAGCTGAGATTAGTATTTTTGCCATATTACTCTATCTAGATCTCTCCGCGTTTAGGCAAGCTCCATCATCCAGCGACCGATCTTGTTTTCACCCCCGACCACCGTTCCATCCAGCAACACCCCCACACCGAGTTCCGACTTCTCCGTACCGTTTGCAAACAGAATCTGCCCACCGAGTGCACGGATTGCGAGCACCATCTCACGGAAACGCTCATCCTTCTCAAAGCGCTGCTGCAGATATGCGCGGTACGCCGCCTCACGCTGTGCGGTCCAGGCATCAGGATTGTAGATCGCCTTGTAGGTCTTCATCTTGTTGACACCGGCCAAGACACGGGTCATTGCGACCTGATCGTCCACCGTCTTCTCCATTGCGCGCTCGCGCTCCTCACCCACAGGCATCGTGGCCATGATCTTCTCACGCTCCTTGTCCCATTTGGCATGCACCTGACCAGTCACAGAATAGATGGTGGGGCCTAGATCCGGCTTGTCCGTGGCCAGCTGGTACTTTGCAGATGCCAGGGCTGCCTCAATGCTAGGATACTTAACTGCAGGATTATGCATATCTGTGAGCTCCACAAGAGTACCGAGCGACATGTAGCGTGACCAATCGGATAGCGAGCCACCCAGGCGCATATCAGGGGTATGGTTGGCTGGGTTTACAACGAAGTCCTTTGATACAGGAGCTGCAGCAACTGCCTCTCCTTCAGACAGCTGAATCACATCCTCCGGTGCAGGGAGACCCATGATAGCCTCCGCGCTGGGCTTGATACCAGAATGACCTGCAGCTGCCTCCGTACCGAATGGCATCTGCTCTGTGAGAGCAGTAGGAGGAGCCGGTGTCTCCATAGGTGGCACTGGGCGCAGATCCGCACGACGCTTCAGCACCCACCACCGGTTCATGAAGGAGAGACGACGCAGTGCATCCGACATATTGTATGTCTCGCCCGCAGCCGCAGCAGCATCCCATGACTCGTTGAACATCTGTGTAGATGCAGGAAGCCCTAGGGCGCGATACTCTTCTGGTGTCAGCAGTTCCAGGCCAACCGTGGCTAACTGGCTCTGCAGATAGGGCCACGACATCAGATACTCGGTGTGACTCTCACCCAGGCTGATGAAGTCCACGTCTACGGCAAGCCCGAGTCCCGCAGCAGAGGGTGGCACAGAAGAACCAACACCCGTGCCATAGCGCTTCGTCATGACCCATGCATCCGTTTCGCCATCGCGTCCAACAGCGGATCCCTGTGCAGCAACTGCACGAGCGATCGCGTCACCGTCAAAGCCACAGCCGACGAAGTAGCCACCGACCTTCAGGTTGTCAGCGATGTTCATCAGGAAGCCCGACAGCGTATTCTGGTCACGACACATGTAGTGCGTTGCAAACATACAGGAGACCACGTCAAAGCCCGCTGCACCAGGTCCACCCGCAGGGTCAAACACCATCCGCAGTACCTCCTGGTCCTCTGCAGTTGCACCGCCCTCTCCAGAGCGTAGACGACGAGCCATGTCCGCCTGTACAAATGCCATGCGCGGTACTGCATCACGACCAACAGCAATCATCTTGTCCATGAGCTTACGGTACGCGCCATCGGTAGGATCATTCAGTGAGGCTGCATTCACATCGCAGCCGAATGCGAACCCAACCGGAATTGAGATCCACTTGCTGATATCTTCCCCGCGACCCATAGCCAGGTCGCAGATGGTGGATCCAGGTGTCAGCACAGGGCGCAGGAGAAGAGAACGCTTAATGAAGTCGTTGTGGAAGTTGCGCATACACTGCACCTTCATCAGGTCGCGGGCCGGTGCACGGCGCATAGAGTAGCCCACGGGTGCAACAATGGCATCCGGTGCCGCACAGTGTACGATGTTACCGCTCTGAATCATGTCAGCAGTGACGGGGTTATGGATGGAGTTCCAGATAGAGTTCGCCACCCAGTCAGCATTCATCGTACCACCCTTGCGACCAACACCGGCCTGTTGGGCGAGCCAACGCTCCGTCTTATCATGACGAACACGAACGGGCTCCCAACGCCATCCTGGGGCGCGCTCTGGATGGTAGGCCATCTCCACGATCATGTCGCTCTGAATGACATCGCCCGAGCGCGTACAGCGGATTGCATCACTGTCGGTATCCAATGCGGTGGCGGCCTGTGTAGCCGCCGCGGGGTCTGCTGCACCCTCGCCGATTGCGATATAGCAGATAGCCGCCATGGGGTCACGAGGATCCGTAGGCCGGAACTCCACTTCGCGCCACTCACCATCATCCAGAGAGGAGGGAAGCGCCTCACCACTGAGCACAGTGCGGCGCGGATCCGCGAATGCCACATCCCGGTTGCTACCGACGAAGAGGCGCAGCGTCTTGTAGCGCACAGTGTGTCCCGCATCATCCCGATACTTGGATCCGATTGCATCAGGGCCCACGGGCTTGCCGTTCTTGTCACGCTCACGGTCCACAATCACGAGGAAGTCAATGGTGTTCTCATGAGGGGGCTTCCACTTGAGCTGTTCATGCCACGTACCCTTGTTCAGAGGCAGAGGTGCCGCATTCGGTGTGAAGATAAGGCCATCCGTATTGTAGGGTGCTGACTTGGCGCTGCTGAGAGTAGCTGCTGCCGCATCGCGGAAGAGATCCACACCCGTAGCCGTACGGAATGTCTTCATGCCGACCTGGAGGTCGTGTGAGACAGGTACACTACGTACTGTCTGTTTGGCGGTTGCAAGGGTTGCCACCGCGGCAGACATCGCAGCCTGGCGAGTAGTAGCCGCCGCCGCAGAACCGAGCATCTGACCGGCGATCATGAACGGTTGCGCCGCCACCGATGTGTCACCACGTGCAGCCAGGATGTCAAAGGCATAATAGTGCGATGTGGCCTTGCCAGTCTTATCGCGGCGAATCCACTCACCATCCAGCACTGTACCTGCAAGGCTCTTCTCAGTCTCCTTGCCAGTGGCATACACACGACCACCGCCGTCAATCATGAAGACGCGACCCGCCTCGTTTACATAGAGCAGACAGCGAAGACCATCGGCCTTGTCGGTCACATTGTAGCCACCAGGCATCGTACGAACATTGGGTGTACCGGGCTCAGCATCTGTGGCAATGTGACGACGCTCTAGCGTGGCGGGCTGCGGGCCGGGAAACCGGAAAGGAGAGGGTCCCGTACGATTTCGGCTGTTGGAACCGCGATTGCGGCCACCGCCACCAGCAGCAGAAGAACCAGATGAAGACCCGAAGATAGCCGACACGGCGTCGCGCACTCCCTCAGCACCAGCGTTGCTCACAAGCACATAGGAGCGCTGACGCCCCTGTAGGAGCCATGAGATACCGCGCAGCACATTGCGCACTGCCAAGTCCGCAGCCATACCCTCACGCTTCGCGGTTAGCTCAATCTCTGCCTCATAGCGCGCCGGTGCCGTAGTAACGCGTGCCTCCTGGAAGGTGCGTGCAGGGCGACCACCCGCATTCTCGCGCACCATAGAGAGATCAAACCGAATGGGTACACCACCGGGTGCCACGAACTCAAAGCGCTGAATCATACGGAAGTGTTTGCCGAGCTGATCCCATCTGGTCAGTGTCTCCTTCACGCGCTCATCATCTGTGGCAAGAGGCAGCTCACGCTTGAGCTTCGCCTTTACCGCGTAGCTGCCGAGCTGCACGGGTTCGGCACCTTCAATGTTTTCCTTAAGCATCGCGGTGAACGGCTTGTTACCAATCCGATTATCGCGACAGTATGCCTGTACGACGCCCGCACCCTCCAATGTGATACGAATGTCATTGCTCAGACAGATGTTGAGCTTGATAAGCTGCGGATTCTCGCGCATGCCGAGACTCCGGAGATATTGAATTACATCCTGCCATGCAGTGAGGTCCATGCCGGTAAGGGCGGCCTCAAACTCGGCGCCTGGCGTCTTTGTCCAGAGCTCCCCCAAACGGGTAAGCCCTTCCTGATCACTGCGTCGTAGGTCCATCGTACTCTATAGGGG
>JACCDW010374428.1_pt1 | contig 10183 bp, 21 predicted proteins | sample 7449781 | NCBI WGS metagenome assembly JACCDW01 (sample SAMN15323449, study PRJNA562643) | freshwater metagenome | isolation source: river surface water | place: USA:Blue River Watershed | collected 2017-08-18 | reverse complement strand
AGGAATCATGATGGGCGTTCTACTCATGGAAGTCTTCACCGAAGCTGATGAGTTTGCCGAATTTAAAGAATTCCAAAAGAACCTGAGAGACATGAATCAGTAGGTCGCCAGCCTAAGCTGGGTAAATCCTACTGTCAGGGGAGGCCGCTAGCACACCTAGCATAAGTCCTCTTACCTGCTTAACTTATCAAGGAGATAACATGTTCGAAGCTTTAATCGTTGCACTCTGCGCAGTACTCATCGTCATCACACTCGTCGCCTACATAACCCACTAAGGAGAACAACATGAGCTACAACACTAAACTCGGATTGCTCGTAGCATTTTATGCCATCTCAGGAGCAATGATTGGTAGCTGCATAGGTTGGCTGGCTGTTCGACTTCTGTCTGTATACGGAGGCTGATCATGGAAGAGATGGCACTAGCTTACTACCGATACTGCCAGACATCTCAGTACTTTCAATTCAAACCTATCAGCTGGAAAGTCTATCGTGAATTGTACTTTTCAGGTCTTAACTTAATAAGGAGAATCAAATGAAGAACTACGGATTTGAAATACTTGCTGCTCTCTATTGCCTTGCCATGTTGTATACCGCTGTACTTATGATGACACTGTGAGCGTGGGGTTCGGGGGTTCTCCGGACTCCCGCTTTTCCCCTATGTTCGCTGGTCTATCTACCAACCATGCGATCGCTCCGTGCTAACTATACTAGGAGTTTATGATGAAATATATTATGTTAATGTTGCTCTCTGTTCTGATTATCTGCGCAGCTGCATTCCTAATTCCACCACCTCCAAACAGAATGAACATCTGCAATGTCTCTGAGATCAGCCCAGACGTAACACCAGAAGAACGTAAGAAATGCCAAATGATAAGAGGACACAAGCTATGAAGATGCCAGTAGGAACTAAAGTTCAAATGCAAGTAGGAAGATTCGTTGTTGATTGGTATTACAAAAACGACAACATAAATAGGCGAAAGGAATGGGATTGGATTATCCCTTCAGGTATGTATGGCACAGACGAAATGGATTCTCTTGAGACTGCCATTGCTTTCTGTACTGACAATGATAGGAGTGTTGCCGCTGGGGATTTCCCGTTTCGGGTGGAAGCCGCGGTCCATCTAGTTGAATCTAACAAGGAGAGAACAAATGACTACTACGCATATTACTGAAGTTCCATATATGCAGTTTGATATGGGGAGCGGCGGCTTGGATACGTTCTCCCCGCTGGAATGCGACTGGACGCAGGACGATGTGCTCTCCAAGGTATGGCACACAGACTGCGGCACAGCTTACGAACTACCAGAAGGATCTCCGACAGCACAGGAGTACTGGTATTGCCCGAACTGTGGCGGCATGATCTATTCAATCCCAAGAGAAGACGAAGGAGAAACAAAATGAACGAAGCAGAAAAACTCGTAGCTCGTTACAAAGCACAGCCAAAACCAGAGCCAACACTGGCACAGTACATAGCCATGTGGATTGAGGAGGAGTACATCAGACAGAACGTCATGGACATACCGATGGAGATCAGCAGCTACATGATCCAAGACGCAATCGACGCATACATGGGAGGCGCAAGGTGAAGACCTATCAAGTAACCATAGGACAGATCTCCCATCGCATATTGAAGTACGAAGTCCAAGCAGAGAACGAGGGGAGGGCGGAGCAATTAGCTTGGGCTAGGAGAAACAAAGAAATAAAAGCAGCACAAATGATAGGCAATGAAGAGTTCATACAGGAAATAATAGTAAAGGAAGAAGCATGAGGAATAGATACGCAGGAATATGTTATCGATGTGGCAAGTGGTGTGCCAAGGGTCATGGGCATTTCGAGCGCCAAGGTCACAAGTGGCGGGTTCAGCACGCCGAATGCGCAATCATCCACCGTAATCCGAAGTACGCCGACCCTAAGCAGGAGGCTAGATGGTGATTGACCAGACAGGGCTCAAGCTCTGGTGGGATGTACACATTTTAAGGAGAGCAGCCAATGACAGTAGCATTCAACGGCATGACGAGCGCAGAGAGATGCCACAAGAGAATCTTGAGCGTTTATTCAGAGATGCAGAACCAAAAATCAGAGGAGGATACGATACCAAGTTTGTACTTGATGGCTCTTAGCGAAGAGGAGATTACTAATATCCATAGATTATCTTCAAACATATGGGATGCAATTGCATTAACAGCAATAGTAATGCAGAGTAAATTATGATAAAGATTATAACTTTATTAGTAAGCACATTCACTGTAATGTGTATGCTTGGTACGTTTTGTATATGCTGGGCTATTCTTACTGCACTAAAGGCACCGCAAGCAGTAGTATTTATGATGTCTTTATTTTACTCAATCATTCCCGTGATAGTTTTTATCTTGGAAGATATGCCAACCAATAGGAGAACACAATGAGCGCACATCCATTTAGCCAGTTGTTTTTTAGTCCGTTTCAAGAATCAAAGAACTCCGAAGAAAAATCATCGTTGCCAAAAAGAAAATGGATGATCTACCTATCGAGACAAGACGAGCGCGTAATAGAAGTAGAGGCAACATCGATCTCCCAAGCATGCCATAAAGCATTGGCACAAGCCAAGAGGGAATCAGCAAAGGAAGACTGGCAGGTAGACCACTCAACTCCAAATCTAGAATACGTCCCCCGCTTCCGTCGTTAACTTCTCCCCTCTTCAACCGCCGGGTCTCGCCCCTCTTCCCTTACGGGAGGGGCGCTCCCCTTTCACATCCTTCAACTTCAGGAGGCCGTATGACAACATGTTTTGATCCGTCTTTCAGATATACAAAAGCGGACGATACAGACTTGCGCAAAAAGTTTAAACGAATTATTCAAGAGCAGCGCAAGAAAGCAGCAGAGGCAGCACAAACAGAGCTTAATGAAAACATTAGGCTCATGGATATGGACTACCAACAAGGAGATCCTTATGGACAAAGAAGCACGACTATCTAAGCTTTTGCTAGAACAAAAGAACTTCTTGGAAGAGAAGCTCAACGACTACATCAACAGCATTAAACAAATCAAAGGAGAAGAATACGCAGAAGCTATTAGGTATTTGTCAGGCGCTGCGCATACAAGCAAGATGATTTCTGTTGCAACGAAAGATGCTCCGGAAATTATTAGGCAAGCAGTGGGCATGCAGTTTGCAACATCATCTGCAATTGGTGCGAATCTTATATTCAATCTTTTAAAACTAGGAGAAAAAGATATAGATGAAATGATCAAGTGGTCAGACACAATCGGAGAATCAATAGATGAGACACTTGAGGCCCTTCATAAAAAAGTAAAGGAGATAAACAATGACGACAATAACTAGGGCTAGGCATTGGGCCGAAGCTTTTATGCACAATGGGAACTCTACCCATGCGCAAAGAGTTAGAACATTCTTGAGAGAGCACTTCGGATTTACAGCAATATATGATTCCGACTACTCGGCAATTACAAGATTGGAAACTAGCCGAGGCGATTACGATTGGTGGGACGACATCGAAGGCAGCGATCTAGAAGATACATGGCACAACATTGATACTGTTGTTCGATTCATGATGAATGAATGTTTTAATCATGAGCATGTCAGAACACTGGATCAAAAGTTCTTAGTCAAGACCAGCAACATTGGTTCATATACAAAGATTCCTTTCCCAAAGGAGGTTAAGAATGGCAACAACGTCAATGCAAACAATTAGAGCGTTGCATCTGCATCTACTTAAGCATGCAGACAAGGAAGACTTCGATACAATTGACAAGATAGTCTTCAAACGATTCGCATACAAGGTGTGCTACTCGCTCGGCAGGAGCACTGGCGCTAACCTTATAAGAAACAAATGGTTCCTTATCATTCAGCTAACATATGAAATGATAAACGGTAAGGAAAAAGCGGATAAGTTTCTTGATCAAATGAAGCAGGCGGCTTGCGAGTATTGCCGTTCTTATTCTCTTGGCCTCCCGCGCATGCGATTCATGTTGGATATCATTGGATGTGGAGTTACAGCCACAGCAAGAACTGGACTTCCTTCAATTGCTGTAGTTGTTAATCGCTGGCAAAGCAATATCTCAGAAGGAGACAATGATCCCCGTTGTAATTCCAAAGAAGCTAACCTTAAATACATAAGTGACTTTGCTTCTGGATATGATCTTCGCATTCAAGACTGCGGTCACTATGAAGAAGTTCATCACAGAGTAATGATAAGAGGCGACAGAACAACTCTTTCATATATGAGACATGTATGTAAAGAATGCGGAGAGTCAATCTCAAGAAAAGAAAATCGCGTCCTAGATAATAGTGGATGTTTAATTCTTGGTGACTTCGCAGTTGTGGTTAACAGTCACTTCCAGCGAACATACATACAAGATCGTCGATCAGACTCTATACGACTAGTCATTCATAGAGGTGCCGAGATATGGGTTGACGACTACTGGAATCCGTATGGAAATCTTCTTGCCAATTACCATAGTTCACGCCAAGGAGGATTTCAATTGATAGAAAGCCCTTGGTTCAAGAGAAGTCGCAGAGCTTTTGGTATCGAGCTGGAGGTGCAGTACAGAGCAACATCATCTGGGTTTAATAAGAAACTTGCAGATGTTCATGAAGCTCTGAACCACAATACATTTGAGCTTGGTGAATATTGCTTCTTCGAGAGAGATGGTTCGATTGGAGAGGGCTTCGAGATAGTTACTCAGCCAGCAGGTCTTGACGTTCATACAGAAAGACTTGCTAAATTTTTAACTAACTCAAACTTGAAGCGCGGCTTGAGATCTCACGAAGGCGGCTCATGCGGTTTGCATATTCATGTAGGCAGAGACTTCCTAACTCAGGCTCAGATCTACAGGATGCAAGCGTTCCTCAATGACGCTCGCAATGAGCAACTGATTCGTGCGATCGCTCGGCGCTACGATAACGGTTACTCAAGGATCAAGTCATCGTTATCAAAATTTACTATGGTTAACAAGCATAGTTCCGACCGTTACGAAGCACTGAATATTACCAACTTGGAAACTGTTGAGTTCAGGATTTTCCGCGGTTCACTACGTTACGAATCAGTGATTGCAGCATTGGAGTTTGTTAACTCTCTGATGACTTTCTGCACTCCGGGCTCTGTGTCGCTTACCAATTTTCACGCTGATGGCTACAAAGCTTGGCTTCAGCTTCCAGAAAATAAAGTTGACACAAAGATCCTTCGTAGCTATCTAGCAATCGGAGGCGACCATGCAACAAACGAACGCGAAGCAGCTTAGTCTTCAGTTTGAAAAATTTAATTACAAACCAATCAAAAAGGAATTAACAAATGTGTATCTTAATCCATCATCCAAAGGACGCATGCTTTTCATCAGAGCAACTCAGGGACTTTTACTACAAGAACTCAGACGGTTTCGGCGCAATCGTCAATCATGGTGATGATCGCGGTGTCGTAGTATACAAAGCAGTAGGTTCAATGAAAGAGATCGAAGATCTTTACTATGACAAGGTTGCTTGCTACGAAGCTATCATCCACTTCCGCATGAAGACTCACGGTGATATCGACATGGAGAATTGCCATCCATATACCGTGATTGACAATGATCTTTGGCTCGCTCACAACGGCATCCTAAGCTATGGCAACAAAGAGAATCCAAAGATGTCAGACACTTGGCACTACATCAAAGACTTCATCAAGCCTATGCTGGAGCAAACACCAGACGCTCTGGCCAATCCATACATTCGCGGCTACATTGGCTCGCACATCGGCTCATCAAACAAGTTTGGCTTGATGGATTCTAAGGGTAACGTGTTCATTATAAACAAGCATGCCGGTGTTACATATGATGGCATCTGGTATTCCAATACATACGCTTGGACTCCTTGGAAGTTTGGCTATGGCGAAGCTCCAAAGTCTTACTACGCTGGCTCAGGTCATAGTTTGTACCCAACTACGACTACCAGCTCGCAGACTCATTCGTCCGGTAAGAAACATCACTATGGCTCAAGCAAATCATGGCAGCTATGGAATGAGGCTGATGATGTTGAGGCATGGGAAGCAGAAGGATATGTCTCCCCCTCTACGCTGGCTGATGAGAAGTCCAAGGATTCCTATCAGCGTTACCAGCAAGCCTTGGAGTTTGATCGTAAAGCATCTAGCCAAAGCAACAAGCATCGTCGAAACAAAAAGACGCTCAACAACAAAGGCAAAGGCAATGCTGCTCGCCAAGCCCGCACAATGACTGAAGCACAGAAAGTTGCAAAGGCTAAGGCAAACGCAGGTCAGGTGACTTCCCCTTTCGTATCGACGGAAGTCTTAGCTCGTATCATTCGCTCATGCTATAACGCAATGATGACAGAGGATTATCACGGAGTTGTTCGTTGGGTCAGTGAGAATCCAATGAAGTGCGCAACCTTGCTATATGAATTGTATGGCGACGAAGGCCCGAACAGCAAGTGGTCATCCGAAGTTATCAGCGATCGCGTAGCTACTGATGCTGAGTGGGGCGCAGATGCTATCGTGGATATGTGGGCAGAGAATGAAGAACTTCTGTTCGAGATGGCTGATATCTCAAAACCAAATTCATCGAAAGGAATACATAGCCATGTGTAATAAGATGCAAAGAAACTTTGCGAAGTACGTTGATGAAATTGTCTTCAATAAAAGAAACCTAGAGTATTGGCTATACGATGAAGTTCGCTTAGCCGAATGCGCCAAACTTCCAGACTATAGCGACTGGGAGCTTGGCTCTACAAGCGATGCTCCAAGACGACTCGTCGGTCTTTTCTCAAGCAGATATGGAGGTATTCAAAAGTCACAACTTCTTATGATGTTAAGTTTCTCTGAGTACGACCATCTCAGAAATAGGTTGGCAGCAACGGCAAACAACAACGCAATGAGAGCGTGTATGCTTGCGAACCATGCCAGAAAAAATGGTCTTGTAAACGATATCAAAAAAGCACTTGTAAACAATGGCAAATCTAACCCAACCTTTATGGAGAAAGTATCGTGAGTACAATTCATACAGCGCTTAAAAAGCTCATATCGTCAGTAGTCAAGGAAGAGCTTGAGAAGATGAACATCAAAGCCAAAGTCAAGGGAAAGCAAGGCAGACCACGCAAAGAAAAGGCTCAGCCAGACATAGCAATAGAAAAGAAAATCGTTATGTCGAAAGAGACCAAGCGATACGATAAGCTAGGTCGCGTGATCTCCCCTCGGAAGAAACAGCGGTCTGACTTCGGGAAGAAGCGCAAAGGTCAAGCCCTCAAGAACATAAGGGTTGCAAGCGCAAAAGTTCAGGCTAGAATGAAACTTGAAAAGCAACTAGCCGAGTTGGAAGCTAGTTAAAAAAATGCCCCGGGGGTTCCTGTCATGGAGTTCCCGGGGCTAAGTCCCTTAGAAGGATAGAAGGGTGCAGTCGTGAAAACTGCATGTCTATATTACATCATTCTCGGAAACTTGCAACCAATCCCACAGCGAGTCCATCAAACTATTCAGGTGAGGCTGGATCACATCAGCCAGTTCTCGCCTGAACTTCCACGCCTTGTGCTGAGTAAGTCCGCACTTGTCTCGTACATCTCGTACAGTCTTCCCCAACATACCAGTTATAAGTTGTTCTTCTGTCAAACCATACTTCCGAAAATGATCTCCGAACTTCGCAATTATTTTTTTTGCGGCCGCGCCTTGCTCCTCGATCGCTCCGTGCAAATAAAAAGCTACGAGCTGCTCCATTTCTGGGCGGCGCTCTAGGAAATTAAAGATCATCCCGACCTGAGCGTGAAGATCATACTGCGTCAACCTATCACTTGTGCTTTCATTGTCAGTCTTATTGGCAATGTATGTTGCGCTAGGTATACTTATGACTGAACTGTTCCTCATTCTGAATGCGAAGGCCAGTGCTTGATCGGGAGATCGGAACATTACTCACCCTCTAATAGGCTGCGAGTTACGCGATCTTCTGCGCTATCAAATTTATTAAGGACTATCTCGTCATATCTTTTTCTGATAAGTCCGATAAGTTCTGGATTACGATACTCATAATTATCAGGTATACGAAGATTGACAACTGGCTTATCCTCACCGCAAGACCGCATCATTTTTGTTACCATTTCGGCATGCTCTGTATCAGCGCACACAATCTCGTCAGCCCAACCAATCAACTCATCAGTCGTTGGGACAAGGGCGAAGTCATATGTGCCGGCGCTTCTGGTGTTGTAGTTATACGGAGGCATAGACAAAACAACCTGCATGGTCGGGCTTCTCAGCATATTAGCTGAACACAGGCACAGAACTCTCTTGGTGTCGCCTTGCCATACGTTATCGTAAAATCTTGGCATACTACATTTCCCAATCAGTTAACTTAAAAACTTTAACAAACCCATCCATGCTAAGACAAGCAACACACCAATCATCATTATCAAGTCTACCATCACAGATGTCCTCAAGACGAACATAAGCCACCCATTCCCGCCTATCTTCTCTAACAAAGAGAACCGGCCACTTGCCAACTTCTGTTGCCTGAGTGAGCGTCTGCTTCCAGAACCTCTTGAAATCCCCCGGCGCGACCTCCGCATACCTCTTGACTTCTGGTGCCCATCTGCCCATTCCTTTAATGTCATGCCCACCATCCCGCGTTTGATCTAGGTTTCTTTCCAGCTTCAAGTGAGGAAGCAAGGGCTGCAAGAGATTGATGACCTCCCTCTCCGCAGACTTCCCTTTGGCTCTGCTATTTATGGGCACCGATCATCTCCTCTATGGACAGTGGCACAGAATCATCCTCGTCTTGCCCCCAGTTCAGTATTGTTGTCCCGCGCTGAACCCTGCGCCAATAACGGCTTTCAGAACTAATGCCGACTACCTCTACCTCTCCCTCGGTTTCATTCTTCCATACAACAAACCTAGTCTCTGGATGCTCGCACTTGCCGCACTCCATCATCTCGGCTTTGAATTCTGGGGTGCAGTCTAGGCACACGCCATTATCCTTTGGGTTCCCAGACTGTCGCATCAAGTGAATATAATCTTTGTACTGATCATACGTCTTGAAACACATTGGCTTCCAACCAAAACCCTTAGACTTAACTGTCGATGGATCTCGGTCAGCAACATTCCGCTTTCTTCTGGACTTGACTACACCTTTAGCTGCTGGCATATGCTTTCTTTTCAAATCGTTCGTCGGCTCGGTGGGTTCTCCACACTTCGGATTGCATTTCTATTGCACGAAGATCATACCTCAATCTTTCTTCCGCTTCAACCGCAGCCTCAAGACCATCAAGAAATTCTATGTACTCTTCCGATGAGTATGCCTCTCGCTCTTGGGCGGCGGCTGTCTTGAATCCTTGGCGGTCTGCCTCCTTCATTAGCAAAGCGAACTTACTCTTGCGAAATTCCTCAATGTATGTGCGCCTTGCCTTAGCAGCAGAATAATCTTTGATCGTCTGCCTGTATTCGTGCATTAGTTTTTCAATGTCTATTGCCATCATCGTCCTCTAAAAGGTCTTCGTCTTCCTCGTCAATAAACTCATAGTTATCAGGATCGTAATCCTGTAAAAGAAAAGTAAGAACCTCAATCAAGTTATCGTCACCAGTTTCATTCCAAGCTTTTAGTATGGTATTGATCCTTCCGATTAGACCAATGTACTCCATACATGCCTCTTGAAGATCCTCATAACTTACACCATGAAGAGCATCATCCCAAGTCTCAGCGCTCATATGTTGCCACCATTACAAATCCATCCAACCAAAACAATAACCCACAATATCCTGAGCAAGTCATCAATAACTCCACGAATCTTGTCCGCCATATCTTCGTCTGTTTCTGTTTTAATTTCTTCTGGTTTCATGCGCGCCCCAATCTGAGTTGTTAATTATTTAACAGCTATCAATTCTTTGTTCCACAATTCCATATACGTTTTACAGATTGCGGTTAGGATGTACTCCCGCCTCTCAGCTTTGGTCATCTGCAATCCTTGATCATATTCAGTGTGGCACCGATAACACAACCATGCCGCCATTCCATCGTGTGCCTTTAGTCCTCTGCCCTTGCCATGCTCAAGTAGATTGCTATGCGCTGCAACCACTGTGCCATCTTGATTCCCGCACATGACGCATGGCATATCCTCAGCCAACGCCAAAAGCTTTTTATTTCTGAACATCAGGACTTCATCCACTGCATAAGATCATCCTTGTGCATCTCGATCCTTCCTATCAAATTTATAACATCATCT
>JACCDW011759249.1_pt1 | contig 10185 bp, 10 predicted proteins | sample 7449781 | NCBI WGS metagenome assembly JACCDW01 (sample SAMN15323449, study PRJNA562643) | freshwater metagenome | isolation source: river surface water | place: USA:Blue River Watershed | collected 2017-08-18 | reverse complement strand
TGCAGTTGCGCCTTGCCTTTTCTATAGCGGCCCATTTACGTTCTGATGTTTTATTAATGGACGAAGTTCTTGCAGTAGGTGATTATGAGTTTGAAAAAAAATGTTTAGAATCGGTAAGTGATCTGAGTAAAAGTGGTCGTACTATTATATTTGTTTCTCATAATCTCCTTTCTATTCGGCGCTTATGTTCGCAAGTTATGGCTTTAGAAAAGGGTAAGCAGATCTTTATTGGTGATCCAGTGCGTGCGGTAGCTGCTTATTTAGGCACAGAAAAAAATTCAACAACCTCACTTTTGTGGGGAGGTAATGGTCTTAATCTAAATAACCTGATTATTTTATATTCTCTTAAGGTTATAAATGCTCAAAATATTGAATGTGCTGAATTTTATTTAGGGCAATCAGTAGGGGTAGAAATTATGTATCAACAGCATACTTTTGAGAATGATTTTTTAGTAAAAATATATTTTTATGACGAAACAGAAACATTATTGTTTTCTTCTTCATACTTGTTGTCATCAAAAAACATCACTACAAAAGAAAGTATTTCTACATTAGTTTGCATTATTCCCCAAAATATTTTTCAGGAAGGGCAAATTTCTGTTGGCTTTTCTTTATTAAATATTGGTGGAGTAGGAGTATCTGTAAATGGAGAGGCTGCAAATTTATTTTTTGAAAAAAATGCTGTTTCATTTCGAATGAAAGAAGAAAAAGAAAATATTATAGAAGTAGAGAAAGATGGTTTTTGGGACAATGAACGAGGCAAAGTTAGGCCATATGTTCAATGGAAGCCTCACAATATTCATAGATAGATTTTTGAAAAGGTTATAACATGCTCACGCTTGTTTTGTTATCAAGAGATAACATTGAATATTTACCACGGGTTTTAGAGTATTATAAAACTTTAAAATTTGGAGGTCGTATCTTTGTTCTCGATTCAAGTACCCAAGAAACTAAAGATAAGGTGAAAATAATCATAGATAAGTTTAAAGATGAACTATTTGAGCCAAAATTTATTGATTGTAATGCACAGTTTTCTTTTTCTGAGCAGCTTTACTTTGTCATGCAATTTGTGTGTACACCTTATACGCTTTTAGCCTCTTTAGATGATTTTTTTTCAATACAGGGTATGTACGAGGCATTATTTTTCTTAAAAAATAATCCTGATTATCTTTTTGCCTATGGATATCCCTATGGATTTACTTTTACTGGAGATGATCTTAATTTTTTTTATACAGGAGATTTAGTTGCCGGAGTATCATTTTCGAATGATGATCCTTTTACTAGAGTAGACTCTTTTTTTACAAAATATGTTTCAACGATTCATACTATTTTTCGGACCAATGGATTGCGATTTATATTAGAAAAATGTGCTCATTATGCTTCTGATGATTATGGAAAATTTCTTGAACATATGTTTACTGTTTTAGCTTTATTGAGCGGAAAAGGAATCTATTTGGCAAAACCCTTTGCTTTTAGAGAGTTTAGCAATACATCAGGAGGTGCTATTAATCGCCAAAAATGGTTATTAGCAGATGATTTTGAGGCCAATAAAAGGTCGATGGAGTTAGGATTACAGGAATATTTTAAAGAAAAATTTTTTATGGAGCATTCAAAGGCCCATGAGCAAGCGGTGCGTATAAGTGATAGGGTTATAGAAGAAAATTTTTGTTCGGTATATGGTCTTTGGGAATCAAAAAAAACTTCAGTTAGGGATGTTATCAAAAAAACGATAGTACCATCCTTTTTTTTAGCTAGATTGCGGATTATAAGGGATCATTACGCATTAGAGAGAAGAAGGCAAAATTGTGGAGAGAATTTTTTGAAAAATCAAGCATCTCCTTATTTTGATGAGTTGAAATTGGTAAAAAAATTAATAAAAAATTCGGGTATTACTGCTTATAGAGATGGGATAGAGTATTTGCAAATTGATAAAGGTTGTTTTCAAAATAGCGATCATGCGTGAAGGAAGCTAGAGTGAATATATGTAGAGCATGCCATGCACAAGCAGATTCAGTTATTTCTTTTGGTAAGATGCCAATAGCGAATAATTTTTTGAGTCAAAATGATTTTGATAAAGAATATTTTTTTGAATTAGAAGCGCTCTTTTGTTCTTTCTGTAAAACATTTCAATTAAAAGATCAGCCGAAGCCTGAAAAAATGTTTCATGAAAATTATGCTTTTTTTTCAGGAACTTCCAAAAAAATGGCAACTCATTTTGAAAAAATGGCTTGCACCTATTTGGATGAATATATACAAGATCCAGCTGAAGCATTCATTGTTGAATTAGGCAGTAATGATGGTATTATGCTTCAAAATTTTGCACAAAAAGGTATTAAGCATTTAGGAGTTGAACCTTCTTTAAATGTTGCGACCAGTGCTCGTGAAAAAGGTGTTAACACGCTTGTATCATTTTTTGGAGAAGAAACTGCTTCAGAAATTGTTCAAAAATATGGGCAAGCTGATGTTATTTGTGGTGCAAATGTCATGTGCCATATCTCAGATCTCTCTTCAGTCGCTCGAGGCGTACAGCTTCTTTTGAAAAAAAATGGAGTTTTTGTTTTTGAAGAGCCTTATGTCGGGGATATGATTTGCAAAACTTCTTATGATCAAATTTATGACGAACATGTGTATATGTTTAGTCTTGAATCGGTTAAGAATATTTTTGAACCGTATGGGTTTCAATTATTCCATGTTGAGCCTCAAGAGACGCATGGCGGATCGATGCGTTATTATCTTTGTTTACAGGGCGAAAGAGCGATTCAAGATTCTGTGCTTAAGCAATTGAAAATTGAACAAGAGCTAGGGCTTTCTGAGCTGCAGACGTATGTTGAGTTTGGTAGAGCTTGTCAGAAAAGCAGAGATGATTTAATTAAACTTCTAACCGATTTGAAAAAAGCTGGAAAGCGTGTTGTTGGGTATGCAGCAACTTCTAAAAGCACGACTATTTTAAATTATTGCCAGATAGGTTCAGACCTTATTGAGTACATCAGTGATACTACTCCAGTAAAACAGGGAAAATATAGCCCCGGTATGCATATTCCTATTAAACCTTATCAAGTATTTACATCAGATGTTCCTGATTATGCAGTATTGTTTGCATGGAATCATGCACAGGAAATTTTTGAAAAAGAAGAAGATTTTATTAAACGAGGTGGAAGATGGATTACCTTTATTCCAGAAGTAAAAGTGGTCGATCTGACCTAGAAAAAATATATTGTGGGTTTCCGCCGGCACAGTTTCAGAGTCGTCGGCAAGAAATTTTACGGGCGATTGAACGTGTATGTGATACAGGTCCTTATATTTTAGGTCCAGAAGTTGTTGCCTTTCAGGAAGAGTTTGCAGCATATCATGGCGTTAACTATTGTGTAGGGGTGGCCAGTGGCACTGATGCATTAGCACTCACGTTACGTGCTTATGATATTGGCCCGGGTGATGAAGTTATTACCGTCTCTCATACAGCGCTTGCTACGATTGCTGCGATAGTAAAGGTAGGAGCAACTCCGGTTTTAGTTGATATAGAGCCTGGGTATTTTACTATTGATCCTCAAATGGTAGAAAAAGCTATTACTCCACAAACCAAAGCGATTATTCCTGTTCATTTATATGGCCAACCTTGTGATATGGATTCTATTTTAGCTTTGGCAAAACAGCATTCATTAAAAGTAATAGAAGACTGCGCTCAAGCTCACGGTGCTTTGTATAAAAGCAAAAAAGTTGGAACTTTTGGTGATGCGGGTTGTTTTAGTTTTTATCCTACAAAAAATTTGGGTGCCTTGGGTGATGCAGGTGGAATTATTACTAATGACAGCGAACTAAAAAATAGGCTTTTGCGATTGAGACAATATGGATGGGATGATCAGCGTATTGGTCAGGAAGTTGGTGTTGTGTCTCGTCTTGATGAAATACAGGCGGCTGTATTGCGGGTCAAATTGCGTTATCTAGATAGTGATAATACTAAAAGAAGAGAGATTGCTGATCATTATGCAAAAAGTTCATTTTTAAAAGATTTTGAGCATCCATTGGTAAGAAAAGATTGCGAGCATGTGTTCCATTTATATGTTATAAAATCTCAATTTAGAGATGAATTAAGAGAAAAATTAGCCGCTTATGGTATTGAGGCGGGTATTCATTACCAATATCCAGCGCACAAGCATCCTGGCTATCAGGATACAATACGGATAAGTAAAGAAGGTCTTGCGGTTACCGAACGAGTAGCAAGAGAAATTTTGAGCTTGCCTATGTATCCAGAGTTGATAGAAAAATATTATGAAAAAGGGAAAAGTAATGTTTGACAGGGATCAATTTAATAAAGAAAAACAGATTAATATTGAAAAAGCATTTCAGGATAAAGAATTACATGATACGGCTTTGAATTTTATTACAAAGTCTGATCAATATAACTATGCCTATAATTGGACCTGGCTAGGGCTTCCTATTATCCAAATGCCTGAAGATATGATAATTATTCAGGAAATTATCTGGGATTGCAAACCTGATGTAGTTATCGAGACCGGTATAGCATGGGGAGGGAGTGTTATTCTGTACGCTTCCATTTTAGAAATGCTAGGTAATGGTAACGTTATAGCAGTTGATACAGTATTACCTCAAAAAAATATTGACCAGATAATGAACTATCCGTTTTCAAAACGTATAAATTTGGTTGAGGGGTCTTCTACAGATATCTCTGTAGTAAATCAGGTAAAAAGTAAAATTAAGCAAACTGATAAAGTAATGGTTATTTTAGATAGTAATCATACGCATGACCATGTTTTTAATGAATTATTGCACTATAGTGAATTGGTTACCAAGGGTAACTATTTAGTCGTATCAGATACCGTTGTTCAAGAAATACCTAAACAGTTACATAGGCCACGTTCTTGGGGTCAGGGAAACAATCCGCGCACAGCAGTTGATGCCTTTTTATCAAAAGAGAACAGTCGTTTCTCTCAGGATAATCAATATAATAAAAAGGCTATTAATTCATTTACCAGAAATGGGTATTTGATTCGGGAATAGATAGATGAAAACTATTTTGGTGACTGGAGCTTCTGGTTTTTTTGGTACTAGTTTTTTAAATGCCTTGAAAAAAAATACAGAGCAATTTAAGGTTTTTTGCATTTATCTTGGGCAAAAAGGTAGAGTGGAAGACCCTCGGTTTACCTGGATCGAATGTGATCTTTTGAATGTAAAAAGTCAGCAAGAACTTATTGAAGCTTTAAAGCCAACCCATTGTATACATTTTGCTTGGCACGTACCACCGGGTATGTTTTGGGATTCTCTTAAAAATATTGAGTGGCTGTATGCATCAGCAAATCTATTCGAGTTTTTTTGCAAGGTTGGCGGTAAGGTTTTTGTTGGAGCAGGTTCTATTGCTGAATATGATTGGAGCAGTGGAGTTCTAGATGAAGAATCTACGCCTTTAAATCCCAGTACGTTATATGGAGAATCGAAAAAATCTTTGTGCTGTATGCTGAAAAAAATACGTGATAAGGGTTTGTACGAAACTGCGATTATTTGGCCTAGGATAGGGTACTTTTTTGGTGATACTGAACCCGCTGAAAAATTAATGAGCCGTCTTGTTACAGCGATTAGTAGGGGTTCTGCAATGCGCCTTACATCGCCGGATATCAAGAGACCTTATGCTCACGTAAGGCATTTAGGGGATATTTTGGCTAATTTGATCTTTGCTGTAGATGAGGATTTCATTTTTAATTTGAGCGCTTCTCATTCGCATAGCCTAGGAGATATAGTTGAAAATATTGCCACTCAGTTGCAAAAATCAACAGATACGCTTTTGTTTAATGCGTATAATTCCTCTGTTTATGAGCCGGAAGAGTTAATTATTTCCAATAAGAGATTGGTACAGAAGAGTTTTGTTTTCAAAGAAGATGTTTTTTTTGATGACCTAAAGATATTTGTGAGGAATATGCATGGAAAAATATGAAGCATGCCCCATGTGGGAAAAAATATTTTCAGAAAAACTGTTTGAAAAAGATAGTTTAGATGACTTAATGAGCAAGAAAAATTATAAGATAGCGCTTTATAACCCGAGTACTCATGGTACATTTTTTTTAAATAATATTATGTATAAAGTAGCTGAGGCATTGGGGAATGATATTTTTCTTTTGGAGAGAATACGCAATAGGAATATTTTTGGAGGCCATACTATTACGTATCGTAATATTGTACTCGACCTTGATTATCTACAAGCGTTAGAGGAGTGCTTGTTTATTAAAGATGCTATGGATTCAAATTGTTCTTTATTAGAGATAGGGGCTGGTTATGGCAGAACCTGCCATTCAATTATTTCTCTTTTCCCTTCTATTAATTCTTATTCAATTGTTGACTTTCCTCAAATGCTTAACATATCCAAAGCCTATTTGAGCAGGGTGCTAACCACCAAAGAGTTTGATAAAATTCAATTTTTAGATTTTTCTCAATTTAGAGATCTTGAGAAAAAGAAAATATATTTTGACCTTGTAATGAATATTGATTCTATGCAAGAGATGCCTGAGCAAACTGTACGTGATTATCTCAATTTTATTGATTGTCATGCTCAGTACTTTTATACGAAAAACACTTTAGGAAAATTTTCCCCAGAGATGACAGGCGCAATGAGTTCGGCTCAAGTTAATCCTGCGCTATCTTCCGGAATTTTAAGAGATACAATTAATATTTTCTGCCCCGATGAGCTTGCTATGGCACAGCAAAATTTTTTGATTGAATTTAGCCCTTCAAAATTATTTTCAGCTTTTAAATCAGGAAAAACTCTTGCTTGGTCTCATTATTATCAAGTTTTATATAAGAAGTCTTAGTTATGGAAAATGGTGTATTGAAGTTAATAAGGTTTATTCAATTTTCAGAGCGAGATTCGACACTTTCCATTTTTTCATCAGAAGATAAAGTTCCTTTTGTTATCAAGCGAGTTTTTACGGTTGATGCAAAAGAGGCTTGCTCTCGTGGATGCCATGCGCATAAACAATGCATGCAGTTGATGATTGCATTACGAGGTGAATGTTCAGTTGTCTGTGATGATGGAAAAGAAAGAAAAACCTACCTCTTAAATGATCCCTCTCAAGGATTATTAGTTCCGCCTACTATTTGGGCTGAGCAAGTGTACCAGAAAGATAGTTTACTTATGATATTGACCGATCAGTACTATGATCCAGAAGATTATATTCGTGATTATCAACAATTTTTACATTTTAGAGCAATGATATGAAGTTTCTTGTCACCGGTGCACTAGGCCATATTGGATCTGCCGTTATCCGAACACTGGGCTATGCTTTTAAAGATAGTACTATTGTAATGATTGATAACCTTTCGACGCAGCGGTATCCGAGTCTTTTTAATCTGCCACAAAATGCTTCATATCAATTTATAGAAGCAAGCGTGCAAGATATAGCATGGGATGAATTACTAAAAGATATCGATGTTGTTATACATTTAGCAGCAACAACCGATGCATCCGGAACAGCTCATAATCCTGAAGCGGTGTATACCAATAATTACTCAGCCACAGAAACAGTAGCTCGGGCTTGTTTAAAACATAAAACACCTCTTATCTTTCCTTCAACTACAAGTGTGTATGGCTCTCAATCAGAATTGGTTGATGAACTTTGTACTGATTTATATCCACAAAGTCCCTATGCTGCTTGTAAAATTAAAGAGGAACAGTTACTGAAAGATTTTGCTAGTTCTGGCCTTGAGGTTGTGATTTGTAGATTGGGAACTATTTACGGTACATCTATTGGTATGCGGTTTCATACCGCTGTGAATAAATTTTGTTGGCAAGCGGTTATGAAGCAACCCCTTGCCGTGTGGGAAACTGCCCTTGATCAAAAACGTCCTTATCTTGCGCTTGAAGATGCAGTAGCAGCTTTTACATGGATTATTCAAAATACATTATACTCTGGTCAAACGTATAATGTGGTGACGGGTAATCATACAGTAAGAGATGTTTTGGATAGTATTAGAAAAAGTGTCCCTGATATAGAAGTCCAGTACGTGAAACATGCTATTATGAATCAACTTTCGTATGAAGTGTGTTCAGATAAACTTAGAGCAACGGGCTTTAGCTATTCAGGGTCATTACAACGCGGGGTGGATGAAACCGTTCATTTACTGCGTGGCTATTAAAAAAAAGGGGCAAAAAAGTGAAGATAGTAGTAACGGGAGGGGCTGGATTTATAGGATCACATTTTGTTCGATTTATGATTGATTTAGGTCATTTTGTGACCACCATCGATACCTTAACCTATGCAGGTAATCTTGAAAATTTAGGTGAATATAGGTTGCATCCTCGTCATGTATTTTATAAAGAAGATATTTGCAACCATGATGCGATAAAGAAAATTATTTTTGATAGTAATCCTGATGTAATTGTGCATATGGCTGCAGAATCTCACGTCGATCGTTCTATAGATTGCGCAGATGATTTTATTAAGACCAATATCACTGGTACTTATTCATTGCTGAGAGCTTCTTTAGCGTACTATAAAACGGTTCAATCGTTTTCTGAGTTTCGCTTTTTGCATATATCAACTGATGAAGTATTTGGAGCTCTTGGGCTCCAAGGGACTTTTAATGAAGCAATGCCCTATCGTCCTAACTCTCCCTACGCTGCTTCTAAAGCGTCTGCGGATCATTTGGTTCGCTCTTATTATAAAACGTATGGGCTTCCTATTATGATTGCCCATCCTTCTAATAATTATGGTGCACACCAGTATCCCGAAAAACTTATTCCGCTTACTATTTTAAATGCGCTTGAAGGACGAAATCTTCCTGTGTATGGGGATGGTCAACAAATACGGGATTGGTTGTTTGTAGAAGATAATGTACGAGCCTTATATGCTTTAATTAAGCAGGGCAGAATAGGTGAATCGTATTGTATTGGTTCTTCCAATGAAGTAAGTAATATTACTTTGGTTGAAAAAATAGGTGATATTTTAGATAATATGTGCCCTCGAGGTGTTGTCGGATCATATAAAAAATTAATAACATTTGTTGCAGATAGGCCAGGCCACGATTTTCGTTATGCTTCTGATTGCTCTAAATTAAAAGAACATACCGGATGGGCCCCACAGGTTACCTTTCAGGAAGGTTTGCAAAAAACAGTTGAATGGTACGTAAGTAGATATTTTCAAGGTAGCGAAAAAAAGAGTGAAAAAAGAGTACGGCTAGGATTAGGATAAAGTAATGAATATAAAAAAAGGAATAATACTTGCTGGAGGAACTGGTTCAAGATTGCATCCCCTGACAATTGCAACCAATAAACAGTTACTGCCTATTTATGATAAACCTGTTATTTATTATCCTCTTACGACCCTTATGTTAGCAGGAATCCAGGATATTTTGTTTATTAGCACTCCTCGCGATATTCCAGCGTTAAAAGCTCTTTTTGGAGATGGAAGTCATTTAGGAATGAATTTTTCCTACCAAATCCAACTGCAACCAGGAGGTCTTCCTGAAGCCTTTATTTTAGGTGAGGCATTTATAGATCAGCAACCCGTGGCAATGATTTTGGGAGATAATTTTTTTTATGCTTATGGTCTTTGTAATCTTCTTGGTAATGCTGCCAGAGAACAAAAAAATGGTGCTCATATTTTTACTTATAAAGTAGAAGATCCTCGTCCCTATGGAGTAATTGTTACAGCAAGTGATGGGACAATCATCGATATCGAAGAAAAACCCAAAGATTTTAAATCTCATGCGGCCATAACAGGTTTGTATTATTTTGATGGAACCGTTTCTGATCGTGCTAAAAAATTGATTCCTTCAGCAAGAAAAGAGTTAGAAATAGTAGACCTTTTAAGAAGTTATTTATTAGACGATGAACTTTCTGTTTCTCATTTAGGTAGAGGAACGGTCTGGTTTGATGTGGGAACCCCGCGGGCTTTGTTAGATGCATCTAATTATGTGCAAGTGATGCAAGATCGTCAGGGAATATCCATAGCTTCTCCTGAAGAAGTTGCATGGAGGATGGAATTTATTAGCCGAGATACATTGTCACAACTTGCTTGTGCTATTCCTCGTGGAAAGTATCAATATTATTTACAAGGTCTTACAGAATAATGAAAGTTTTAGAAACACCTTTTGACGGGCTTATTATTTTTGAGCCAGCTTTTTATAAAGATGAGCGGGGAGCTTTTTATGAAAGTTGGCGAGAAATAGAGTATGAGCGCT
>JACCDW011716772.1_pt1 | contig 10186 bp, 8 predicted proteins | sample 7449781 | NCBI WGS metagenome assembly JACCDW01 (sample SAMN15323449, study PRJNA562643) | freshwater metagenome | isolation source: river surface water | place: USA:Blue River Watershed | collected 2017-08-18 | reverse complement strand
TGGATCAACGTGATCGAATTGTTCTGCGTGGGTAATGAAATACAGAGTTCCACCAGTTTTGGCGGCTGCATTTGCAGTACCTGCGGTACCAACTAGAACGCCAGCAGCAAGAAGTGCAGTTGCAGCTGTTGTAGCTAGGAGGCGACGACGCAAATGACGTGAAGTCATTTTGGACATTTGTCCTCCTTGTAGATGAGTTATCTGATCCGCGGCCGCGAATCAGTTTTGAACAGTTCGCGATTGATCTCGCGAGATCTCAATCGCATTAGCGAACCGTTCTTCCCGTATTGCTACGGAAACCTTTTTTAGTTAGCGCTATCTACTTCCTTTGGGATCTAACGCATCGCGAATCGCATCACCTAATAGGTTTAGCGAAAGCACGATGATCACCAACATGGTTGATGGGATCAAGAGATAAGCAGGATCGTCACGCCAGTAGCCAACGGCATCTGAGAGCACAAGGCCGAAGGTAGATGCAGGTGCTTGAACGCCAACGCCTAGGAATGAGAAAACTGCTTCAGCAGATAAGAATCCAGGAAGCGAAAGTGAGAGAAAAACAATTGCTGTTGGCCATAAATTTGGCAGCAATTCTTTAGTGATAATGCGCCAGCTAGATGCGCCCATAGCTTGTGCTGCCATTACGAAATCGCGTTCGCGAAGTGACATTGCCTGTGAACGGATTAAGCGAGCAAAGCCTGGCCAACCAAAGAATACGAAGAAGGTAACCAGAACCACGATACGAGCTGCATTGTCTTTCGCGATACCCATGGCTTCAACGCGCTGTGTTAGCGGCAAACTAAGGGCGATGATCATAAAAGTTCCTGGGAAGGAAAGTAGGAAATCTGAGAAGCGACCTACGATTGCATCGACGCGTCCGCGGAAGTAACCAGTAGCAACACCGATCAACATTCCCAGGCCAATTGAGGTAACGCTGGTGATTACTGCAACTGTGTAAGAGATGCGAGAACCGTAAAGAAGTAGTGAAAGAACATCGCGACCAGTGCCTGGTTCAACGCCAAGTGGGTGATCCAAAGAAATGCCGCCAAATTTCCCAATTGGCATTGCATATTCATTTAGCGTTTCTGGATAAGTCTGCGTGTTGCTCAAACCCAATAGACGAACAATGATTGGTGCCAAGATCGCTGCCATGACAAAGAAGATTGCAACCCACGCGCTAAAGACGCCAACTTTATTTCGGCGAAAGCGCATCCACGCAATCTGTTTTGGCGTACGTTGCGCGAACTCTTGAGCGCTATCTTCAACTTCAAGCACGGCGTTGTCAGCCAATTGGTAAAACCTTTCCACTAATTCCACTTACCGGCAGGTGCGTTCTGTAAATCTTTATGCAACTAAGTTGCACTTAAGTTACAAAAGCAATTACCACACGGTAGATCAGCCCAGGCAAAAGCCAAAGCAAGATGTGAACGGTACTAAACCTGTGGCTAAATTAAAACCCCAAATGTCCGATTTATGGGCTTTTCAGGCCTCGATTAGATAACGATTCTTATCTATTAGGGGGCCAATCGGGTTGGTGCCGGTGCAATTAGGGCTTTAGCTAAATTACCGCTTATCAGGCGTTAGCCCTTGATGGCAGGCCACGGAATAGCTGAATCGGCACCAAAGCACCTAGCAACATCAAAACTACCCAAAGCAGGCCCAGATCGGCATCAAGCATTGTGCCGGCAATTGCTGGTCCAATAACTCCCGATACGCCCCACTGCATTCCCATCAATGCATTAGCTCGGCCACGTAAATGTTCAGGTGAAAGTTCATTAGCTAAAGCGGGCGCAGTTGGCGACCAGACCATTTCGCCAAATGCAAAAACGATCTGGCTCATTGATAGCAAGATGCCGGCGACAAAGAGTGGTGCCAAAGGCGTGATTCCAACAAAGAGCCAAGAAAGTGCCCAAATCAGCGAAACCATGACTAGCGCTCGTGATTTAGAAATTCGACCAAGTAATTTCAGAACTAGCGGTTGAAGGAGAAAAATTGTTGCGGTGTTGGCACCAAAAATTATGCCTAACCATTTTGGCGAAAGTTCTAGATATTGCGTAGCAAATAATGGAATTCCGGCCATGGTCGCGCCGTATCCAAAAATCATAAGTACCAGACCGCCAAGTGAGAGTCGCATCAAGCTCGGGATCTTAAACAAATCTAGATAGGTACCGGTTTTAGGTTCATCTTTTTCGGCGACATATTTTCCAACTTCAGGGCCATACAATGTGGCGATTGTTAGGAAGAAAATCGTAAATGTGCAAGCATCGATTAGGTAGAGAATTTGATAAGAACGTAGCGAACTATTCGAAACAATTGCAGATGAAATTAAACCGCCCAACCCCAAACCTAAATTCAAGAGCATAAAATTTAGGCCGAAGATTTTCTGACGATCTTCTGGTTTAGTCATTCGAGTTAACATCACTGTTTGACCTGGCCAGGTAGTGCTATCGCCAATTGCGCTTACAGTCGCAACAACTATCGCCATTGATTTGTTATCTACAAATGCCCACGACGCCGTTGCTAAGATTTTCAAGAATAGGCCAGTCAAAATAACTTTCTTGGGGCCAATGCGATCGATTAAAGCGCCACTTGGGCCACCAACTAATAGGGCCATAAATGCGCTCCATGCGAGCAATAATCCGCCAAAAGTTGTGGTGAATCCCCGCATATCGTGGAGGTAGACCAAGAGCAATGACATGGTCATTCCTCCACCAATGGCATTGAAGGCAACTCCCAGAACTAATCTGCGCGCTTTTGGGGTAAGTAGCTCGAAATACTCGGTGAAATAGCGCATTAGCCGAGCCTATAACTCTGCGACAATACCTGTCATGTCCATGAATGCGAGCCCAGGTTTTAAATTTGAAATCGAGAAATCGGCCGAGAACTCTTTTGCGCGTACAGGCACGCTTACGACTCCAAATGGCGTAATTGAAACACCCGCCTTTATTCCGGTCGGAACTAAAGCAACTGTTAAATCAGTTTTGCCTGAAACCATGCGCGAACTTGGATCACAAGCGCTTCTTTCAAATGCTTACCATTTATATCTACAGCCAGGTCCTGATATTTTGGATGAGGCCGGTGGGCTTTCAAAGTTTATGAATTGGAATGGACCAACATTTACCGATAGCGGTGGTTTCCAAGTTTTATCACTTGGCGTCGGCTTTAAGAAAGTTCTGGCAATGGATGCTAAAACTTTTCGCGCCGATGATGTGATCGCTGGAAATAAAGAGCGGCTAGCTCATGTTGATGATGATGGCGTAACTTTTAAATCGCATTTAAACGGGTCAATGCATCGATTCACGCCCGAGGTTTCGATGCAGATTCAACATAAAATTGGCGCCGACGTCATGTTCGCTTTTGATGAATGCACAACATTGCACAACACTCGTGGCTACCAGGAGCGCGCACTCGAGCGAACATACGCGTGGGCGATCCGCTGTTTAGATGAACATCATCGCTTAACTGTTGAACGTGCTGATAAACCATATCAAGCCTTATTTGGGGTAATCCAAGGAGCTCAATATGAAGATCTGCGGCGCAAAGCTGCCAAGGATTTAGGCTCGCTGGAATCTTCGGGCATCTCATTTGATGGCTTTGGAATCGGTGGCGCACTAGATAAAGATTCACTCGGCACAATCGTGCAATGGGTAAATAGTGAATTGCCTGAAGGAAAGCCCAAGCACTTACTTGGCATCGGTGCCCCAGAAGACCTATTTATCGGGGTCGAGAGCGGAATTGATACCTTCGATTGCGTTCTAGCATCTCGGATCGCCCGTTCAAGCGCCGTTTACACCATGACCGGTCGATATAACCTAACTAATGCCACCTATAAGCGAGATTTCAATCCGATCGACAGTGAGTGCGATTGCTACACCTGCAAGAACTACACCCGTGCTTACCTGAACCATTTATTCCATGGCAAAGAGATGATTGCTGCGACATTGGCGACAATTCATAATGAGCGCTACATAGTGCGTTTAGTCGATCAAATGCGAGCGGCACTAAAAACTGGACACTTCTTTGATCTAAAGGAAGAGTTCATGGGACGTTTTAAGCACAAGTCGGGTCAGCATCACGACTAATTAACTTTGCTAATTAAGTTTGTTAATTAAGCGCCAAACTTAACTTTGAAATCGGCAACGGAAATTTCATAGATATTTTCGGGGCCATCTTCTTCATCAATTTGTACGCCCATAAATGGAAAATCAAAGTACTCAATAACTTTTATGGAAGGCGTATTTTCTGGGCTTACGGTATATCTGAAAGATTTAACACCGGGTTGCTCCAGTGCCCATTTCCACATTCCCATTAGCGCTTCTTTTGCATATCCCTGATTTTGGAAATCGCTTTCGATGCCCAGGCCAATTTCAATCATGCCATTTTCATCAGGTATGCCATGAAAACTAGTTGATCCGATAACTTCTCGGTTGCTTTTTTGCACTATGAATCTGACAAACCATTTATTACAACTGGCATCAACCTTTACTTGTGGCACTCGCCAATGCAACGGCCCCTGAAAATCTATCAACACGCGATGCGGGTTCGAAATGTTGGCCTTTTCCAGAATTGACTGATCATCACGGTTTTCGAAAAGGGTAATCAAATCAGCGCCTGAGATGTGGTGAAGCTCAAGGCGCTCAGTAACAATTACCGGCTGGATCAGATTTATTTCTTCACTGTTTATCATTGCGTAAAGTTTAAATGATAAAGAGCGCTTGAGCTTTCTCGACCGCCTGATCTCGGCCATTTGCCTTTAATTTGCGGTAAATATTACGTAAGTGCGTCTTCATAGTGTTATGTGAAATGTGAAGGTTCTTGCCGATAGCGGTAATTGGTTTACCTGAAGCTAGTGAACGCAGAACATCTATTTCGCGCTTAGTTAATGGCTCAGTAAGTGTCGAATTCTGGCCGGCTTTAGTGCTCATTCGATTAGCTGCAGCCCTAGCAAGCTCCTCTAAATAAACAGTCGGACACTTAGCTGCGCTTCGAATAATCAGCTCAAGAATTTGGGGGTCCTGGCGTAAAAAGGTTTCTTTTGCGCCGACGCGGGAACCAATATCTAGAGCGCTCTTTAGCGCATCTAATGCGACGGTCTCTTTATCTAAGTTTGCGGAACAGAGAACTAAATATTTCCAGATTAGATCTCTTGGACTGGTTGCAGAGAGATTAGCTGAAATCTCCTTTAACTTATTCTCACCTTTGCTTACTGCCGCCAAAGATAGGCGATATCGATTTGCATAAAGCAGATCACTGGGTAATCGATTTAGAATCTGATTAGCGCGATCATAATCTCGAACTGCGAAGCGAAGGGCTAACTCATTTAAGTCAATCAACATACTCAGACCATCTTCACCTTTAAATGAGCTGGCTAGTGCCCTATGGTCTCTTACAATCGCAAAAGCTTCCTCAACTTTTCCATTAATTACCATGGAGCGAGATAGGTAGCTTTCGGCAATAAAGAACCATGGCCACTGATTCCATTCCTTAGCTTTATCGGCTAAGACTTTAAACATCGCATTTGTTTTCTCATTTTCTGAAAATTCCAGGTGGCAGCGAGCTTGAATGTAAATCGCTTCGCATGATGCTGAAACCCCGAAATATTCATTCTGTTCTGCCATTTGGGATGTCAATACAGCGGCGTCATAAGCCAGTAAATACTCACCTTCCAAGAAAAGCTTCATAGCTTTGATAGATTGCAGATGGAATAGATCATCAGGAGAATCACTCGATTGCGCAATCAGAGCTGCCTGGGATTCAATGTTTGCTAATTTCTCGGCATCATCAAAGATGAAACTTCTTGCTGCCAATAACCGCAACATTCCAATTCGGTCAGATGGGTCAATATCAGGTTGAGGGGCTGGTTCGTTCAGCACAACTTTCATATTTGCATCAAAATCAGCCAAACGACCTCTGCAAAATGCAATATGTGCCAAAGTGACCGCGCATACCCGCTCTACAAAACCAGAGAGTTGAGAGTCTTTGTAGGTAAATCGCATCTCTTCGACCAACTGGTTTGCTCGATCAAATTCAAAGCTAACTAGGTGGCCCATGATTCTGGTTAGCTCAGTAAAGAGCTGGTTCCTAGTTGAATCAACCGGCAAATACTTAATCCAGTTAAGGATTCTTCGCCCTTCTCCTCTTGTAACTAGCCTGCGAAGAGCAGGTTTAAACATTTTGCGAAGGTAATCGGAATCACCAGAATTTAGTGCACTTGAAATTGCGCTGTTTATCAAGCCTTGCGCTTGAAAATATTCAGAAGCGTTTATCTGATTTGCGCGGTACTTCTCGGAATCTTGGCGAGCAATCTCATCAATTACTTCTCGCGCCGTGCTATTGAAAATAAATGCGTCGGTTTGCCCGGCTGCCAACATAAGAAATGCGCCTTCGGAGGCTAACTTATTTAAGCTGGTTTCATTAACCTTCTTCTTTATAAGTGCTCGAACCAAGTTGAGATCAAAAACTTCAAAGCTAGACATGGCCAGGAGTATTTCCTGAGTATCTTTAGAGAGAAGTCCAAATTTACTTTTAATCAGTTTTTCAACCAAGTCATCATCTACTTCTAAATTAACTTTATTTGAACCACCTGTTGCGACAATAGCCACAGCAGCTGGCCAGCCATGGGTTTGCAAAGCTATCTCATCAATTTTGCTTTCCGAAATATTGGCATTGTGAATACCAAGAAGTGCCGCCACTTCATTTCTGGAGAAAACTAAATCTCCAGCAGTAATAATCGAAAGTCGTCCGATACTGGAAAATCTCTGCAACGAAACGGTTGGCATCAATCTACGTAATGCAAAAATATGAACATTATCCGGAATAGCATCCATATAAGACTGAGTAACATTTAACTGATAAGTAAATGAGTCAACCACGTTGTCGAGAATCAGAACGACATCCTCATTCAACTTTGCAATTGCCCTAAAGATGGTGGCAACTGAAATCGCATCGAGTTCTGTTTCGAAATCTGGAACGACTTGTTTGACTGCGCTCAATAAATGGTGGGCAATTCCATCGGGGCTATCTGATTCAGACATCGTGTACCAGATAACTTTTTTCTCGCTTTGGGCGGCCCATTCCGCTAAAAGAGCTGTTTTTCCGTAACCAGTAGGCGCAACCACCATCGTGTATCCAGGCGCACGATCATCGATTAACTTAAATAGGTGGCGACGGGATAGAAAGTTAGGTGGCAAAACCGGCGGCAAAATCCGCGAAGGGGTGATTTCAAGGCTTGATCCACTCATGGATTAAGGGTTACTTATGCGGGCGAAAAATACTATTTCTAACCCCATGAATCTGAGATTATTGGCTAAATAACCCCTTGGCCTAACCCGCTCTCGCGCTTAGCTGCGATGATCACAGGACGGCCATTATCGAGCATGTGAACGCTAATTCGATCATCAAAGGCGCTGCGCAACTCTGGGGAATGTATAACCGATTGAGATTCACCATCTAGCAACACTCGCCCACTCTGCATAATAATGATTCGCTCGGCATACATCGCACCCAGGGTTATGTCGTGCATAGTCGAAACGATCGTTACGCCTTTAGCTTTAATTTCTTCAACTTTATTTAGCACTGAAATTTGATGGTGCAGATCAAGAGCACTCGTTGGTTCATCAAGCAACATGACTTCAGGTTCTTGCACCAGGGCACGCGCGATCAATACTCGCTGCATCTCGCCACCAGACAAGGTATTAACTAACTGGCTCTGCATTCCGAGTAACTGAGTTGCTTCGAGCATTTCGTGAACGATCTGTCTGCTGCGGGTTGACTCTTTGCCCCAACCATCTAACTTGGCTCGACCTAACATCACATATTCAGCGATGCTCATTGCTGCTGGAATTGAGGGACGTTGCGGAACAAATGCAATATTGAGCGATTTATTCTTAGCAATTTCGCGATCGTTATATTTAATCGAACCTGAATATGGTTGCATGCCAAGCATGGTTCTAAGCAGAGTAGTTTTACCTGCTCCATTAGGGCCCACCAAACAGCTCCAGCTGCCAACGGGAATATCCAAATTAATTGATTGCAATACCTCACGATTATCAAAACGAACTGAGAGATTTTCGATATTGATCATTGACTACCTCGATTGCGACTACGTAATACGAATAAGAAGAAAGGCGCACCAACAAATGCAGTGATAACGCCAATAGGAAGCTCGGCAGGTGAAAGCAAAGTGCGAGCGCCAAGATCTGCAATCACCAAGAAGGCAGCGCCCACAAATGCAATTGAAAGTAGCGATCTATTCGTTGCCCGTTTAGTTAAACCACGAACTAAGTGCGGGACCACGATGCCGACGAACCCGATTAACCCACTGGCAGATACCGCTGTTGCCGTAGCTAAAGTGGCCGCGGCCACTGCGATTAAGCGAATTTTCTGTGGCGAAACCCCTAAGGAATAGGCTTCTTCATCACTTAGCATCAGCGCATCAAGCACCTTAGAAATTCGAATTAAGATAAATAGGGCGATGAAGATATAGAAGCCAGCCCACTTAACTACATCCCAATTAGCAACCGTTAGCTCTCCCAGGATCCAGGAATAAACCGGACGCAGTGCCGCGCTATTGCGTTGCTGCAAGTAAGTTTGGAATGCCGTAGCAAAAGAACCTACCGCAATGCCAGCTAGTAACAATGTGCTGGGGTCGGCAAATAACTTTCCAGCAACTAAGAATGTGGCAGCTACGGCGAGTACACCACCGAGAAATGCGAAGATCGGCAACAGTGCATGCAGGTCACCGCCACCGCTTGTGATTGCAATGGTTGCACCTAAGCCAGCACCCGATGCTGCGCCTAACAAGTACGGATCAGCAAGTGGATTGCGAAATACGCTTTGGTAAACCGCACCACTTGTTGCAAGGGCCGCACCAACAAGTGCACCGAGAACTACGCGAGGCAGCCGCAATTGCAGTAGTAAAACTCGATCTTCATCTTGAAGTCCATTAGGTAAACCTAAAAGCGTTCTGATTATGGCGCCGAAGTTTAAATTCACCGGGCCAAAACCAACGCCGAGCAAACAGGCAATCAGCAACGCCGCGGCAGCGCTGGCAGTTATCTGCCAGCGCCACACGCGATCGATCTGATTACTTTTCATTTAGCTTATTTCTTAACGCGATTTAGAGACGCGGCAACGTACTTATAGAAATCAACTAAGCGTGGCCCCCATCGAGATGGAATGTCATTAGGAAGTGCAAAGACATTCTTCTTGGCAACCGCCGAAATACCTGACCAGCCAGCGCGAGCCTTAACTGTTGCTGCGCTTTCACCATATTCGGCATCTGCCAAGAAGATCACCATGGGATCTGCCTTAACTAAATACTCAGCTGAAAGCTGCGGATAGCCATATGAATCGGCCCCAGCAGCTTTATCTGCAATGTTAATTAAGCCAAAATCTTTGTAAACCTTGCCGATAAAAGTATCTGAGGTAACTGAATAAAGAGTGTTATCTAACTCGTGGAAGAAGGTTACTTTTCCATTGCTCTTTGCTCGATTGAGAATAGATTTGATTAGAGATGCCATCTTAAAAGTAACTTTCTTGGCGTTAACAGTGTTATCAGTTGCAGTACCTAATACTTCAATTCCCTTATAAACCTGGCTTAGGTTTTCAGGAGCTTGCTCCATCAGGACTGGAATCTTTAATTTTTCCAGCGCTTCTTTAACAGTCATTGACTTCATTGCATCCACCGAAAGAACAACTAGATCGGGCTTTAATGCAGCAATTGCCTCGACATTTGGTTCAAATGCACTTAAGTCGGTAATCGGAGCGCTCTTGGGATAATTTGAAAGAGAATCAACGGCCAGAACTTGCTTGCCGGCACCGATCTCAAAGAGGGACTCAGTTGCACTTGGTGAAAGTGAAATGATTCGTGCTGGCTTTTTGGTGATAACGGTTGAGTAGCCGGCGGATGAAATTGTGAGCGGATACTTGGTAGCTGTCGACGCAGCCGTTGCTGGTGTAATCGAGATAACGAGCAAAAGTGAAACTAGTGCTGTGGACGGTTTGAAAAACCTGTTTAACATAAAAAACTCCCTCAAAGCTTTTGAGGGAGAAAGGGGGCGTTTAAACGAGCGATTCGCGTAAAAGCCCGACCTTCCTCCGAGGTCGGATAAAACTTTTGGCGTCACGCCAGGCGACCTGGCTTAGATCTTTCGACCTTTACAGTTGCGGGACAGCACCGGAATCAAAC
>JACCDW011133168.1_pt1 | contig 10186 bp, 7 predicted proteins | sample 7449781 | NCBI WGS metagenome assembly JACCDW01 (sample SAMN15323449, study PRJNA562643) | freshwater metagenome | isolation source: river surface water | place: USA:Blue River Watershed | collected 2017-08-18 | reverse complement strand
TGGCGTTTGGTTTTGCCTTTTTTCGGTGTACCCCATGTCGCTGTCTCTCACCATCGCTACCCGCGAAAGCCGCCTTGCCATGTGGCAAGCCTTGCATGTCCAATCCCTGCTGCGCGGACAGGGCCATCAGGTTGAACTTTTGGGTATGACCACCCAGGGTGACCAAATTCTGGATCGCAGCTTGAGCAAAGTGGGCGGTAAAGGCCTGTTTGTGAAGGAGCTGGAGGTGGCGTTGGAGGAGGGGCGGGCCGATTTGGCGGTGCACTCGCTCAAAGATGTGCCCATGGACCTCCCCGAGGGTTTCGCGCTCGCTTGCGTGATGACCCGAGAAGATCCCCGTGACGCCTGGGTCTCCCCCCATTTCGCCCGCCTGGAAGACCTGCCCGAGGGAGCGGTGGTAGGTACTTCGAGTTTGCGCCGCACCGTGCTGTTGCGCGCCCTGCGCCCCGATTTGCGCATCGAGCCCTTACGAGGCAACCTCGACACCCGCTTGCGCAAGCTCGACGAGGGCCAGTATGCCGGCATCGTCTTGGCTGCCGCAGGCCTCAAACGGCTCGAACTTGGTGCTCGCATTCGCCATATTTTTTCCACCGAGCAAATGTTGCCTGCCGCCGGGCAGGGTGCATTGGGCATCGAAATTCGGGCCACTCGCCCCGAGGTGGCCGAGGCCTTGTCTCCCTTGGCGGATCTACCCACCTGGCTCACGGTGAGCGCCGAGCGCGCGGTCAGCCGGGCCATGGGGGGGAGCTGCTCCATGCCGCTGGCGGCGCACGCCGAAATAACGGGTTCGACCCTGTCTCTGCGCGCGGCCTGGGGGGAGCCGGATCGCGCCAGCCCCTTGGTGCGCGCGCAGGCCCAACTGGAAGTGGATCCCCTCAACCCCGCTGAGCGGGCCCGTGCCGAGGCCTTGGGATCGGCGATTGCGGAGCAACTGCGCGCGCAGGGGGCGCACTGAGGGCCACCCCCATGGCGTTGCGTGTCCTCGTCACCCGACCGGAAGGCGAGGCTGCGTCTTGGCTCCAAGGGTTACAAGCCGCCGGGTTTGTGGCCGAAACACTCCCCTTGATCGCCGTTGGCCCTGTGGCGGACACCGCTGCCCTACGCCAAGCCTGGGCTACTTGGGCCGATTGGCAGGCTGTGATGTTTGTGAGCGTTCCCGCCGTGCGCCATTTTTTTGCCCAACGCCCTCCCCGCGTGGATTTGTCGACCACGCCCTGTTGGGCCCCAGGGCCAGGCACGCGCAAGGCCTTACGTGCGGAAGGTGTGCCCGAATCTGCCTTGCGCAGTCCCGACCCCGAGGCGGGTCAATTCGATTCGGAGGCCCTGTGGGCGCAAGTGGGCGCTGCCGTGCAAGCCGCTCGCCCCCTGCTCATTGTGCGCGGGCAGGACGACCAAGCCAAGCCCGACCCTGCGGGTCAAGGGCGGGATTGGCTGAGCGAGCAATTGCAGGCGCGCGGGGTCCCGGTCCAGCGCTTGGCGGCTTACGCGCGGCAAGGTCCGGCGTGGACGGCCCCCATGATGGAGCGGGCGCGCCATGCCGCAAGCGATGGCAGCATTTGGTTGCTCAGCAGCAACCAAGGATTGCAACACCTCCAGCGCCTGCTCCCCCAGCAAGACTGGTCCAGCGCCCGCGCCCTGGCCACGCATCCCCGCATTGGGGAGACCGCGCGCGCCATGGGTTGGGGTGAGGTTCGTCTGACACGCCCACTGCTACCCGATGTGGTGGCCTCATTAGAATCGTGGTCATGACCCTCGAGTCCCACGATCCGCCGCTCAACCCAGAGCTCACCCGCATTCCCGACTCGCCCTTGCAGGCGCAGCCGCCGGCCCCTCCTTCCCCCTGGCCATTGCGCGTGGTGGCGGTGGCGGCCTTGCTCGGCGTCCTCATGAGTGCTTGGCTTTGGGGGCGGCTCTCGCACATTCAGGAGCAACTGGCTCGCCAAAGCGCTGATACCTCCGGCCAGGCGCTCGAAGCCAAGACCAGTGCGCGCCAGGCCGAGGAACTTGCGCGCGAGACCGCCGCCAAAGTGGCGGTGAGCGATGCCAAGCTTGCCGAAGTGGCCTTGCAGCGCTCCCAACTCGAAGAGTTGATGCAAAGCTTGTCCCGCTCGCGCGACGAAAACCTCGTCGTGGACATCGAGTCGGCCATTCGCCTGGCGCAGCAACAAGCGCAACTCACGGGCAGCGTTCAGCCCCTCTTGGCCGCCCTCAAGGCCTCTGAACAGCGCTTGGGCAAAGTGGCCCAACCGCGGCTTGCGCCGGTGATGCGCGCGCTCGCGCGCGACATCGAGCGCATCAAAACCACGGCGTTTAGCGATACCCCCACCTTGCTCGCCAAAATGGACGAACTCGTCCCGGCGGTCGATGGCTTGCCCTTGCTCAATGCCGTGGGCACTTCGCCTACGCCCCTGCCCGCGCCGGAAAAAAGCAGCAGCTGGGCCAGTGCTATACGGGGCAGCGCCTGGGAATCCTGGTGGTCTGCGGTCTGGGACGATTTGCGCAAATTGGTGCGGGTGAGCCGAATCGACCATCCCGATGCCAGCTTGTTGTCTCCCCAGCAAAGCTTCTTCATTCGCGAAAACCTCAAGCTGCGTTTGCTCAATGCGCGACTGGGCTTGCTCGCCCGCCAGTTTGATGCCGTGCAAACCGATTTGCGGCAAGTGCAAACCGATTTGCAAAAGTATTTCGATGTCCGCTCGCCCCAGGGGCAAAGTGCCCTGCAGCTGACCCGGGACTTGCTCGCCCAAGCGCGCCAGACCGAGCTGCCCCGAGTGGATGACACTTTGTCCGCCCTTGCCACGGCGGCGGCGGGACGCTGAGATGCGCGCCGCGCTCTGGCTGGTCGCACTGTTTGGCGTTGCCGTGGCGATTGCCCTTTTTGCGGGCAGCAACCCGGGCACCGTCACCCTGTTTTGGGCCCCCCATCGCATCGACTTGTCCTTGAATCTGGCGCTGTTGCTCCTGCTGGCCTTGTTTGGGGTGATGCACTACGCCTTGCGCGCACTACAAGCCCTCTTTGCCCTGCCTGGCCACGCACGGCGCTGGCGCTTGCTGCAAAAAGAGCGCGCGCTGCATGCGGGGGTGATCGAGTCCTTGCTTCAACTCATGACCGGGCGCTACCGCCGGGCCGTGCGCTCAGCCGAACAGGCCTTGCAACTGGAGGAGCGCTTGCGCGAAGTGCGCACGCGCGACGACAGCTTGCCCCGGCACTTGCCCCAACTGCGTGCGCTGGCGCATTTGATCGCTGCCGAAAGCGCCCAAGCCTTGCGCGACGCCAACACCCGCTCGCACCATTTGCAAGCGGTTCAAGTGCTGGCGCGAACCCTGCCCAACGCAGCGCAGGAGGAGACCTTGGAGGCCACGTACCTTTTTGCGGCGCGCTGGGCGCTGGCCGAACGCGATGCACCCGAGGCCCTGCGCTGGCTCGACAGCTTGCGTCAGGGCGCGGCGCGACGCACCCTGGCCCTGCGCCTGCGCCTCAAAGCCGCCCGCTTGGGACATCAGCCCGAGGTGGCGCTCGACACGGCGCGGTTGCTGGCCAAACATGGTGCATTTGCCGAATCTGCCGCGCAAACCTTGCGCCGCGAGCTCGCCATCCTCGCGCTGGATCAAACACGCGACGTGGCTCAGTTGCAAAAGTGTTGGGATCGGCTCGACCCGCAGGACCGCAGCACCCCAGAGGTGGCCCAGCGCGCGGCGCGCTTGTGGCTGAGCTTTGAGGGGGAACCCAGTTTGGCGCTGAAATGGCTCGAACCGCTTTGGCAGCGCATGCTGCAACAGCCCGGCACCTTGGACGACGCGCAACGCTCGCGTACGGCCCATTTGTTGGCCGAAGTGCTTGGACGCAACCCGCCCGATTCGCAGTGGCTCGCCAACATCGAGCGGGCGCGGCAGGCCTATCCGCGTTGGGTCGAGCTGCAATACCTCGCGGGCATGGTGTGTTGGCAGCACGCCCTGTGGGGCAAAGCCCAGCAAATGCTGCAGCAAGCCGCCCCGCATTTGCACGAACCCGAGATGCGTCGCAATGCCTGGCGCACCCTGGCCTTGTTGGCCGAGCAACGCGACGATCCCCAAGCGGCCCAACCCCTTTGGCGTCGCGCAGCGGAGGCTTAACCCTCCGCCATCCCCGACGTGGGCGACGCGCTTGGCTCTTGTCTTGGCACTGACCCCGGAAACGACCACGGCTCGTGCGAAAAAAAACCGGCGCACACTGGCGCCGGTTCTGGAGGCTTAGGGCGCTAGCCCGTCAGGCCTTAAGCCAATTCCTTGCGTGTTTCCACCAGAATCAGCGGACCCTCGTCCACCACCACCAGCGGTGCGCGCTCGCGCGGGACATGCACGGGTTTGGGCTCAGCGGCGATCGCGGCCTGCACGGCGGCCACTCGGCTCGGGTCTGAGTTCACCCATTGCAGGCCGCTATTGGATGCCACGGCTTCAAGATCGGCCAAGGCCAGCACATAGGGCTCGACGCGCGGCATGGCGGCGCGGCCCGTAGTCGGTGCCGCAGTGGGTGTGGTTGGGGCGACAGAGGAAGCAGGGGCACTCACCGCCGCAGGCGCTGGCGTGCTGGCGTCCATCGGACCTGAATCGGCTGGACTGAACAAATCGGCGGAGCCGCTCTCGCGCGAACCGCGCTCACGGCGATCGCGTCCATAGCGATCACGTCCCCGACGTTCGCGACGCTCGCCCTCAGGGCGCTCGGCGCTCTCCGGCGCACCAGATGGCATTGCTGCACCGGCTTCCATGCCGTCGACGTTTTGTGGGGTGGCATCGAGTGCGGGCAGGCCCTCTGTGGACGCGGGCCGTTCACCCCGGGTATGGCGGTTGGGGCGCTCTTGACGCTCACCACGCTCAGCGCGCTCAGCGCGCTCACCGCGTTCTTGACGCTCGCCGCGTTCACCACGGCCTTCGCCACGCTCGCGCCGGCCTTCGCCCGAACCCCGTCCACGGCGTTCACCCGATTCGGATTCCGGACGGGTTGCCTCGGCGTTCGCGGTCACGGCCGTCGAACCATTTTCGGGCAACGCGGTTGCCGCTTGGCGGCTGCCACGACGCTCGCCAGAGCGCTCGTTGCGCTGACCGTTCTCGCCACGTTCAGCCCGCGCCTCTTGGCGGCCCTCGCCGCCGCGCTCGGCGCGCCCATCGCGGCCGTCACGGCCGTCACGGCCGTCACGGCCACCGCGTCCACGACCGCCGCGTCCACCACGGCCCGAGCGCTCGTCTTTGCGCTCGCCAGGTTTTTTCGCCGGCGTGGCTTCTGTGCTGGGGGGTTGTGCGTCGGAGCCACCCAAAAGAGATTTGAGCCAACCAAAGAAGCCTTTGCTGGCCGGGGCCGCAGCGCTGGCCTCTTTGCCTGCAGCGGCCTTCCCACTGGGGGCTGGGGCGGGGGCGGGCTTGGGCTCGACCACGGGGGCCGGTGCGTCGGGCAAAACACCTTTGATGACCGGCGTTTGCTTGTTCGTCGGCTCTTGCGAGCGACGCGTGACCGTGGTGGGATCTTCGAACTCCTCGGCCATTTTGTAGCTCGCCTCGATACGATCGAGACGAGGGTCGTCGTGCTTGAGGCGCTCGAGTTTGTAGTGCGGCGTCTCCAAGGTCTTGTTGGGCACGAGCAAGACGCTGATGCGTTGCTGAATCTCGATCTTGGCGATCTCGGTACGCTTCTCGTTGAGCAGGAACGAGGCCACTTCCACAGGGACTTGGGCGTGCACGGCCGCCGTGTTGTCCTTCATGGCCTCTTCTTGGATGATGCGCAGGATTTGCAGCGCCGAGCTCTCGGTGTCGCGCACATGGCCCGAACCCCCGCAGCGTGGGCAAGGAATGGAGGCGCCCTCGGAGAGGGCGGGACGCAGGCGCTGGCGGCTCATCTCGAGCAAGCCAAACTTGCTGATGGCGCCAAATTGCACGCGTGCGCGGTCCTGGCGTAAGGCGTCGCGCAGGCGGTTTTCCACTTCGCGACGGTTACGGCTCTCCTCCATGTCAATGAAGTCAATGACGATCAAGCCACCGAGGTCACGCAAACGCATTTGGCGCGCCACTTCGTCGGCCGCTTCGAGGTTGGTGCGCGTGGCCGTTTCTTCGATGTCGCCGCCCTTGATGGCGCGCGCCGAGTTCACGTCCACCGAAACCAAGGCCTCGGTGTGGTCGATCACGATGGCCCCACCCGAGGGCAGGTTCACCGTGCGCGCGTAAGCCGACTCGATCTGGTGCTCAATCTGAAAGCGCGAGAACAGAGGGGTTTCGTCCCGATAGCGTTTCACGCGGCTGGCATGCTCGGGCATGACATGGCTCATGAACTGCTGGGCTTGTTCGTAAATATCGTCGGTGTCGATCAGGATGTCACCGATATCACTATTGAAGTAATCGCGGATGGCCCGGATGACCAAGCTCGATTCTTGGTAAATCAGGAAAGCGCCTTTGCCCGATTTGGAGGCGCCATCGATGGCTGTCCAAAGCTTGAGCAAGTAGTTCAAATCCCATTGCAGTTCGGGGGCGCTGCGGCCAATGCCCGCGGTGCGGGCAATGATGGACATGCCGGTGGGGTATTCCAACTGGTCCATGGCTTCTTTCAGTTCGGCCCGCTCGTCCCCTTCGATGCGACGGCTCACGCCACCGCCGCGCGGGTTGTTGGGCATCAGCACCACATAGCGGCCGGCCAAGCTCACAAAGGTCGTGAGGGCGGCCCCTTTGTTGCCACGCTCTTCCTTCTCCACCTGGACCAGGAGTTCTTGCCCTTCTTTGATGACATCATGGATGCGGGCTTGGCTAACCGACACCCCGGGGGTGAAATATTGCTTGGAGATTTCCTTGAATGGCAAAAAGCCGTGACGGTCTTCGCCGTAATCCACAAAACAGGCTTCGAGGGAGGGCTCCACCCGCGTGACCACGGCCTTGTAGATGTTGCCTTTGCGCTGTTCACGTCCTTCGATTTCGATTTCATAGTCGAGCAGTTTTTGCCCGTCCACCACCGCCAGGCGGCGTTCTTCCGCTTGGGTGGCATTGATGAGCATCCTTTTCATGATGCGTTCCTTCTCTGTTACAAACACAAGCCCCTGCGGGCCAAAGGTGCCGAAACGAGAACTGGAAAACGAAGGGAATTGCCGCTGTAGCCTGAACGATCGCAGGGCGTATCAACGCCGGCGACGCAGGTGGGGCGCGTGGATGGGGGCGAGGCCTAACGGCAAATGACGCATGGTTGCTGCTCGCTGTGATCCAGAAGACAGGTTCCAGGAGGAACCTGCCGACTTGAGGTATTCCGTTTCAGTGTTTCCCAGGTGCTCGATCAACTTTTGGAGCGGCGGGCCACGCCATCACGTGGGGATGGGGTCTGCGCGCAACCCCCCAAAAGGGGCACCGACTTTTACCCCGTTGGCAGTTCGTGCTCTAATCTGAGATAAATCAAGCACTTAGACCATTACGCGGGTGAACACCATTATAAGGGCTCCAAGCCCCTTGCCAAGTCCCACTGCCAAAACTTTGGTGGTCGATGCCGATTCGATCGGGCAGCGGCTGGACAACTTTTTGCTACGGCACCTTAAGGGAGTCCCCAAAACGCATGTCTACCGCATCATCCGTTCCGGGGAAGTGCGGGTGAACAAAGGTCGCACCAGCGCCGATTACCGGGTGCAGGAGGGCGATGTGGTGCGCCTGCCTCCCGTGCGCACCGCGGCTGCGCGTGAAGCCCCTCCCGCACCGGCTCGCGATTTCCATGTGTTGTGGGAGGACGACAACCTCATCGCCTTGGACAAACCCGCCGGCGTGGCGGTGCACGGCGGCAGTGGGGTGAGTTTTGGGGTGATTGAGCAATTGCGGCAGAGTCGTCCGTCGTGCCCCAATCTGGAGTTGGTGCATCGCCTCGACCGGGAAACCTCAGGCGTGTTGCTGGTGGCCAAAAAACGCACCGCGCTCAAGCGGGTGCAGGACCAATTCCGAGACCGGGAGACCGGTAAAACCTACCTCGCCTTGGTCTTGGGCCTGTGGCCGTCGAATAAAAAGGTCATCGATCTTCCTCTGCATAAATACACCGTGGCCAACGGCGAGGCCGAGGGCGAAAGACGGGTACGGGTGGTGGGCAAAGACGATCCAGAGGGTCAGCGCGCCATCACCTTGGTGCGGGTTGCCCGCATCGTGGGCCCCTACACCCTGTTGGAAGTGACCATCAAAACCGGTCGCACGCACCAGATTCGGGTGCACTTGGCCAGCCAAGGACACCCCATCGCGGGCGATGACAAATACGGGGATTTCGAGGCCAATCGCCAGTTGCAAAAAGTCGGGTTGAAGCGCATGTTTCTCCATGCCTGGCGGCTGCAATTCCTGCACCCCGTGAGTGGTCGCCCGATCAGCGTGCAAGCCGCCTTGCCCGACAATCTGCAAAATTTCATCGACCACATTCAACCCCCAGGCCCCAAGCCATGACCCGCCGCCCTCGCCAATACGACCTCATTGCCTTTGACTGGGACGGCACGCTGTTTGACTCCACGGGGGTGATCGTGCGCTGCATCCAGCTGGCCGTGGCCGATGTGGGCGGCGCCGTACCCAGCCACGACGCGGCCGCCTATGTGATCGGCATGTCACTCATGTCGGCGCTGGCGCACGCAGCGCCGGATGTTCCGCCTGAGCGCTATCCTCAATTGGGTGAGCGCTACCGTCATCACTATTTGGCGCACCAGCACGACCTCACGCTTTTTGAGGGTGTTATTCCCATGCTCCATGCCTTGCGCGGACATCACCATTGGTTGGCGGTGGCCACGGGCAAAAGCCGGGTGGGTCTTAACGAGGCCTTGCAGCATATGGAACTCCACGGCGTCTTTGACGCCTCCCGCACCGCCGATGAAACGGCCGGCAAACCCAACCCCCGCATGCTGCATGAACTGATGCGGGAGTTTGGCGTGGAGCCCGAGCGCACCCTCATGATTGGCGACACCACCCACGATCTGCAAATGGCGGTCAATGCCGGTTGCCACGCCGTGGGGGTGAGTTACGGCGCGCACGAGCACGGCACATTTGCCGAGTTTCAGCCCCAATTCGTGGCCCATTCGGTCGCCGAATTACACCAATGGTTGGTGCGCCATGCCTGATGCCGCCACCGCCCGCGCCATCCCTTTGTGCAACAGTGCCGATCTCGTCGAGGGCGGACGCGCCGTGCCTTTTGATGTGGTCTACGCGGGGCAAACCTGCCGGGCGTTTGCCATCCGATTTGAAGGCCAAGTCCACGCATACCTCAACCGTTGCACCCATGTGGCGATGGAAATGGACTACCAACCCGATCGGTTTTTCGATGACACCGGCCGCTGGCTGCTCTGCGCCACCCACGGGGCGGTGTACGCCCCCGACACGGGCGCTTGCTCGGGGGGACCATGCCCGGGCGGATTGGTCAAGATCACCCTGCAGGAAAATGACGGCGTGGTGCACTGGCAAACCGAGTGGAACCTCCAGCCCTTTGAATTTCCGTTTTGACCCGTAAGTAACCAGCCCATCCGAAAGCGCCTTATGCAAGAACCGTCAGACCCCACCCCTGAGTCTCGCTCCGAGTCTCGTCCCGAGCCGGCCGCACGCCCCGATCGCCAGGCTTGGGAGCGCGAAACCCTGGAGCAATTGGCGTTCGCCACCTTGGCCGAGCGACGCGCCGAGCGGCGCTGGCGCATCTTTTTTCGGACCGTTTGGTTGCTGGTCTTTTTGGCCTTGATTTGGTTTGGCACGCATCGCCAGGGCAGCACGGATCCGACCCAGCCGCACACGGCGGTGGTCGTCATCAAAGGCGAGATTGCCGAAGATGCGCCGGCCAATGCGGACTGGATTGTGTCGGCCTTGCGCGAGGCCTATGAAGATGCGGGCTCGCGAGGTGTGGTCTTGCTCATCAACTCGCCCGGGGGCAGCCCGGTGCAAGCGGGCATCATCAACGACGAGATCAAGCGTCTGAAAAAGAAGCACGAAAAACCCACGTATGCCGTGGTGGAGGAATCCTGCGCCTCCGCGGCGTACTACATTGCGGTGGCGGCTGATGAAATTTATGTCGACAAAGCCAGCATCGTGGGCAGCATTGGGGTGCTCATGGACGGGTTTGGCTTCACCCAATTGATGGACAAACTCGGTATCGAGCGTCGCCTCATGACGGCCGGCGAAAACAAAGGCTTTTTGGATCCCTTCAGCCCGCAAACCAAATCGCATCGCGCCCACGCCCAAACCT
>JACCDW010920590.1_pt1 | contig 10187 bp, 20 predicted proteins | sample 7449781 | NCBI WGS metagenome assembly JACCDW01 (sample SAMN15323449, study PRJNA562643) | freshwater metagenome | isolation source: river surface water | place: USA:Blue River Watershed | collected 2017-08-18 | reverse complement strand
TATTGCACGTCAGGTATATATTACAAGTACCAACGACGTAACAATCACGCACGGGTGTATTTTAAATTCTACACGGGCAAGCGCTAACGCCATACCGGTAACAAACCGCACACCGCAAGGACTTACCTATGGCGGTTCCCCTCAGGTTATTAACACGCAAACAAACTACGGCCCCGGTGCTACGCCGTTGCAGTTCATGCAGCCAAGCCCCAAGGACTACCAAGATTTTGCGTTTGGCCTTTTGCCGGCCAACGCCGACGGGCAAGCCTTTGCAACGCCCGACGCTACTAACGGCCTCGTGGACGCAACCGACTTGTTAACGCCGTACGGCGCAAATACATTGCGGAATAGTGCGGCATACAACTACTACCTCTGCCTGCATTACGCGCTCTATACCGAAACCGTACCCGAACAACGCGGATAATATGAACGCCGAACAACTCACCGCCATCGTCGCCGACCTTTTAGACACCGGCTACCAATACTTTTGGCTACAAGACCGCGACTTTGACAGTGAGCCAAGCAAGGCAGTATGTATTCCCAACGTTTGTTCACAAGCAAAAAAGCGCAATGCCGAGCAAGCGCAAAACATAGTCCCTTACGTCCTACGGCGGCCCGGTTTTTACCGATTGACGACCAAGCGGACGCAAGACGGCCAAGCGCAACAAATCGTCATTGACACGCGAGATAACGAAGCCAAAATTGAAACCGTAGAAACCCCCGTTACCATGGCAGATGAACGCACCGCCGCCGACCGGCGCAACGACGAACTAACCATTCGTCAACTAACCCAGGAACTTGGCGAACTTCGCGCAGAGGTCAAGTACCTACGCGAGAAGAACGCCGAACTAAACGAAGAACTGGATGCGTTGGCCGCCGACGCCGAAGAAACGGCACAAAGCGCCATGGCCGACGAAACCGTCAGCACCATGGGCCAGGCATTGCAGATTCTACCCGCCGTTTTGGACAAGTGGTTCAGCCTTCAAGAGCAGAAGAACGCCCTTATGGCCGAGCAAATCAAGCGCATGAACACGCCGCGTCCGCAGTACCAACAACCACCACAACCCCAAGACTATGAAGAAACCGGCTATTAGTCATTTTGACGCCTACGTCCGCGAAGAACTGGACGCATGCACGACGGCAGAGGACATGCTTATTGTGTTGGCGCGTAACTACGACCTACGCAAAAAACTGGGGCCTATTACCCGGTTGGCCTTCATGCAAGGACTTCGCCAGGCCGTTGTGTTGTTAGACCCCGACGTAAACACCGCAAACCCTATGCGGCATGTACAAAATTAAAAGCGGGCAACGCGACGCCGCCCGTCGTTTGGGCGTCGTCATCCGTCCGAGTACCACCAAAGGCAAAAAAATAGATGTTTACAAGCATGGCTTCAAGGTCGCAAGCATCGGCGCTCAAGGGTACGAGGACTACTGGGGCTACGTCCAACTGGAAAAAAAAGGGACGGTCGCGCCGGGAACGGCTGAAACTCGTCGCGAATTGTATAAAATTCGCCATGCCGGCGAATGTACCGCCGTTGGAACGCCCGGATATTATGCATGCAAAATCCTTTGGTAATGGCAATCAAACCGAACTTTTTTAACGCCGTCGCCGTCGCCCTTTTGGCATGGCGCGTTTTTGACTACGCCAAAAAGCAGTACCGCCTACTGGAAAAGTGGGACTACAAAATTTTAGGCACCAGGATAAAGACCGTAACGCCGAACTACACGGACGTTGAACTAAAAATGGAAATCAAAAATTTGTCGGGCGTCAGTTTGACGGTCGCCGACTTTGATATGGACGTTTTTGTGGACGGCGTGAATATCGGCGGCGCACAAAAGCGCGAAGCATATAGCATCCCGCAGTACGGTTCAAATGACCTTATTTTCAACGTTCGCGTGTATTATAGTAAGGTAGGGCCGGCCATTGCAAAGGTCATTAGCCGTTTGGCGGCACCCGGCGAAACGCCGATTCGCCTAAAAGGAAAATTTATGATGCAGACCATACCGGGCGTATTTGTTCCGGTGCCGTTTGACTTCACCGACAATGCACTAAATTTATACAAAACTTTTTTTGAATAGTTATGCCAACCGCCGCCGACGTTTTAGGACGCTACCTAATAACCCTTGAGGACGTACCCGTTTACAATTACCCTAACGGTACACGAATTGGAACCATTAACAAAGGCAATTCAACGGCCGAGGTTTACAGTTATGTAACCCGACCCGGTGGCCAAGTTTGGTTCATGTTTGATTATACGATACCTGGACAAACACCCGGCGCGTATTATGTTTTAGACCAACCGGGACGATTCAAATTGTCAAGCATACCCGGCAATGTGGCCGTAACGAGCGCGACGTTGCCCAGTGTAGACGTGTTCCCCGACGCAACGGGCATTAAAAAATACGTCACCTGGGGCGCGTTGGCTTTGGCCGCATTGCTTATATTTAGAAAATGAAAAAGGTTTGGCCATGGCTATTAGTCGCGGCGGCCGTAATTGTTGGACGTATGGCAACTAAAAAAGAGGACGGCGCCGCGCCGAAGCCAAGCACCGGTACGACCAGTGGTGTGCGCGGTATTCGCAACAACAACCCCGGAAACATACGCAAGGGGTCAAAGAAAATTTGGTTGGGTGAGGTATGGCCGAGCCAGGACGCCAGTTTTTCGCAGTTTATGACCATGGCCTACGGTGTGCGCGCATTACTCATTGATTTGGTCAACAAGCACAAAAACGGATATAATACGGTTCAAAAGATTATTTTTCGTTATGCGCCACCTACCGAGAATTACAGTGCGCGATACGCGAAGTACGTCGCCGATGCCATGGGCCTTACCGTTACCGAGCCTTTTGCCATGACCGAAGTTAATTTATTGAAGTTCGCGAAGGCCGTTGCCAAGTTTGAAAACGGAAATGCCGCCTCGTTAATCAATGCCCAGGCATGGGACGAAGGTATGCGCCGCGCGTTGTCGCGTTTGGATATTTCACAGTATGTAGAAAATCAATAACTTTAGACCATGGATAAAGCCACACTAAACAAAAAAAGCGTTTTGGCCTTGGAACGCATGGCCAAAAAGGTTGGCGCTAAAACCGTTACACCCGAAGGCAAAAAGAAAAACAAGACGCAACTTGTTAACTCAATTATCATTGCCGAGCGTTTGGGCAAAAAGAACCCCGCACTAAAGGCAAAAAAGGCACCGACTAAGAGCGTAGGCCGAAAAACCCTTGGCGCGGGGCCGATTACGCCCGCAAAGGCTAAGGCTCTGCAAAAGAAACGCGATCTGGTTAAAAAATATATTGCTGAAATTGTTGATGCTGGGCCTAATTACGCCGTATGGCAAAACGCCCAAGGCGCGTACAAAAACGCCAAGGCTATTGAAAAACTTTTAAGGAATTGGTAAAATGATTACGGAAGAACTTGTTGTTAACGCTATTGTTTTTGTGGCGGGTTGGATTCTTAAACGCCCCGCTATCGTTGAAAAACTTGTTGAAAAACTTTTTAGCAAAAAGGCAAAATGAACGAAGCCTGGTTAATCATTGGCCCCGTTGCGTTGGCCGTTGCCGGGTATTTCATTGGCACGGAACTCAAACGCCTAAACGCGGAACTAACCAAGGTTCGCCATGACGTGTTTCACGTTAGCATTGACCTTGCAAAAATTAAAGAAGCATTAGAAAAATAATGCCTATATTTGCAATGATTCGCGGTTGGTGAGATTGTGATTCATTTGGTTAACGAAGTGGCCCGGACTTGTCCGGGTCATTTTTTTTATGTAGTATTGTCCAACCAAATGAAAAACTATGCAACCGAAATACACGCAATGGCCGTTTAGCGGCAATGGTTTGTTCGTCCAATTCCGCAACAAAGGTTGGTGGATGATACGGCATACCGAATGTAGGTACGTTACCTTAACACCCCCGCCAACGCTACCGAACGCGCACCGTGTTCGTATTATGGTACCCGTTACGCATCCTATGGGTTTGGAACTGGACACCACGCGACCATTTACCGGTACGATTATGAGCGACGGCAAAGCACAAAACCGAAACGTGAGTATTGACTTTGAAGTCAAAGCATACCACCACGATACGGAAAAATGGACGGCCTTTGCCCTTTGGGTCGCCGAATTAATCAACAACCCGGCACAATTTTACAACCATGAGTAGTCCTATACTACGTCATGGTTCTTTATTTTCTGGCATTGGCGGTTTTGATCTGGCCGCCGAGTGGGCCGGTTGGGAAAACGTATTTCATTGTGAAATAAATGATTTTGGTCAACGTATTCTTAAATACTATTGGCCAAATGCAGAATCTTTTAATGACATAACTAAAAGCGATTTTTCAAAGTATGAGCATACAGTTGACGTTCTTAGCGGCGGGTTTCCCTGCCAACCCTTTAGTAATGCCGGGGAGCGACGAGGCACAGAAGATGACCGCCACCTCTGGCCGTCAATGCTTGAGGTCATTAGAACTATTAAACCGCGCTACGTTGTGGGCGAAAACGTTTACGGACTTGTTAGTTGGAACGACGGGTTGGTATTCGAGCAGGTCTGTATTGATCTGGAAAATGAAGGGTACGAAGTACAACCGTACCTTCTTCCAGCTGCGGGCGTTAATGCACCACACAGAAGAGATAGAATATGGTTTGTGGCCCACGCCATGCGCTCGCGACACGCAGGGGCCGCAAGCACAAGAACTCAAGGGTTTACGAGGCGAACCGCAAGACCTACAAGTAGAGAGCGTACCGGGCCGCATTCGCAAAATTACTGGCGTGATTGGCCAAAACAACCCTATGTTCTACTTAGAAATGATGGGCTACCCACAGGATTGGACGCTAAGGCCTTTCCAAAAATTAGAAGGGAAACCATTAAAGCCATGGGAAACGCCATAGTACCGCAGGTCGCCTACCAGATCTTCCAAGCCATTAATCAATATGAAAATTTAAAACATGAGTAAAACAAAGCAAAGCGTCATTTTGCCCGACGACGTTACGCGCACATGGGCATTTTCTTTTTTTGGTATTAACGACTTGGAACAAGGCAATATCATGTGCGCCAACGCGCGCCGTGAACTGCGTTTGCGCGGGTACTTGAGCCAAAGTGAGTATAATGCGATTAAAATGCGGTTCCCTAAACTAACTACACACGACAAATGAAAACACCAAAGCAAAAGCCGGTCTACACACGCGCCCGGCACGAAGTGTACGAACCCAAGTTTGTGCAAAAGAAAATTCAAATGCACAAAAAATTCATTTTTGAAGAACACGACACGCGTCAAACCTTTTTTTCGGCCTATGCGAGCGTTGTGCAGTTCATACCAGGTAGCGACACCAACGGCCATTTGCCGTGTGCGTTCCTAAACCTAACCCTGGGCAACTACAACAAATTCCAAATACACACCCGCGACCTACACGCTACGGCACAAAGTATCAGCGAATTAGCCGAATGGCTAACCCTACATGCCGACCAACTGCAAGACGTCCTAAACAAAGAACTGGACAAACACTCAACCCACAACATGAAAATTTGGCTTCAGACAAACGAACTACCTACAACTGAACCAACCATACCATAGCAATACAAAACCCCCGCAAAACGCAACTAAAGGCCCTTCATGGGCCTTTTTTATTATTCATACCCACCCCACCATACCAAACTACCCCACAACCACACCCCACCAACCCAAAACCAACCTACCCTAATTAACATAATATAAGATTTTCGCCGTTTTGGGGTATTTTTTAATTATTCCCCCTATGTTATTATAGTTATATATATAACTTGTTATAGTTATTAGTGTTATATATAGGGGCGCATTTTTGTTTTTGGGGTATGCCCCCAGGTTTGTACCTTCACCCCATGACTGGACACAAGGTTAAATATGTGGACTTAAACCACACGATTAAGGCCATGGGCCGCCAAATTAGCGATTCGTTGGACTATGCGGCCGAGTTCGTACCGGTTGGCATGACCCCGGCCAACTTGTTTTGGATGCTAAAGAGCGTAACGACCTACAAGAGCGACCCACCAGGCACGGAACTATTGCAAAGCATGCCAAGTTTGTTTGAAAATAACTTTTGGGGCAAGAGTGGGTATGGCGACTGCGACTGTTTTAGCATTACGGCGGCGGCGTGTTGCAAGGTATTGGGTATTCCATGCCGGTTGGTACTGGTGGGCAATTCGCGCCAGGCCCCAAGCCATGTGTACGTTGAGGTCAAAGACAAAGGAAACTGGGTGCCGTTTGATTTGGTCAACACGTTTTACGGCGAAACAAAAAAATATAAGTACATTAGCACCATTAACGTAATTTAGAATTATGTACCTACATCTGCACGACGGCCCCGCGCCACTTGACACGGTAGAAAACCCGTTTGCGCCCGGCGCCCGTCCGTATTCGTACCGCGCCGGCTACCCGGCACTGGGTCAAGGCCCCGCCGAAATTCGTTTGCCGGACGATTTGTTTGCCCCAAATGCAAAAGGATATGTTGAGGCACTAAAAACATTGGGTAATTTGTATTCCAAGTTCAAGGCCGGCACCAAAAAAAGCCCGGCCGAAATGGAAAAGCCCGCCGGTATGGGCGTCATTGACCCCGCTACTATTGCGTTGGTAATCAAAGGCGTTACCGCCGCCGTTCAAGCGTTGAGCGTGGTGGCACAAGGCGCCCAAGCAACGGCCGCAAACCAACGAATCCAAGAACTGTACAACCAAAACCAGTTCAACGTACAAAACCTAAATAAGATGAACCGCCGCCAGTTGGCCACGGAAATTGACCGCATAGACGCCGCGATAAATATGACGCCACGTTTGCAGTTTGGGCGTCAAATGGCCTTGGCGCGGTTTCGTCTTATTTACCAACAACGTTACGACCAGTTGGCCGGAGTTGGCGGCGCATTGTCAGCCCTACCAGGTTGGGTACTGCCGGTTGGTTTGGGTTTGTTGGCATTAACTCTTTTGCGCCGATAATATGAACCCGTTACTGCTTTTAGGACTGGGCATTTTCATTTTGGCGCGTTATGCCAAAAAACCGGCGGCGGCAACGTCGCCCACTGGGCCAAGCGCACCAGGCGGGTCGGGAACACCCCAGGGTCAGCAAGTTGTGTTGACCAATACGGTGGTCGCCGGTAAACTGCCGTGTATGGATCCGGACGGACGACGCCGCGTGTTTGTCATTAAGGAACTGGAAAAGGAAATGAACGAACTCAAACGCCAACTGGACGACGAGAGCGCGCGCAGTCAACCCGACGAGGTTTATATTGCCCAGTTAAGCACCAGGTACAACGACGTTTGGAACGCGATGAAGGCAAAAAGCGTTGAACATGCCGACAAATGCAAAAAGTACGCTGAAGATTTTGCCAAGCGCCAGTCAACGCCAGTAACCGGTCAGCCAATTACCACGGCAACACAACGCCGTCAAGTTTGATAATTCATTTTTTTGTTCTACATTTAACCCAACTAATTAAAAAACCGTTTTAGTTATGGCATACCGCCGCAAAACTTCTTCTGCTCGTCGCAAGCCGGCCGTTCGCCGTCGCCGTCGTTCTATGGGCCGTGTAACCACCGCCGGAGTAACCGCCGCCGCAATGAGCGCCGGTAAGGCCGCCCTTGGTGGTGCCGCCGCCGCTATTTTGACCAACGTTGTTGGCGATAACTTTGGTGCATTTAAGCCCTATACTGGACTTGTTGGCGCCGTTGCTACGTCGTTGTTCCTCAAGCAACCCGAAATTGCCGCCGGTATGGCCGGATATTCGGGCGCGAAGGTTGCCCTATCGTTGGTTGGTGGTGATACCACTAAAGGCATTGGTAAACTGTTGGCCGAAAACGCATACGGCGTTGACCCGTCAATGTACCTTCAAGGATACGATACCCCAGGCATGGGCGCGGCTGATATTTACGCAAGCGCCTACACGCTCAACGGATACGACGTACCTGGACTGTAATTTTTAGCACTAATCTTTTTAAATAATATAGTGTTATGATTTCAGCACAAGACAAAATTTTGCACGTTGCCAACAAACTGGGCCTTACCAGTTTGAAGGACATGCAAGCGTCAACGGGCGCCGTGTACGATGCGGATTTGGAAATTTCCGGGCAAATTTTCAACCAAGCATCAAAGCACCAAGCACCGGCCTTTACTAACCTTAACGAAAACCAATTTGAGGTCAACGAGGCACTGCTTGTTGAAAACGTTAGTTTTTACTGTACCACTTCGCCATTTGGACGTACTAACAACTTCCAGGCAATTTACGGGTCTAACAACGTTATCGTTTTTGACCTCATCATAGGCAACAAACGAGTCCTAAAAGATGTTCCCGTTTTTGCCGCCGGAAGCCCTTATACGTTTGCAAACGTAGGCCAAAGCGTTACTACTGCCGGTGCCGTTGCTACGGAAGCGTACATTCCACGCCACCAAGTATTTATGGAAGGCGTTGGTATTTTGATTCCGCCACAAGTTCAATGGTATGTACAATACAAAGTATACGATGTGGTAACGGGTGCCGTTGTAGATACTACTTCAAACCCTATTGGTTGCTACTTGTTCGGCACGAAGGTTCTGCTCAACTTTAATACGTCTATTTAATCATGGCACAAGTTTCAAAACTTAACTACGTTGACGGAAAACTTGGCGCGCCTACAAGCGGCCAACAAACTACCCGTGTACTGTTTAATACCATTGAGGCACCAGGTACTACCAGTTCATTGGTTTTCTTTAAGAACTTCCAAGGACTTACCAACGGCCAAACCAACTTGAACCAAAACAAATTGGATTCCATGGAGTCCATGGTTATTAAGACCATTTGGTTGGCGCAATTCACGTCGGCCAACGTTTTAGAGGTCGTAGGTGGTGCGGGCGGTGCCGGTGCATACAAAGGACAAACCTTGTCTATTATTGTTGGTAACCAAACGGTAGTCAAAGATTTACCCCTTCAGTTCAACCAGGGCATTAACGGACAATCTTTTGACCGACTTCACGAAAACGGTGGTATACTTGCCGACTTGAATAACCCAGGAACGCAACAACAGCAAGTAGTTATGCCGTTGGAAATTCGTTTGCTAACGGATATTGTGATTCCACCCCAAGTTTCTTTTGAGGTTCGCGTTGAAGGAAACGCCTTGGCTTACGGAACGGGCGCTATTGTATGTGCGTTGGCCGGTTACGGTAAGATTTTTAGCGCGGGCGCATCATTCTAATACATTAGACCATGGCCGCAGTTAATATGATTTCATACCGTCAAGGGATCCGTAACAAAGGATTCCAGGTTACGGTACCCACCACGGGCGCATCGCAGACGTTGAGTTTGTCGGGACTTGCCAAGTGTTTTGAAGGCATTGTGTTTTCAGCCACTACAAGCGCCGCACCAAGCGTTAGTATTGATGCCCTTCAGTTACGCGCTACGTTGACCATTAACAACGACGTTGTTATTGACGACGTATGCGTACACGACCTTGGCGCGGGTGTAACGGCCGGTATTACTACTGGTTTTCCAAACTACATTCCGTTCCCGCGCGCATTGACCGGGCAAGACACTATTTTGCTTCGCGTTACTAATTCAAGTGGTGCGTCGCAGATTTTGAACGCCACGGTGTACTACAAAAACGAAATTTAATTTCGGTGAGTAATTGACCATTAAGGGGCGGGCAAATGCCCGCCCTTTTTATTAAATTTGAACATTATGAGTTGGCAGATTCCCACGGAAATTGAAAAGGATTTCAAGTCCGGCAAAGCACAATACCGCACCTTCCAAACCGGCAACGGCGGGCAATCTATTTTGCCGGTGCCGTCAAATAGTTACGTGGTCATTTTCGGCTACGATTTTTCGCCCGCAGGTGGTGGGTTTAAAGTGCAATCGGTTGAAAGTTATGGCCCCGGTAGTTTTGCATTAGATTTAGAGCCTATTAGAAATTTAGAAACTCAGCAAATCTCATTTTATACCGGAACGGATTTTTACCCGTTTATTCACCATGTTAATAGTACGATAATAACTACTCCGCAATTAGTTAACGCATCGGCCCCAGATGCTAATACATTAGTACAAATTTTAGCAGAGTATAGTATTGATAATTCGCCTATTGCACGTCAGGTATATATTACAAGTACCAACGACGTAACAATCACGCACGGGTGTATTTTAAATTCTACACGGGCAAGCGCTAACGCCATACCGGTAACAAACCGCACACCGCAAGGACTTACC
>JACCDW010223656.1_pt1 | contig 10187 bp, 6 predicted proteins | sample 7449781 | NCBI WGS metagenome assembly JACCDW01 (sample SAMN15323449, study PRJNA562643) | freshwater metagenome | isolation source: river surface water | place: USA:Blue River Watershed | collected 2017-08-18 | reverse complement strand
GGTAAAGCCTTAATGAACGCCTATTACCGGTCGGCCGAGTCATTGGGAATTCAGATTCAGTACGACAGCCCAGTCGAGCGACTTGAGATCGACCGTAAGGGATTTCAGGCGGCCTGGGTGTCAGATAAGGCTGGCGGGTCACACCGACTTCCCGCTAAGGCGGTGGTTGTAGCGAGTGGCGGATTTGAATCTAATCGAGAGTGGCTTCGCGAGGCCTGGGGACCTGCGGCAGATCAATTCCTAATCCGCGGATGCCGTTTTAATCAAGGGGTGTTGCTCAGAGATCTGATTGCCCAGGGCGCGCAATCGATTGGTGATGCAACCCAGGGCCATTGTGTCGCAATTGATGCACGGGCCCCGATGTATGACGGCGGAATCGTGACCCGGATTGATTGCGTCTCTCTTGGAATTGTTGTCAACAAAGAGGGTCAACGGTTTTATGACGAAGGCGAGGATTTCTGGCCAAAGCGTTATGCGATCTGGGGTCGCCTGGTTGCCCAGCAACCGGATCAGATTGGCTACTCAATTATTGATGCGAAGGCGCAGGGCCGCTTTATGCCGCCTGTTTTTCCCGGTGAGAGTGCTCAAACGATTGAGGCGCTTGCAGTAAAAATTGGATTACGCCCTGATGCTCTGAGTAAAACGGTGAGCGCCTATAACGCAGCCGTAGTTACCGGACGGTTTAACCATGCGGTGCTTGATGATTGTCATACCGAGGGGCTGACACCACCCAAAACCCACTGGGCCCAGAGACTCGATACCCCTCCGTTTACAGCCTATCCCCTGCGCCCCGGGATTACATTTACCTACCTTGGCGTGAAAATCAATAACAAGTGTCAGGTGTTGTTCGATGATTATTCGGAGAACCTTTTCGCCGCAGGAGAGATTGTTGCGGGCAATGTATTGGGCCAAGGTTATGTCGCCGGTGTGGGGATGACGATTGGGTCCGTTTTCGGGCGATTGGCTGGTCAGCAGGCGGCTCTCGCAGCGATGCGCCGCCCTGAAGAAGAGCTATGCAGATGAGCGGGGCGTTTATTCCGATTGTCCGCCACACCGATGCAACCCAGGAGGCTGCGCGCACGATGGGGATTTGTAACTCCTGCCGCTACTGCGAGGGTTTCTGTGCTGTATTCCCGGCAATGGAGCGTCGACTTGAATTTACAGCAGAGTCGATGCACTTTCTGGCTAATCTCTGCCATAACTGCGGGGCCTGTTATCACGCCTGCCAGTACGCACCCCCGCATGAATTTGCAATCGAAGTGCCAAAAGCAATGGCGGCGGTCCGTAAAGAAACCTACGCCAGGTTTGCGACCCCGAGCTGGCTCGGCAGGCTTTACCAACAGCAGGGTGTTGCACTTGTGGCGGGCAGCATCATTGGGTTTGTTGTGATTTTTCTTCTGGCATTTATTCTTGCCGGCAAAGATGCAGAAAAACTATTTCTGGCTGCGAGTACGGAGCAATTGTTTTACGACATCACACCGCACAATGTCTTGGTGGGGCTATTTGGGCCTATCTTTTTATTCTCGATTGGCGCGATGGCCATGAGTGGGTATCGATACTGGCGACTGCTCAATGGGCTTGCAAACGAAGAGGCCTACCCCCTGGCAGAGGCCCGGCAGACCTTATCGGATATTGTTCAACTACGATATCTCGATGGCGGCGGTCAGGGCTGTGCGCAGGATAATGACCAGCCTACCCAGCAGCGACGAATCGCACATCAGATGGTATTTCTTGGTTTTATGTTGTGTTTTGCATCGACCAGTGTTGCAACCTTCTATCACTATGGTCTGGGCCTTTCTGCGCCCTATGCGATGACCAGTCTGCCCAAGCTCTTGGGAATAACCGGCGGGCTGCTGATGGTAATCGGTTGCGTGGCGGCATTAGTTCAGAGGCGCCGCCGCCACGAGGCGCTGACAGACCCAACGCAGACCACCATGGATGTCGGGTTTGTGACACTTCTCTTGGTAGTTGCTGCGAGCGGGCTGCTGTCTATGGTGCTCAGATCCACGGCAGCAATGCCGCTTTTGCACCTTGTGCACCTCTCGACGGTGCTCACATTTTTCTTATTGATGCCCTACTGTAAGTTTGTGCACGGGCTCTACCGGGGGCTTGCCCTCTGGTGGCATAACCGGGAGCAGAAAAATCCTTCCCGGTTGCAGTTATCAGACGGCTAAGCGCCTTCTAGTTTGTATGGCTCCTCGACCTGGGCTCGAACCAGGGACCTACGGATTAACAGTCTTCGGTTCAGGTTTTCCAAGGACTTCTTTTTTAGTCTTAAATTTACTTAACTTACTGTTTTTAATGAGTTTTTTCTATTTTTTTGGATTTTAGCTATTCCGAACGATTCCCGAATTTTGTGTAATTTACTCTGCACGATTACACAGGAATTACACAAGATCGCCGCTCTTCTTTCGGACTTCTTCTCCACCCCCCAGACCCCCCATCGTTCTGTACACCTGACAAGTAGAACCATAAACTGTTGTTTGAGGGTACCCAAGATGATCAAAAAATAGAGTCGACGATGGGCAAGCTTATTTGGAAAGGTTGGCAGACCTCGGTGTCAGACGCACCGCAGCCGACCTCGATCCTTTACGGGTCGAACTTGAGAAAATCTTTGAAGAAGGAGTCCCAGAAAACGCAACTAAGACCGCAACCAGAGGATTTGGGGTCGGAGATTCGCGACCTGGAAAACAGTGTGTTTCAGCAGATGACCAAAGTCCAGCAACCGATGCAACCAGAATTACCGCAGCCGGAGCCGACGCGAGGGGAATCTCCTTCACAGACGCAAGGCTCGCTGGAACTGGAAGCAGCAGCAATGCGGCTCAAACTGGAGCAGAACCGCAAAGCTCAACAGGAGCAGGGTCTACAGTCGGCGTCGGACAAAATCAAGCAGATCAACAAGCAGAAAAAGTAACTGTGGGGATTGAAAATCTTGGGTTACGAGTGGGTCATGTTCCCGGGCAGGAAAACTGACCCGCAGGAATACGCCGTTTCGTCATGAGACAGATGTGGCAAGTTCATTATTTGAGTTCTGAGGGGTACGGACATGAGTAAGGAAAACCTAATTTACCTCTCTCAGAGCGGCCTGGAATGGGTAGGGCGAGAGGGTTCAATTAGAGACAATCATCCCTATTTGTTTATTAGCAAGAGGGGGCAAGACCCGTTTATTTCGACAATGCAGAAGCTACATGAGCTTAACGACTTTTGTGTTGTTCTCTTTAACGGAATTCGGAAGCAAATAGACGAGGTTCCGTCATTTGAGGAGGAGGTCGCCCTTGTTAAGTCCGAAGATGAGGAAGAGAACTTATTTCATAAGTTTATTTATGGATATAACGCCGATCACTTGGGACTGCTGTTCTGTCCCGCATCAAGTCTCGTGATGCTTTATGCCACGTATATTCAGGCGTTAAACACGATCGCGGACTACTACGGAGAGGAAGAGCTAAAGGCGTTTCGAAAACAGAATTCATCCGGTTCAAATGAGTATCGGAACCTCGTTCAGTTGCTAAGAATGATCTCTAAGCAGTCACTGGAGATTTTTGATAACAGGCGTGTGTCAATCATGATTGAGGATCGAATTCGAAAGCTAAGAAACGCATTCATGCACGGGCGGTGGGATGTGGTGGAGAAAAACTTAGTTGGCATCAACGTTAGGAGCTGCTTTGAAGCCGTGTCGAGCGTTATACAGGCGCTTGAGGAGGTTTTCGACGAGAAGTTAGAGCCGTGGAAGAGTAGGTGGAAGTCAATTCCTCTTTGATCCGCATGCTTCCATGTTGAGGGGCCCCGACTTGCATTGAGAGGATCGATCGTGTCACCCTAATACGTCTTGTTCGGTGGCTTTAGCCCTTGTACTGTAGCTGATTCGGAACTAGAGGCTAGGGTGTTAAACAGGTTCAAAACTCGATATCCTGAAATGTTATTACTGAAAGAAATAAACAATGTTTGAAGCCGCATTCAATGCAATTGACCGAGTGCTCTGGAAAGAGGAGGGGTGCAACACCGAACTCGACTACACCGAACAAGCTTCTTGGTTACTATTTTTAAAGTACCTTGACGCGTTAGAGCAGGACAAAGCTACCGAGGCTGTTCTGAATGGAAAAAAGTACGACTTCATCTTGGACGCTCAATATCGATGGGACGCATGGGCAGCCCCGAAGGGTGTTGACCAAAAAATTGATCATAACAAGGCCCAAACTGGTGATGATTTGCGCAGATTTGTGGACGAAAGCCTTTTCCCGTATCTGAGCCGCTTCAAACAACGGGCTACTGGCCCAGACACCATTGAATACAAAATTGGTGAAATCTTTTCTGAAATTGGTAACAAGATTAAGAGTGGCTACAACCTACGTGAAATCATCGACTTGGTTGATGAGTTGAGCTTTAACTCACAGACAGAGCGCCACGAGCTTTCTTATCTCTATGAGACCAAACTCAAGAGGATGGGAAACGCTGGAAGAAATGGTGGCCAGTACTACACCCCGCGCCCGCTCATTCGAGCTATTATTCAAGTAGTTAATCCAAAGATAGGTGAGCGCGTTTACGACGGAGCTTGCGGTTCAGCAGGCTTCTTATGTGAGGCTTTTGACTACCTCCGTGCCAAGCCGGGGCTAACTGCTGCCGACCTCAAAACCTTGCAAGAGCGTACCTTCATTGGTAAAGAGTTAAAGCCATTGGCCTATGTGATCGGGATCATGAACATGATCTTGCACGGCGTTGAGGCCCCCAACATCCGGCGCACCAACACCCTGACTGAGAACCTGAGCGATATTCAGGATAGGGACCGCATGGACGTGGTGTTGGCAAACCCACCTTTTGGAAGTGGCGAGCGACCAGAGACCCAACAAAATTTTCCCATCCGCTCGGGTGAAGCAGCTTTTTTGTTCATGCAGCACTTCATCAAAATCATGAAGGCTGGTGGCCGGGCTGGCATTGTTATTAAAAATACATTTTTAAGTAACGGAGATGCAACGGAACTAAGAAAGTTACTGCTCGACAGTTGCAACTTGCACACCATACTGGACATGCCGGGTGGAACATTCCAAGGTGCTGGCGTAAAGACCGTCGTTCTTTTCTTTGAAAAGGGAAGCAAGACCCGAAAGATTTGGTACTACCAACTCAAGCCCGGTCGAAATATGGGCAAGACCAATCCGCTCAACGATGCCGACCTCGCCGAGTTTGTTGAACTGGAAAAGACCAAAGCCGATTCGGATAAAAGCTGGAGCATTGATGTCTCGTCTATCGATGTCACTACATTCGACCTCTCCGTCAAGAACCCGAACGGCGGCGAGGAAATCGCGCACCGCAGCCCGCAGGAAATCATGGATGAAATCACCGCGCTGGACGCCGAGAGCGCGGAAGTGCTGGGCAACATCAAGGCGCTGCTATGAAGCAGGGGTGGCAGACAAAACCTTTCGAGGACTGCATCGAGTCGGTGAAATACACCCGCAAGATTCAGCGGAAGGATTTCCTCGACGACGGACAGTTTCCAATCGTTTCCCAAGAAGCAGAGTTCACTAGTGGGTACTGGGACGACGAAGCAGATGTCTTCAAGGTTTCAACGCCCGTCGTCATCTTCGGTGACCACACTCAGGTTTTGAAGTATGTGGACTTCGACTTCGTGCTCGGTGCTGACGGAGTAAAGATTTTGCCGCCGCGTGATTTCCTCCGTCCCAAATTCTTCTTCTATCAGTTACAAACAGCCAACTTCACTTCGCTTGGTTATGCCCGCCATTACCGGCTTCTTAAAGAGCTGGAGATAAAATTCCCCCCGCTGGCCGAACAGGAGCGGATCGTCGGCCTGCTGGACGAAGCCTTTGACGGCATCGCCACCGCCAAGGCCAACGTCGAAAAGAACCTCCAGAACGCCCGCTCCTTGTTTGAAAGCCACCTGCAATCCGTTTTCACGGAGCGGGGTGAGGGGTGGGTGGAGAAGCCGCTCGCAGATTGCCTTGAACGAATCACCTATGGGTTCACGAACCCGATGCCGACCACGACCGAAGGGCCTTACATGATTACAGCGAAGAACGTTGTTGGCGGTCGCATTGATTACGCATCCACTCGGCGCACTTCGTGGGAGGCATTCAACTCATTGCTTACCGATAAGAGCCGCCCGCAAGTTGGCGATGTGCTGTTAACAAAGGACGGCACTCTCGGTCGCATTGCCGTCGTCGATCAACCAGACACCTGCGTCAATCAGTCGGTTGCGGTTCTCCGCCCGAACGGACGAATGCATCCTCAGTTCATGCGCTGCCTTCTCAGCAGTTCCGGATACCAAAAACGCATGGTCGACGAAGCAGGCGGCGCGACGATAAAGCACATCTACATCACCCGAGTGGACAAGATGCCGGTAATCTTTCCCGAGTCGATCGAGGATCAAAAGAAGGTGATCGCAAGTCTCGACTGCATTGCCGCTGAAACCCAACGCCTCGCACACCTCTACGAGCGCAAGATCGCTGCGCTGGAGGCGTTAAAAAAGTCTATCCTGCACCAAGCCTTCAGTGGTCAACTTTAGCTATATACACAATGTCCACCCAGCGCTATTCCGTCACTCCGCATCCTATTGAAACCATTCTCACTTGGGTGAAATCGGGCGAGATTGCAATTCCTGAAATTCAGCGTCCCTTTGTTTGGGAGGCCACCAAAGTGCGCAACCTGCTGGACTCTCTGTATCAGGGCTATCCGGTGGGCTATCTGATTGCTTGGCGTAACCACACGGTGAAGCTCAAAGACGGCACTACTTCAGCGGGTAAGCGCATCCTGATTGATGGTCAACAGCGGGTAACCGCTTTGATGGTGTCTCTTCTCGGCATCGAGGTGCTTAATGACGATTACGAGACGGTTCAAATCCGCATCGCATTCAACCCACGGGAAGAATCCTTCGAGGTCTCAAACCCAGCGATTCAGAAGAACGCAGCTTGGTTGCCTGATGTCGCGAAGGTGTTTGACCCGACGGTCAGCGTATTTGACTTGGTCAGTGACTATTGCTTGGCTAATGAAGGCGTGTCGCAAAACGATGTGTTCAAGGTCATCGAAAAACTTCGCGGGATTGTACACAACCATGTCGGCATCATTGAGTTGTCTGAGAACCTCGACATCGAGACGGTGACGGAAATTTTTATTCGAGTGAACTCCGCCGGTTCGCCACTTTCTCAGGCAGATTTTGCGATGTCGAAAATCGCCGTCAATGAATCTTTCGGCGGCAATATGCTGCGTAAGGCGATTGACTATTTCTGCCATCTGGCGGTGGCCCCAGAGTTTTTGGGCAAGATCAAGAAAGGCGACCCTGCCTTCATGTCGTCGGAGTTCTTTGACAAGATGAAGTGGATCGCCGACGTGAATGACGACATCTATGACCCGAGCTACACCGACATGCTGCGAGTAGCTTTCACATCGGAATTTGGGCGAGGTAAGTTACAGGATTTGGTGGCCCTGCTGTCAGGGCGTAACTTCGAGACCAAGCAATACGAAGAGGCGATTGCCGAGGACTCGTTTGCAAGCTTGAAGCGGGGCATTCTGGCCTTCATGAACAAGACCCACTTTGACCGCATCACGATGATTTTGCGTTCGGCGGGTTTTATAACCAGCAAGTTGATCAACAGCCAGAACGCAGTGAATTTTGCCTACATCATCTACTTGCGTGGTCGTTCGGAGAGTGTTCCAGCGGCTGATCTGGAATGCGCCGTGCGTCGTTGGTATGCAATGTCAGTGCTTCGTGGTCGGTACAGTGGCTCCCCAGAGTCAACCTTTGATTTTGACATCCGTCAAATAGAGAGTCGCGGTGTGATTGCCTATGTGAATGCAGTTATTCCTAATGAATTGCCAGACAGTTTCTGGACAGGAATGCTACCGCAATTCATGGACACATCTTCAATTAACAGCCCCTATTTCATTTGTTATCAAGCGGCGCAAGTCAAGCTGGGGGACAAGGGGTTTTTGTCACGAGACATCACGGTGACCGACCTACTACTGAACCGTGCCGATGTTCATCACGTTTACCCACGGCAGTTTTTGAAAGACAAGAATCTGACAAAGGGCACCTACAACCAGATTGCCAACTACGTTGTGGCACAGAGCGAGATCAACATCGCCATCGGGGCGAAGGCTCCAGCTAACTACTTCAAAGAACTGGCCGATCAATGTAATGCTGGTGCGAAGAAATATGGAGGCATCACCGACAAGGCTGAAATGGCTGCTAATCTCACTATGAACTGCATTCCTGCGGAGATGCTGGACGGTGAAATCAAAGACTTCAGTGAGTTTCTGGAGGAAAGGCGCAAACTGATGGCTTTGAAGATCAAGACTTGGTTTGAGGTGCTGTGATGAACGAAGCTGAAACCCGTGCCGAACACATTGACCCCGCCCTTGCTGCGGCAGGCTGGGGAGTCATCGATGGCAGCCGTATTCGGCGCGAATACCCGATAACACTTGGACGTTTGGAGGGTGCAGGCAAACGTGGTGCGGCTTTAAGTGCGGATTATGTTCTTGAGTACCGTAACACTAAGCTGGCGGTAGTTGAGGCAAAAGCATGGGATAAGCATTTAACAGAGGGCGTAGCCCAAGCCAAGGACTACGCAACAAAGCTTCAAATTCGCTACACCTATTCAACAAATGGGCAAGGCGTATACGCGATAGATATGTCCACTGGGTTGGAGAATGAGGTAACAGCGTTCCCTTCTCCGCAAGAACTTTGGGACCTAACCTTTGCAATAGAGAATGCATGGCGTAATCGTTTTGCGGCTGTGCCTTTTGAAGATAAGGGTGGTTACTTTGTTGGGCGCTATTACCAAGACATTGCTATCGACCGTGTCCTAGAGGCCATCATTGGTGGGCGTGACCGAATATTGCTGACTCTTGCCACTGGAACCGGAAAAACATTCATTGCATTTCAACTGGCATGGAAGCTGTTTCATAGCCGCTGGAATGTGGCTGATTGGAAGTCTGGTAAGGAGCCTTCACGCCAGCCTCGTATTTTGTTCTTGGCTGATAGAAACAATTTAGCTGATCAAGCATTCAATGCATTCTCTTCATTTGAAGACAAGATGCCGGGTAGTATGGTTCGCATAGCACCTGACGAAATCAGCAAAAGAGGTCGAGTGCCAAAAAACGGAAGCATGTTTTTCACCATCTTCCAAACATTCATGAGCGGCAAATCCGTGGCTGGTCAGCCAGCCCCTTATTTTGGCGAGTACTCTCCTGACTTCTTCGACTTGATCATCATTGATGAGTGCCACAGGGGCGGGGCCAATGATGAGGGTAATTGGCGTGGGATTTTGGACTACTTTGCTCCAGCAGTACAACTGGGCTTGACGGCTACACCAAAACGCCGGGACAACGCAGATACCTATGCTTATTTTGGCGATCCCGTTTTTGTCTACTCACTCAAAGCAGGCATCAACGACGGGTATCTGACCCCGTTTAGAGTCAAGCAGATATCAACTACGCTGGATGAATATGTGTTCACTGCTGATGACTTGGTCGTCGATGGTCAGGTCGAAGAAGGACGCCTCTACACTGAGCCAGACTTCAATAAAATTATTGAGATTGAGGCAAGAGAGGCAAAAAGAGTAGAGGTCTATCTGGGAGACGTTAACCAGCGGGATAAAACGATTGTTTTTTGCGCCACGCAACCCCACGCATTGGCTGTTAGAAACTTAATCAACAAAAAGAAAGCCATACAAGATCCAAACTATTGCCAACGAGTTACAGCAAGTGATGGCGCTTTAGGTGAGCAACATCTTCGTGATTTCCAAGATAACGAAAGGTCTATCCCCACTGTACTGACAACATCACAAAAGCTCTCAACAGGGGTTGATGCAAGGAACGTACGCAACATTGTGCTGATGAGACCTGTAAATTCAATGATCGAGTTCAAACAGATTATTGGAAGGGGTACGCGACTTTATGATGGGAAAGACTACTTCACTATCTACGACTTTGTAAAAGCCCATCACCACTTTAGTGATCCTGAGTGGGATGGTGACCCCATAGAGCCGGAAATTTGTGACCGTTGCGATTCATCGCCCTGTCAATGCGCAAAAGTGGAGCCGAAGCCCTGTTCGACCTGCGGTCAAATACCCTGTATTTGTTCACCTGAGCCTTGCGAAAAGTGCGGGAATTTCAAATGTACTTGCTCAAAAAAAGTAAAGGTTAAGCTTGCTGACGGCAAGGACCGCAAGATACAGCACATG
>JACCDW010128558.1_pt1 | contig 10189 bp, 9 predicted proteins | sample 7449781 | NCBI WGS metagenome assembly JACCDW01 (sample SAMN15323449, study PRJNA562643) | freshwater metagenome | isolation source: river surface water | place: USA:Blue River Watershed | collected 2017-08-18 | reverse complement strand
GCTACCTACCCGCCAGCTCTGCGGAGCCACATCAACGCTGGCCTACTTGGTATTGCTGCGCGTAGAGATTGCCCGTTTCACCCGAACTCAATCGGCTCGTCTCTGTTGCTCTGATCCTCACCTTGCGGTGGAGAGGTGTTACCTCCTACGCTGCCCTGTGCAGTCCGGACGTTCCTCCAGTGCGGCCTTTCGGCGTTTGCACCAGCGACGGCCTGGCGAACTTCACCCCCCGATTATCGGCGGGTTTGCGGCCAGCCGGCAAAAGGCCCGCCACCCACTGCGTGGAGATGGCCTTAACCGGCCCAGCCCATCTCGCGAATGCGTTCGACGTGAGCGGTGAGCGAGCGCATGGCCACCGGCCACAGTTTGGGGGGCACGTCGTCGTACGCGCGCTCGACCCAGTCTTGCATGCTGCCCTCGGGGTGGGCCTGCATGACGCGCAAGATCTTGGCCTCGCGCTGCAGGCGGTGCGCCTTCAGGCGTCGGATCACGTCGGCGGCGTCATGGGGCTGGCCGTACACGTTGCCCAGCACGTAGCCGTGGGCCGGCAAGATGAATTCGATGCCGTCGGCTGCACAGGCCTCGAGCAGGCGGTCCAGTGAGCGGATGTAGTCGCCCATGTGGCCATCCGGTGGGTCGACCACGGTGGTGCTGCCGTTGAGCACATGGTCGCCGCTAAAGAGCAGTCCGTCTTCTTCCAGCACCAGGCACAGGTGGTTGGCGGCGTGGCCCGGGGTGTGCAGCACGCGCAAGGTGTGTTGCCCCTCGCCTTCTCCCAGCACCAGTCGTTCGCCATCGGTGGTCTCCCGGTCGGGCACGAAATGGCTGGCGGCCCGCGCCGTGGGCAAAGAGGCCAAACCCAAGATCGGTGGTCGGTGGCCGTGTTGTTCGCACAACGCCTGCAAGGGGCGGGCCCCTGGAGAGTGGTCGAGGTGCGAGTGGGTGCAAACGATCATTCGAATGTCGCCGCCCGCTGCCCGCCACAGCCGTTGCAGGTGTTCGGCTTCGTTGGGTCCTGGGTCGATCACGATGTGCCCGGTGTCGGGGTCCCCGACCACGTAACTGTTGGTGCCCGGTCCCGTCATGACACCGGGGTTGCCGCAGGTCAGGCGTTGCACGTTGGACAACAAGGCCACCGGGTGTTCGTGTTGCCAAGCCAATTCATGCGCCACTTGACCGTCCGGGCAGGTCAGGGCCAATTCGCCGTAGGGGCCTTCGTGCTCCATGAAGCGTGCCTCGTGGCCCTGCTTCAGGCCCGCGCGCGGGCAGCTCACGAACCAGGGTTGATCGTTGGCGCAGGCCGCCAGCACCGATTCGACGCTGTCGTGGGCTTTGAGCCGCTCGAGCGTTCGAATGGTGGGAAAAATCATGAAAAACTGACCCGCCTCGTGCCGTTGAAGGGCCTCGGCCGGATGCACCCACACCGGTTCAAATTGCTCGCTTTCGTCGGCCACAGGGGTTTGCCCCTGAGGCATGCGGGCGACCAAAAAGGGCACATCAAAGCGGCGCGGCAAATCGCGGTCGGTGATCCAGTGCGCCAGGTAGAACACATGGTCCACCGCCAGTCGATGACCGCTTGAGCGGCATTGTTCGATCAGGGGGGCCTTGCGGTCCAGCTGCGCGACATCACGCGCGTCGGCCATGCGCCCATCGGGCCGATGCGCCAGCAAGATACCCAACTCTTCGAAGCTTTCCCGGATGGCCGCCACGCAGCGTGCGGCGAGTGCGTCGTCCTGACCCGGGCGGCGTTGGCACACCTCTTGAGCCAGGGCATCGGCGGGGTCCAGCCCGCCACCCGGAAACACATAAGCGCCCGGGGCGAAGCTGGCCTGGGCCGAGCGGCGGGTCATCAGCACCTGCAACCCCTGTGGGCCGTCGCGCAGCAGCAAAAGGGTGGCGGCCGGTTTGGGGGTGGCCGGGGGGCGCGGCGCGTGCAGCAATTGACGGGGGCGTACCATGGCAGGCCTCGCTTGGGGTCAATGGGTTTCGGGCACCACACCAGTGGTGAGCAGGATGCGGGCGACCATGTTGTAGCTGGCAATGGTGGTGGTGATTTCGACGATTTCGGTGGTGTCAAAGTGCTGGCGCAGACGCTCAAAGAGGGCGTCGTCGACCTTGATCTGGCGCGTCATCTGGGCGGCCCATTGCACCACCAGTTGCTCGCGCAGGCCCAGCCCGGGCTCGTTCACCGACACCTCGGGCGTCTGCGCCATGGCGCGGTCCAGCGCCTGCAGTTCGGCGTCACTCCCCCCGGCCTTGCGGAATTCGGGTGCGTGGTGGTGGTATTCGTAGTGGGCCCCGGTGAGCAGGGCCACGGTGCAGATCGCCAGTTCGCGCAACTTGGGCGAGGTGCTCAGGTCCTGGCGCAGGTGTTTCATGTAAACGTTCCAACCGCGTGCGATGGGCTCGCTCCACAGCAACACCCGGTCCAGGTTGAGCAATTGACCGCCTCGGCGTTGGGCGATGGCGTCCACCAGTTCGGCGGGTTGGGGTTTGGCTTCAGGGGTCCAGGCGGGGATTTTCATGCGTCGGTCCAATAAAAGGCTTTGGGTGTGGGGCCAATTATTCAATAATGTGGCCCATGAGAGTGCCATTCACCAAAATGCAAGGGGCTGGAAACGACTTTGTTGTCCTTGACGAGACAGCCGAACGCCTGCACCTCACGGCGCAGCAGTACCGGTTTTTGGCTGACCGGCACTATGGGGTGGGCGCTGACCAGATCCTGAGCGTGCGGCCCAGCCCGACGCCCGAGGCCGATTTTGAATACGTGATTCACAACGCCGACGGCGGCGAGGTCGAGCAATGTGGCAACGGCGCCCGTTGCTTTGTGCGCTATGTCCGAGAGCGCGGCCTGACCGATAAAAGCACCGTGCGCGTCAAGGTGCATGGCGGCATCATCACCCTGCGCGAGCAACCCGACGGACGGGTCACGGTGGACATGGGGCATCCGATCTTTGATGGGCCTTTGGTCCCCTTTGACCCCTCGCATGCCCTTGCGGGGGTCAGTCCGGTGCCTGACTTTGAACTGTGGCGACTGGCGCTGCACGGTGGCGAAGTCGCCGAAGCGGCGGTGTTGTCCATGGGCAATCCGCATGCCGTGGTCTGGGTTCCCGATATCGACTTGGCCCCCGTGGAACGCTGGGGCCCGCAAATCGAGCGCCACCCGGCCTTTCCGCGCCGCGTGAACGCGGGTTTCATGCAAATCGTCCATCGGGGGTTCATTCATTTGCGCGTGTTTGAGCGCGGTGCCGGTGAAACCCTGGCCTGTGGCACGGGGGCTTGTGCCGCCGTGGTGGCGGGCATCCGCCTGGGTTGGCTGGACGCCCGTGTCGAGGTGCAGGCCCGCGGCGGGCGCCTGACCATCGAGTGGGCGGGACCGGGTTCGACGGTGCGCATGACCGGACCTGCCCAAACTGTTTTTCATGGCGAAATCGAGATTCCTGAATGAATTCCAACAACCCCATCAACCCGATCACCGAAGACGACATCGCCAACTATGTGGTGAACAACCCGGACTTTTTTCAGCGGCACGCCGAGTTGCTTGCCAGCGTGCGACTGGCCAGCCCGCACGGCATGCGTGCCGTCAGCCTGCAAGAGCGCCAGGCCGACATGTTGCGCGACAAGATTCGCGGGCTGGAGTCGCGCATCATGGAAATGATACGCCACGGCACCGAAAACAGCGCCCTCAACGACCGCTTGCTGCGCTGGGCGGCCAGTCTGTTGACAGCCAGCGATGCGGGCCAGTTGCCGCAACTCATGGTCGAGCACATTCAGTCCTTGTTCATGGTGCCGCAGGCGGCCATTCGGCTCTGGCGCGTGAACCCCACGCACGCCAGCGAGCCGTATGCGCAGGGCGTGAGCGAAGAAGTCCGAGCCTGGGTGAGCACCTTGACTGCGCCCTACTGCGGTGCTCCCGCGCACGATGAAATCACCCGCTTCATGGGTCGCCCCGATCAAGTGCAGTCCATGGCGGTGGTGGTTCTGCGCCACCCGGATGGCGAGCCGATGGGTTTATTGACCCTGGCGTCACCCGATGCGCAGCGCTATCACGCGGGCATGGGCACCGACTTGCTCGAGCGCATCGGGCAGCTCGCCAGTGCCGCTTTGGCCCGTTTGTCCCCCACGGCCTGAGTACCGGGCTTGGACCATGCCCCTCCCCGACGGATGAACACCCCCGCCCCCCTTCATCCGCAGGCCCAACGCTACCTGGACCATGTGCGCTTTGAAAAGCGTTTGGCCGAGCGCACTTGCGCCTTGTACCACCAAGACCTGCTCAAGTTACAGGCCCTGACCCAGGCCGCCGGGCTGGATCTGCTGGCCGTCGAACCGCACCACGTGCGCACCTGGCTCGCCCGCATGAATCAGGCGGGGCGCAGCGCGCGAGGCATCGGCTTGATTTTGTCGGGCTGGCGGGGTTTTTACGCGTGGGCTGCGCGCGAGGCGTTGGTGCCTGCCAACCCCGTGCTCGGGCTGCGCGCCCCCAAAGCGGCCAAGCCTTTGCCCAAAGCCCTGACGGTGGACCAGGCAGTGCGCCTGGCCGAGCACCGGGGCCCCAGGCGCGACAGCGACCAGGCGCGCTGGCTCGATGTGCGCGATGCGGCCATGGCCGAGTTGATGTACGGCAGCGGTTTGCGCGTGGGTGAGTTGGTCGGTCTCGATGTCGCCGGCAGCGCCCAGGCCAGGGGCTGGCTGGATTTGCACGACGCATTGGCCCACGTGCTGGGCAAAGGGTCCAAGCGGCGCAGCGTGCCCCTGGGGCAAGCCAGCATCGAGGCCTTGCGCGCTTGGCTGAGCTGTCGTGACATGGGCCTGGGTTTAAAGCCGAGCGCGCCCGAGGCCCTTTTCATTGGATGGGGGGGCACCCGTTTGACGGCTGCCTCGGTCTGGGGACGTTTGCGTCGTCGCGCATCACAGGCCGGGCTCGATGTCCCGGTGCATCCGCACATGTTGCGACACTCCTTTGCCAGCCACCTCTTGCAATCGAGCGGGGACTTGCGGGCGGTACAGGAGCTGCTGGGCCACGCCCAGATCACCACCACGCAGGTTTACACCCGACTCGACTTTCAGCACCTGGCCAAAGCCTACGACGCGGCCCACCCGCGCGCACGGCGCAAGTGACAACGCCCCCGCATGGGGGACAATCGGGGCATGAAAACCATTCGACTCAAGCCCGGCAAAGAGCGTTCAGCCTTGCGCCGTCACCCCTGGATCTACGACAGCGCCATCGCGCGCGGGGGCGCCGACGCAGGTGAAACCGTGCGGGTCGAGTCGGACAATGGGCAGTTTCTGGGTTGGGCCGCCTTCAGCCCCAGCTCGCGCATTCGCGCCCGCATCTGGAGTTTTGAGGCAGAACAGCGCATCGACGCCGATTTTTTTCGCCAGAGCTTGCAGCGTGCCATCGCCGCCCGAGCGCGTTTTGACATCCAAAGCGACGGCATGCGGCTGGTGCACGGCGAGGCCGATGGCTTGCCGGGACTGATCGTGGACCGTTATGGCGACACCTTGGTCGCGCAATTTTTGTCCAGTGGCAGCGAGCGTTGGAAACACACCCTGGCCGACTTGCTGATCGAACTCACGGGCACTGACCGGCTTTATGAGCGCAGCGATTCAGGGGTCCGCACGCTCGAGGGACTGACCCCGGTCAGTGGTTGGCTGCGGCAAGGCGAGGGGGACGATGGGCACACCGAGTTGCGCCTGCGCGAGCACGACTGGCAACTGACGCTGGACGTGGCGCAAGGCCACAAAACCGGCTTTTACTTGGACCAGCGCGACAGCCGGCACAAATTCGCCCAGTACGCCCGCCGCCTGGGCTTCATGCGGGTGCTCAATTGCTACTGCTACACGGGGGGCTTCACCGTGGCCGCCTTGCAAGGCATGCGTGCCGGGGGCTCGCTGGCACAGGGCGGGCGGGTGACCTCGATCGACTCGTCCGGGCCGGCGATTGAGCGCGCCCGCGCGCATGTGCGGCTCAACGGTTTTGACGAGGCCCAGGCCGAGTTCCTGGATGCCGACGTCAACCAGAGCCTGCGACGCTTTCACCAAGAGGGCCGCAGCTTCGACGCCATCGTGCTTGATCCCCCCAAGTTCGCGCCCACGGCGGCCCACGCCGAGCGCGCGGCCCGTGCCTACAAAGACATCAACCGGCTGGCTTTCAAAATCTTGGAGCCAGGGGGCGTGCTCTTCACCTACAGTTGCTCTGGTGGCATTGGCGCCGAACTGTTCCACAAAATCGTCGCTTCGGCCGGCACCGATGCTGGCGTCGATGGCTACATTTGCGAGCGTCTGCAGGGCGCGCCCGACCACCCCATGACCATCCAATTCCCCGAGGGCGAATACCTCAAAGGACTGGTCATCGTCAAAAAGTGACCCAGAAATTGGGGTCAGACCCCAATTTCTGCCCCCAATTTCCCAACATCTGGGTGGAAAGCGATAGGCGCCTACAATGGTGACATGTTGATTCCTGCCACCATCCTCACCGGTTTTTTGGGTTCGGGCAAGACCACCTTGCTCAAGCGCGTGTTGTCCGAGGCCCATGGCCAGAAAATCGCCGTCATTGAAAACGAGTTCGGCGAAGAAAACATCGACAACGACATCCTCGTGACCGAGACCAAGGAGCAAATCATCCAGATGAGCAACGGCTGTGTCTGTTGCACCATTCGGGAGGATTTGCGCACCACCCTGCAAGACCTGGCCGCCAAGAAGCGCAAGGGTGAACTCGACTTTGACCGTGTCGTCATCGAGACCACCGGCTTGGCCGATCCTGGCCCCGTGGCGCAGACGTTTTTCATGGACGACGAGATCGCCGAGGGTTTTCTGCTCGATTCGATCCTGACCCTGGTTGACGCCAAGCACGCCGCTCAGCAACTCAATGACCGCCAAGAGGCGCGACGTCAGGTCGGGTTTGCCGATCAGATTTTCATTTCCAAGGCCGACCTGGTGAGCAATGCCGAACTCGATGCCTTGCAACACCGCCTCAAGCACATGAACCCGCGCGCCCCGCAGCGCTCGGTCCACTTTGGCGATGTGTCGATCGCCGAGGTGTTCGATTTGCGTGGTTTCAACCTCAACGCCAAGCTCGACATCGATCCCGACTTTCTGTCCGACGGGCACGACCACCATGACCACGAACATGCCGAGCATTGCGATCACCCCTCGCACCAGCACGACCACGACCATGACCACGAACATGGTGAGCATTGCGATCACCCCTCGCATCAGCTCGGCCACGGGCACCATCACCACCACGATGACGACGTCAAAAGCTTTGTATACAAATCCAACCGGGCCTTTGACCCGGCCAAGTTGGAAGACTTTCTGGGCGCCATGGTCAACGTCTATGGGCCGCGCATGCTGCGCTACAAAGGCGTGCTGAACATGAAGGGGACCGACCGCAAGGTCATTTTCCAGGGCGTGCACCAGCTCATGGGCAGCGACTTGGGCCCCGAATGGGCCCGGGACGAGCCCCGGATGAGCAAAATGGTGTTCATCGGGATCGAATTACCGAAAGATATTTTCATGCAGGGCTTGGAACAGTGTTTGATCTGAGTAAAATCCGCGCGCCACTCGTCATCGGCCTAGGCCGGTGAATCCTGCTTCTTCCCCCAGGGGTGAAGCGCCTGAAACGTGAGGAGACCGCACGTGAACGCCACCCGTCAAAAAAAGACCACGGCCAAGCCCGTGGCCAAAACGGCCAAACCTGCAAGCAAATCGGCGGCCAAAAAGCCGGTCAAACCGGTGGCCAAAAAAACGGTGAAGCCCGCTGTTAAAAAGCCCGCCAAGCCCCTGGCCAAGGCGGTCAAGCCGGCAGCCAAATCGGCGGCCAAATCGGCAGCCAAATCGGCAGCCAAATCGGCGGCCAAAAAGCCTGTCAAGCCGGTGGCCAAAAAGGCGGTGAAACCCGCCGCCAAACAACCGGCCAAACCGACGCGCAAGCCCGTTGCCAAAAAGGCGACCCAGCCTGCGCCAAAGCCAGTGGCCAAGAAGGTCGCCCCAAAAGCCAGGACCTCCGCGCCGAAAAAAGTGACCTCCACCCCTTTGGCCGCTGCAGCGAAAAAGCCCGCCCCCGCCGCCAAGGCCGCCGCTGCGCCCAAAGCGGTCGTCGCCAAGCCCGTTGTGACTGCGCCGATCGCTCCCGCCGTGGCCACTGAGGCCGCCCGCAAGTTCACGGGCCGTGCCGCCAAAGCCGCCGCAGGGGTGCCGCCACCGCCTTCAGCCGTTCCCTTTTCCAATCCAGCCAAGGCCAGTTTTGGCCCGGCCTCTGAACCCCGTATGCCTGCCCTCGTTCCTGTGATCCCGAAAAAAGACGCCAAATTGGCCAACAATTGGAAAAACAAACCGGTTGAACAACTCTCCGATGCCGAAGTGCTTGCCATGCCCGACGGCGAGTACATGAACGACACGCAGATGGCGTTTTTCCGCCTGAAATTGCAGCAACTCAAGCGCGACATTCTGGCCAGCGCCGGAGAGACCACGGAGCACTTGCGTGAGGACACGGTCATCGTGCCCGATCCCGCGGACCGTGCCACCATCGAGGAAGAGCACGCGCTCGAACTCAGGACCCGTGACCGCGAGCGCAAACTGCTCAAGAAGATCGAACAATCCATCCAGCGCATCGACCTGGGCGACTACGGCTATTGCGACGAGACGGGTGAGCCCATCGGCGTGGCCCGTTTGCTGGCCCGTCCCACCGCCACACTCTCCCTTGAAGCGCAACAACGCCGAGAACTCAAACAAAAAATGTTTGGCGATTGAATCGCCCCAGACCTGACTTTGCTTCAAGCAGCCCACCGAAGCGGTGGGCTTTTTTTTAGATCCAATCCAGTCACTTTATTTGATGCGTCACATTGAGTCCTCGCGCTAAGTGCTTAATTTAGTTCATTTTTTTAGTTGAAATTTTTGACCGTAAACGTCTTCTAAGTCATTGATTTCATTGAAAAAAAATGTAAAACCCTCTTGTCACGCCACGAATTCCTGATACAGTGCAAAAAAGTGCAAAAAAGTGGTGAAAACCGCTTCTTGCGATTCATCCGCTCGTCGGATCGGCCTACACAGGGGTTTTGTCGTGTTTCAGGGTGCTTCTTCGCTCAGTCTGGACGCCAAAGGGCGTTTGTCTGTGCCTACGCGCCATCGCGAGGTGCTCAGCGCCACCGCGTCCGGGCAACTCACCATCACCCGTCATCCGCACGGCTGTTTGATGGTGTTTCCGCGTCCGGAATGGGAGCAATTTCGCGCCCGCATCGCTGCCTTGCCGATGAGCGCCCAATGGTGGAAGCGCATCTTCCTGGGCAATGCCATGGATGTCGAGATGGACGGCACCGGCCGCGTGCTGATTTCCCCCGAGTTGCGTGCCGCTGCCGGCATTGAAAAAGAAACCATGTTGCTCGGCATGGGCAACCACTTCGAGTTGTGGGACAAAGCCACTTACGAGGCGCAGGAAGCGCAGGCCATGGAGGGTGAGATGCCCGATGTGTTCAAGGAATTTTCCTTCTGAAGGCAAAGGCGTGGACGACACATGGCATCACACCACGGTTTTATTGAACGAAGCCGTCGAGGCCCTCCACATCCAGGCGGATCAGACCTATGTCGACGGCACATTTGGGCGCGGTGGGCACAGCCGTTTGATCTTGTCGCAGTTGTCGCCGAAAGGCCGTCTGGTGGCGTTCGACAAAGATCCCGAAGCGGTGCAGGCCGCGCGGGCACTGGACGATGCGCGCTTGGAGATCCGACACAGCGGTTTTTCAGCCCTGGGCGAGTTGCCTGCCGCTTCGGTGGCGGGCATTTTGCTCGACCTGGGCGTGAGCTCGCCGCAAATCGACAACCCCGAGCGGGGTTTTTCCTTCCGACACGATGGGCCACTGGACATGCGCATGGACAGCACCCGGGGCATGTCGGTTCGTCAGTGGTTGGAACAGGCCGAGCAAGGCCAGATTGCAGAGGTGATTCGTGACTATGGCGAAGAACGGTTTGCTGCACACATTGCAAAGGCGATTGTGGCGCGCCGACAGGAGCGGGGCGTTCCTGCAGGCACCGCTGAACTGGCCCAGCTCGTGGCTGGCGCGGTCAAAACCCGCGAGCCGGGCCAGGACCCTGCAACGCGGACATTTCAGGCTTTTCGGATTTTCATCAACGCCGAGCTTGAAGAGCTCGAACAGGCGCTAGAGGGGGCACTGAAGATCTTGCAACCGGGTGG
>JACCDW010513674.1_pt1 | contig 10190 bp, 11 predicted proteins | sample 7449781 | NCBI WGS metagenome assembly JACCDW01 (sample SAMN15323449, study PRJNA562643) | freshwater metagenome | isolation source: river surface water | place: USA:Blue River Watershed | collected 2017-08-18 | reverse complement strand
GTCAGCAGTACTACGTCATTAAGCGAAACCCAACACCTGGATCTCCGGCATATGAAGAGTTGCAGCGAAAGCGTGCAGAGAAGAAGAAGCTCGATGGCAAAGTGGGCGAAGCAGAAGGAATTGGCCAGACCGAGGAGCAAGCTCCTGAGGTCCAAGGGCAACGCAAGCAACCAAAGAAGAAAAAGAAGAAGCGATAAACGGACAATTACTATCAAATACTTTTTAAACATACTAAAGGGGACAGACAATGTCAGAAGTTACTGAAGTTCAAGAGGTTGAAGCAGCTGAGCCAAAAGAGGCGAAGGCGCCAAAGAGCATCGCAAAGTTAGAGGAAGAGGGCGATATCGCCGCCGATTACCTCGAGGGCTTGCTCGATATTGCAGATCTTGATGGCGATATCGATATCGATGTTGAAAATGGGCGAGCATCCCTAGCAATTGTGGGCGGCAAACTCAGCCACCTCGTGGGCTCAGATGGGGAAGTCCTCGATGCAATCCAAGAGCTCACCCGCCTCGCTGTGCAGACCGCTACCGGAGATCGCAGCCGTCTGATGCTCGATATCGATAGCTTCCGCGCTGGCCGCCGCAAAGAACTCACCGCTCTGGCTGAAAAAATGGCGGAAGAGGCGAAGACCACTGGAAACTCAATCAAACTTGAGCCAATGAACGCCTTTGAGCGAAAGATTATCCACGACACTATCCAGACCCTGGGGTTAACTTCAGAATCTGACGGGGAAGACCCAAACCGCTACGTCGTTATCTATCCGGCCTAAGCGCCCACAGCTAAAAGTTTCACGTGGAACAATCGGTAGAGGGGCTAGTCGGCCGCTACTTTCCTGAACGCACCCAAGAGATCCACGCCTATGCGCAGTTCTTGGCGAGTGCGGGTATCGAGCGTGGGCTGATCGGCCCCCGTGAGGGTGAGCGAATCTGGGATCGCCACATCTTTAACTGCCTGCCTATCACCCAACTTCTTCCTCAAGAAGCCTCCCTCTTTGATATCGGTTCAGGGGCTGGCCTGCCTGGGATAGTGATAGCCCTAGCCCGACCAGATCTCTCTGTTACTTTGATCGAACCCCTCGAGCGGAGAGTTGAGTTTTTAAAGGAGGCGACCGCCGGCCTCAATATCGAGGTCATCCGTGGACGAGCCCAGGATGTGAAGAAGAGCGCGGATTTTGTCACCGCCCGCGCCGTTGCCCCGCTTGAGAAGTTGAAGAAGATCAGCTGGCATATGGTCAAAACTGGAGGAGCCCTCCTTGCCATGAAGGGCGAATCTGCAGCCACTGAGATGGAGGGCGTGAAGAACGCCAAGCTCCACGAGATCGAACTAGAGGGGATTGGGCTCGGAAGGATCGTCGAGCTGCGCAAAGGGGGCTAGGTAGCGTGCTTAGATTCGTCTATGGCTGACGAAGTTTCACGTGAAACACCTACCAAGGTAGTTGGGGTCCGCCGCCTCAAGGAGGCGATGGCCAAACCAGCCTCCACCCGAATCTTTACCGTGGCCAACCAGAAGGGTGGGGTAGGTAAGACCACCACCACCGTCAATATTGCAGCGGCTATGGCTATGGGGGGCCTTCGGGTTCTCGTGATTGATCTTGATCCACAGGGCAATGCATCGACTGCCCTCGGTGTTGAACATCGTGATAGCGCAGGCGTCTATGAAGTTCTCATGGGAAGTGCCACGATGCCAGAGGTAATAAAAAAAGTTTCTGGATTTCCGGTGCTTGATTGCGTCTCATCAAATACATCGTTAGCTAACGCTGAAATTAATTTAGTTTCAATGGTTGCACGTGAATTACAGTTGAAAGCAGCAATTGATGAAGTAAGTGCAAATTACGATTACATTTTTATCGATTGCCCACCATCACTAGGTTTACTAACCATCAATGCATTTGCAGCTTCTAAAGAGTTATTAATACCAATTCAAACTGAGTACTACGCGCTCGAAGGTTTGTCGCAATTACTTGAAACATATTCAGTTGTGAAGAAGCGTTTAAATCCAAACCTCAACCTTTCAACCATTGTTTTAACAATGTTTGATTCACGTACACGCCTATCAAATGATGTCGCAGCAAATGTACGTTCACATTTTCCAAATGAGCTAATTGATATCCCAATACCGCGAGCAGTTCGCGTATCTGAAGCACCTTCTTATAACCAGACGGTAATGACATATGACCCAGTATCGCCTGGCGCGATTGCGTATATGCAGGTTGCGCGCGAAATTGCAGAACGTGGAAAACCAAAAGATGTAGTTTTTGATTCAAATGTTGTCAGCATTAATTACAAAGGCGGAATCGCATAATGGCGACAAAGCGCGGCGGTTTAGGAACTAATTTAGATTCACTAATTCCAACATCACTCACAGTTGCTGGAACAGAAGTTGCACAACAGGGTGAAATTCCAATCACTCAAATTTCTCCAAACCCACGACAACCACGAACAGTCTTTGATGAAACTGCCATGGCAGAACTTGTTGCATCAATTAAATCAATTGGAATTCTGCAACCACCAGTAGTTCGAAAAGTAGCTGAAAATAAATATGAATTAATTATGGGCGAGCGCCGCTTCCGAGCAGCGAAACTAGCTGGTCTAAGCAGTATCCCTGTCATTATTCGACAGACCCCGGATAACGAACTATTGCGAGAAGCCCTCATTGAAAATATTCACCGTAGCGAACTTAACCCGCTCGAAGAAGGCGCTGCATATGCCCAACTTCTCAACGATTTTGGCTGCACCCATGATGAGTTAGCTCTCAAATTAGGCAGATCTCGCCCGCTTATCTCAAACACAATCCGCTTACTCAACCTGCCAGATTCGGTGCAACGCAAAGTTGCAGCAGGAGTTATTTCGGCAGGACACGCTAGAGCGTTATTAGGGCTCACTGATGCAGCCGAGATTGAAAAATTGGCTTCACGAATAGTCTCTGAAGGTTTAAGTGTTCGCGCTACCGAAGAAATTATTGCAACGCTCAAACCAACAACTAATAAAGTTAAAAAGAACGCTGCAGTCAAAGGTGTTTCAGGAGCAGGGCTTGCAGCAGCTGAACTACTGAGTGACTATCTAGATACTCGCGTCAGTGTGCAAACCGGTAAAGGAAAAGGCAAGATTGTCATTGAATTTTCGGGAAGCGAAGATTTACAACGCATCGTCGATCTCATCGAAGGTTAATTGAGCGCAGTACCGCGACGCTTCATCTCTTGCTTAATAACTCCACCGAGAGCTTTGACACCTTCACGAATTCTTTCGGGTGTTGGGTGGCAATATGAAAGTCGCATTGACCATGAACCCAGACCATCTGCGTAAAAAGCGCTGCCAGGCACGTAAGCAACCTTGGCGACAATTGCTTTTGGCATAAGCGCCTTCGTATCGATTTCTGGAGGCAAATTCACCCAAACATAGAAACCACCACCTGGCTTTGTCCAGGTCGCCTCTTGTGGGAAGTGTGCTTCAAGCGTTTCTAGCATGGCGTCGCGCCGTACTTTGTAGAGCTCGCAGAAATTAGCGATTTGATCGCGCCATGGTTGATCTGCCAAATAACTAGAGATAGTTAATTGAGTGAAATTTGAGGGACAGAGAATCGAAGATTCAGAGGCGATAACTAACTTATCTTTCAGTGATTGTGGCACCAAAGCCCAGCCAACTCGAAGGCCTGAAGCAATTGTCTTTGAAAAAGAGCCTAGATAAATAACATTCTCAGAATCTTCAGCGCGCATTGCGTTGGGTGATGGCTTATCAAAACCAAGTAAGCCATAAGGATTATCTTCTACAACAAAGATTTCTTCTTCGCGGCAGATGTTGAGAATTTCTGTACGGCGATCGGCTGGCAAACAGACACCAGTTGGATTCTGATAGTTGGGAATTACATATAAGAATTTGATTTTGCGACCAGCAGCGCGAACACTGGTAATTGCTGCGCGTAGAGAATCCGGTACCAAACCTTCGTTATCCATCTCAACATGAACAACCGAAGCTTCATATTGGCGGAATGTGCCAAGTGCTCCTACATAAGAAGGGGCTTCAACTAAAACCACATCGCCTGGATCGATAAAAATTCGAGAGATGAGATCAAGGGCCTGCTGTGATCCAGTTGTTACAACAACATCATCAGGATTTGCGCGGATACCTTCTAGAGCCATCACGTCGCAGATTTGTTCGCGCAACTTTGGATGTCCTTGTCCACTGCCATATTGCAACGCTTCTGAACCATTAGTCAGAATTAATTCATTCACTACGCCAGCCATCATCTCCATAGGAAGTGCGGAGAGATTTGGCATTCCACCTGCGAGTGAAACTATCTCGGGGCGTGATGCAACTGCAAAGAGCGAGCGAATTTCAGAAGGCAACATTCCAGCGGCTCGATGCGCAAATCTCTTCTCAAGATTCTGCGAGGCGCCGGTTTGATAGCGAATTGAAATGTCGGACATAAGGAGAAGTCTCCCATATAGGTATTGGTGCTTGTGATGGGTTTAGCGACGAATACCTGCGTTACGCAGGTCGGAGATACGTAAAGTTCCTGTTTTCGCATCATCTTCAGCAGCGAGATAAAGGCGCTGGATTGCAATAACAAAACTTTCAGCAATGGTGTCACGGAAATCAGCCTGCGCAAGGCGCGCAGCATCACCTTCATTAGTTGAATAGCCAAGGTCTACACGTACGGCGGGCGCTTTGGTAAGACGGAGAGAATCCCAAGTTTTGGCGTGAGTGCGGCAGTTAATAAAGTCAGTGCGTGCGCAGATTTCGCGCTGAACAAGGGATGCAAATTTTTCGCCGACAATGGAATGGATCCCATGTTGGTCGCTACCGTAGAAAAATGTTGCAACGCCGCGAGCTTGTGGATTTTTATGGCGATCAATATGTAAAGAAATCAGTAAATCAGCGCCGTTTTTATTGGTGAATGCAATTCGTTCTGCCTCGCTAGGAGCATTCTGTGTTCCGCGCGTAAGAAAGACGCTGGCACCGAGGGCAAGAAGTCGACCTTCTAAACGTCGCGCTATGTCATAGACAATCTCAGATTCATGCAATTCTGAACCTGGATCAATAACGATTACCTTATTGGCCAGTGCCGGCCCTCTATTTTTTTGGACCGCGCTTTCACGCAGCGCTGTTGGCGCACCACCAGAAACAATTTTGGTCAGACGCAAGAGCGCAATGATTGTTGCAGGGCCGCACTTTCCATCTACTTGAACCCCAACAGATTTTTGAAATTCTTTAACAGCAGCCTCTGTCATTTCGCCAAAGATTCCATCGACGCGACCGCAGTTAAAACCCATCTCAGTTAATCGAGATTGCAGTGCTGCAACATCATCACCGCGCATCATGGGCGATGGTTGGAGATAGAGAGAGCGATCGCCTAATTTCCAACGCGACTCATCGAGCGCACGCACGGTCGCTTCATTGAGTTCGCCGGTGACGTGTAAACCACGCTTTTGTTGGAAAGAGCGAATCTCATCAGGAGACATCTCTCTCATAATTTATCTCCTACAAGAAGATATTAAATGAAGCCTTCGAGCTCTTTAAGAAGAGCTGGCTTAGGCTTTGCACCAATGATGGTCTTCACAACCTCACCATTGACATACACATTAAGCATTGGAATTGAGGTAACCCCATACTTAATCGCGATAGCAGATTCCTCATCTGTATTGAGCTTTACAATCTTTAACTTGTCGCCGTGTTCTGCTGCAATATCATCGAGAATTGGAGCGATTGCGCGGCATGGACCACACCATTCAGCCCAGAAATCTACAAGCACAGGTGTGCTGCTCTTTAAGACCACCTGATCGAAATCAGCTGCTGTGACTTTGGTTGGTGCGCTCATATCTACTCCTATTTATCTTTCGTCATTTACTTTTTGTATGGTTACAAAGGTTACTAGTGGGATAAGAATTTTTCTGCGTCTAGCGCCGCTTGGCAACCAGAACCTGCAGCTGTGATTGCTTGGCGGTAGGTGTGATCGACTAGATCACCGCAAGCAAAGACACCGGCAAGGTTTGTTCGCGTAGAACGACCTTCGACCTTTACATAACCCTCGTTATCGAGAGCTACAGAAGATGTAACAAGTTCAGAGCGTGGAATATGCCCGATAGCAACAAAGAGCCCTGTGAAGTCGCGCTGCGAGACTTCGCCGGTTTGAGTGTTGCGTAGTTGGAGCGCCTCGACTTTATCTGCGCCCAGTACATCGATTACTTCAGTATTCCAGAGCATCTCAATCTTTGGGTTTGAGAGCGCACGGTCTTGCATAATCTTCGAAGCGCGCAACTGATCGCGGCGATGAATCAAAACTACTTTGGAGGCAAATTTGGTGAGGAATGTTGCCTCTTCAACTGCTGAATCTCCGCCGCCAACAACCGCAATTGTTTGATCACGGAAGAAGAAACCGTCGCAGGTAGCACACCATGAAACACCGCGGCCTGATAAACGTTTTTCATTCTCTAGACCAATTTCACGGTAGGCAGATCCCATCGCAAGAATGACTGCGCGAGCCTTAACTGTATTTCCAGAACCATCTTTTACAACTTTGACGTCACCGCTTAAATCCATTTCAACAACATCATCTGTAATTAACTCGGCGCCAAATCGCTTGGCCTGCTTACGCATGTTATCCATGAGATCTGGCCCCATGATGCCATCGATAAATCCAGGAAAGTTTTCGACCTCTGTTGTATTCATCAGCGCACCACCTGCTGTGACTGATCCTTCATAAACAACTGGGTTTAATTGAGCGCGCGCTGCATAGATTGCTGCTGTGTAACCAGCAGGACCTGATCCAACGATGACAAGTTCGCGTACTTCAGTGCTCATAAGCGCAGAGTACCGCCTACATTCTTCTTACTTCCTGCGAGCGCGTCGCATAACCTGCGTGGCGAAGGCGCGTAACCCTGCGATTTCACTCACTTTAAAGAAGCGGGCGCAGAACAGGTAACCAAGTCCGCTGGCGACAAGTAAGAATAGAAGACGCAGTGCGCGAACCGTGAGCGTTGTCTCGTCATATGCCCACCCAAAATATTGTGCAATAGCAAAGAAGGGCAACATTCCAAGCAATGAAGCTGCAAATAACCGGCCGTGCTGGCCAGCAAATTCAGAGACTTGTAATCGACCAACATGCTTTTTTAAGAGTGAGATCGTGATGAAGAGCCCCACGATGTAACTAACCGAGAAAGCAACCCCAAGCCCAACAGTTACCCAGTTGCTATCTAGAGTTGCAAGGAAGAGGTATGAAAGAGCAACCGAGATAATATTGATAATAATGATCGATGTAACTTGAGTCTTAGTATCTTCAAAGGCGTTAAATCCGCGGATAAGAATTAAATTGATTGAGAATGCAACAAGCCCAAAACTAAGTGCAGACAAGACAAAACCGATATATCTTGAATCCTCAAGGCTGATGCCCATGTAAAGAACTTCGGTCATGAGAGGTCCGAAAAAGAGGAGAGCAACAGCGCTCGGTACAGTCACAACTCCCACCATTCGAATGGCGCGGATTAGTTGTTTGCGTACCTCTTCAAATTCTTTTGCAATTGCCAACTTAGAAAGATGTGGCAGCAGTGCGGTAACAATCGAAATTGTCACAATCGAATACGGCAGAAGCATGATGTAGTAAGCGCTTGTATATGGAGTAAATCCAACACCGGTTTCAATACCTGCTTGTGCGCTTCGTACCGCAGCGCTCGTGGCAACATTGACTGTTACCAAATACCCCAACTGCGAAATTAATACATAAATCAACGTCCAACCGGCTAAACCAAATGATTTTCCAAGGCCGGCTACTCCGAAAGTTGGGCGGAGGCGAATTCCTGAACGTTTAACCACCGGGATCAAGATGAGAGCCTGAACGACCACGCCCAGCGTGGTGCCCCAACCTAAAAGCTGTACCTGAAAATCAGTGATGGAATCGATTGTGATGGTGTGCTGGAAGACCAAAATTGCGGCGAAGACAACGATAACCACCACATTGTTGGCGATTGGCGCCCACATTAAGGGCGCAAATGAACCTCGTGCGTTGGCTACCTGACCGAGCATGGTGAAGAGCCCTAAGAAAAATATCTGCGGGAGGCAATATCTAGTAAAGGCGATCGCTATTTCACGTTCAGTTTCAAAACCTGGGGTTGAGAATTCAGGTGCATACAGTTGAACAAGTGCGGGTGCAAAGATCACGCCGATAGCAACTAAAGCTAAGAGAATTCCAGAGATAGTTGTAACTAAGCGAGATGCAAAACCATGTCCACCATCAGGATCATCAAATGAGCGAACTAGTTGTGGAACAAAAATTGCAGTAAGAGCCCCACCTACAAGCAAGTTGTACAAAATATTCGGCATCGTGTTTGCAACGTTGTAAGTATCTGCAAGTAGCGCTGTGCCAAGAACAGCAACTGCAAGTAGCGCACGAATAAAGCCGGTTATACGCGAGAGAATGGTGCCAACTGCCATTATCCCTGATGCGCGAAAGAGTTCATTATTTTTCATGACGACTCCTTCGAATTCGACGCACTGATTGCGTAACAGCGCCTAATAAGAGTAGAACAGCTGCACCAGTTGTAAACCAAGCAACACGCGAATCGATAATGGTTGCGTTGATTTCAAGTTTTGAAACTTGCCCCACCAATTGACCCTTCGTATTAATCAGCTGTGCATTAACGAGCGTAGATCCTGGTGCGATCACATCGACAGGCACCAGTATCTGTTGGCGCGATTTAGGGGCGAGAGTAATGTTATTAACATTTTCGATTTGAATTCTTGAATTCATAGGAATCAGAGAAACGCTGACAACAGTAGTTGTATCAAAGCCATTCACCAGCGTGATTGGTAGTTGTGCATTTGCAGAAGTTATTTGATATCGACCAGCGGTAACTTTTAACTTCTCTAAAATTTGGTCAACTGCTTTATTGTTATTAAAGGTGAAATAAGATCTTTCTTGTGCATCGAGCAATGGATTCAGTGGGATGGCTAAACGCGCACGCAGATCAGTAAGTTCGGGGGCGTTTGTCAGCGTTCCTAACCCTGTTAATAGTCTGCGATTTTCGGTGTAATAACCAATAAAGTCGCTACTTATTCGAGATCGCCCTGCGCTCCAGCCATTCTGAGCCAGGACTGGTCGCCCCAGGAATTCTTCTAGTTTGGTCTGCGCGTACTGCGTATAGAATCGAAGTTCACTTGGAGCAATTCTCTTTAACAATCGCTCATCAGGATTTCCATATGGCAGCGCCACCACTGTGTTATCAGCGCTTCCAAATTTCAATCGATAGAGCCAATTTTCAGCAACAATCGCTCGTTCGGAAGGCTCTTCACCTTCCGCCGACTTTGCAAGCTCTAAAACCTCGTCAATGAGAGCAGCGTCAATAACGAACGTTTTGGTTGAGTTGGGATTTGTAAATATCAACCTACCCAACTTTCCTTCCGGAAGAAGCGATTGAGCTAGATCATTCTTGCGCAGCGTTCCATCAGCGTTTAGATGTGATTTATCAACGATTCGAACGACCGGAGTGTTTGCAGAAGAAAGTGGAGCGGAGATAAAAGTCAGAAGAAAGATCGCGACCAGCAATAAGCGTGCCCGCCTGAAGTTCATAGCGCGCTCAGTTCTTCGGTTGCATTAGTACGTGCAATCAGCTTCTTTTCATCCGGATATGCCAAACGCTCAACAATTTCAGTCAATGGAAACCAAGCGACTTCGTCAACTTCCGTCTCTTGCGCAGCCAGCGTTCCACCATCTTCGCGAAATAGATAATGATGAACAGTCTTATGAATTCTCTTTCCGCCTGCCATAAACCAGAAATCAATGACACCTAAAGATTTTTCAATTTTGGATTGAATACCTGTCTCTTCCGCGACTTCGCGAAGCGCAGCTTCTTCTGGGGTCTCGCCCTCTTCAATATGCCCCTTAGGGAGAGACCAGAGAATTCGTTTACCTGTTGCATCTTTAATATCGCGGCGCCCGATTAAGAGCCCCAATTTTCCAGTGGCATCGACAACTAGGCCACCGGCGCTGACTTCATCAACGCGTTTTGCATATGGAGGTTTATTTTTTCCACTCTTGGGCGCAGCGGCCGACTTTGGGGGCGCTGGATGTTGAGACTGCGGAGAGCGGTTCGATGGGCGCTTGCGCCTACGTTTCTTCTTCGTACCTTCGCTGCCCGCACTAGGTGCCGGGGTCATAGCGCTAAGCCTACGCGACTACGCTTATCTATTGTGAGCGCT
>JACCDW011467190.1_pt1 | contig 10191 bp, 19 predicted proteins | sample 7449781 | NCBI WGS metagenome assembly JACCDW01 (sample SAMN15323449, study PRJNA562643) | freshwater metagenome | isolation source: river surface water | place: USA:Blue River Watershed | collected 2017-08-18 | reverse complement strand
TTTATAATCAAACTTATACACATGGCCAAAGGTAAATCAGTCGGTGATTCAAGAAAAGTTTCTTTCGGGAAAAGGAAAGGTGGAAAAGCCCAAAAGAGTCGTAACAAACACGATAACAAAGAAAGAAACTACAGAGGACAAGGGAGATAAAACTCCCTTTTTCTTTTTTAGGGATTATATTATGAGTGTGAAGTATCAGAAAATAAAGAACATGATGGAGAACTATCTCAACGTTATTAAAAAAAACGAGATAGAAACGATGTATGGTTCTGATACAAAAGTGAAAATTCACAACATAGGTTTCTCAGTTAGGGGAAACGCAATTATGATTGAAGCAGTTATCGTTTTGGGAGAGACTATTAACGAAGAAGTTCTTGATCGAAGATTGGTCGATTATTTAATCCAAGATATGATGCCATATTTTTTTCCTGAAATTCAAGCCGTCAAGGTTATGACTCGATGGGATGTTTAAAAAAAATTTGTTTGGAATACAATATTGTCTATCTTTGTACGAAATAACAAACAATGAAAACAATTCTATCTCTACTTCTGACAATTTTCGTGTTCTCAAACTGTTCTTCTCAGGGCTTCAAAGATGGTGATATAATTCTCCACACATCTAAGAGTAATCAAAGTGTTATGCTTCAAAAGATCACCAAATCAAATTTTACTCATTGTGGTATAGTTTTCTATAGGAACGGTAAACCTTACGTTTTCGAAGCGGTTCAACCTGTCAAAATAACTCCATTAAACTCTTGGATCAACAGGGGCGTTGGGGGAAGATACGCGGTGGTTAGACCGTATACTCCTTTGAGTTCTAATCAAAAAGCCAAAATGTATGATTACGCTAAAAAACAAATAGGGAAAAACTACGATCTTAAATTCCAATGGTCGGACAATAAAATATATTGTTCTGAATTAGTGTGGAAATGTTATATGGCAGCAGGAATAAAATTAAGTGAACCTAAAAAGTTCAAAAACTATAACTTAACAAGTCCAATTGCAATGTATGCAATTAAACAGAGATATGGGAACAAATTTAATCCTAACGAACTTGTCGTATCTCCAAAAGACATCTACAATAGTAAAAGTCTAAAAATTGTTCACAACAATTATTAAACAGAAAAATAATCGTCAGCACTAAGTCTCAACTGTTGTACCATAGCTGAAGGCATTGGGAAACAATATTCAGGAACATCAACTCCTCCAGCTTGGGCAACTTTGAGAGTGAACGTACCACAGTTTGATTCTTCATCATCTGCATCCATATCAAGAATTTCATATTTTCTTTCTTTAACTGATGCATATTGAGTTGCACCTGCGGGGTTTGGTAACTTGAACATCACAACTGTCATACCTAATCTTGGTCCTTCTCCTTGGGTATTTCTTTTTGCTATTTCCGCAACTTGTTTAGCATTTTCTAAGACACCGTTATTGATTTTGGCTATCTTACCTAAATTTTTCTTTTTCACAAGACCCATTCCTTTTCCGTGTCCCTCGTATCTTCCAAACTCATATAATGTACTGTTTCCTAAACTATCGATAACAACACAACCTCCATGACCCATCGGCGGAAATTTTTCAGGTTTGTCTCCTGTGAAGAATTGAACAACCTTCGCATATCCATCAGAGAAAGCATCTCCTTTTTCTAATGATGGTTTATATGAAGGGAAAGCAAAAATCAAAATAAACCCTCCCTGAGAAGGTTTACCTTTTGTAACAGTACCCTTTTTAACACCCTTAGTGGCATCCAAACCCCCCTTCACAACACTCGCAGCAACTGCGTTGTCACCTGCATTATATGCATCCAACGCTTGTTGTGTCAATTTACCGAAGTATCCTGTAGGAATCATACTATCAGTCCTCAGGAATTTAAGGTCCATCAATTTTTGTTGTAATTTCTTTACCTCAGCGGCCTTAGCAGGATTTGCCTTTCCACCATCTCCCATTTTCAAACCCTTAGGGTTAATATTTTCTTTAGTACGAGCCGGTGATTTTGGTGTAGAACTGAATGGTGCTGGAATTCCCATTCCTGCAGTACCAAACATATTCCCTTGTTCATTCAAAACTTTTTCAACGATCTCTCTTAGATCCGATTCTGTAAGTTTTATAACTTTTTTCATATTACCCCTTTAGTCTTTTTAATAGTTCACTGTTTTCCCTCTGAAGGTACTCTACCTTAACAGCGAGTGCGGAAACCTGTTCAGTCAATTTTAATATGGTGGCTCTCATCTCGTCTTTTTCTCTCGATGATTCTTGTAACAAAACTTCTAATTTTGCAATTCGATCTTTACAATCATGACGAATGAACTCCTCGTCTCTTTCCTTCCTCATTGCTCTTTTTTCGTAGAATCTCCAAGCACTCGCAGATCCTAAAACTGTCACGACAGTAATAAGAACTGTCCAAACTGATTGATTTTCCATATGAAGATAAATATTACATTTTTGACAAAGTTTTGGCTTTTGGTCAGAAGGACAATAATTATTATTCTTTTAGAATAATAATAGAATTAATAAAAAATGATAAAAAAAATACTAGTTCTAGTCTAGTTCTAGTGGTTTTAGGCTAAATCTACACAAACTTCGAAACCCAAAAGTGATTCTAAAAAACCTGCAATTTTGTATCTTGGGTTATCGGAAACAAAATGATAGTAATCGGGCTGATCGGTCCGTTTGTCTTCGATGGATAAAAAAATTGCATATGAATCGGGATCCCATCCTGTGGTCTTTTCGTTATATTTTTGGGTGGGGAGGACAATCATTTCCTTTATGATTATATCCCCTCCGAAGGAGGTGTTCAACGAGGATTCAACAAGTTGTTTTATTCTGTTAATTTTGTCCATGTCATATCAGAATTTAAAACAACGGAATAAAGATGTTTCTTATTCCATTCCTTAGGTCCAATAAGCGATAAGGTCTTGGATCCGTCAGAATTCTCGTATAAGTGATATATCTCCCCAATTATCGGTTCAAATCTATAGTTTGACTCATAGACCTCTTGTTGAAGTAGGATTGAATTTTGGAGGGTTTCTGCCTCTTTAACGAGTTCATCAAATCTTCTCTTAACTACTCGGTCAACTTTGTTCAGACCGTGTTTTTTGAAAGCGGTTAAGTCTTGGGGTTCAATCTTCGGTGCCCCAACATGGGTCGGGTAAGGGATTACCATTGGTTGAAGATTTACCTTGTCGATATGTGATTGTGTTGACATAAAAAAAATGTCCCAAGAGGGACATTAATATTAATTAAAAATTATGAAACATCAAATCATTAAGAATCTAAATTACCTTTGGTAAGATCGATTCCGTGTTTGATAAATTCTTTAGCTCTTTGTGATAAATTGTGTGATCCATAAACTTTTTCCAAATCCTTAACCAATTCTTCACCGTGTTCATGTTCTTTGTAAAGTTCAATAACCTTGTCCATCGCTTTATTACACTGTCTTGATGGTTCATCATAATAGTTGAAAGGTCTTATGTCTTTCAAAGTGGACATGACGTGATTTGCTAATAACTCACCTCCGTCTTGGATCCCTGGAAACATTCTGATAGATTTCAAAGCCTCCAATTTATCGGCAAGACCTTTAACACCATTCTTCTTAACTAAAACAATTGTTTTAAGATCATCATGGATTTCGTCATCACCAAATATGTCATCTAATTTCTTTGTATTCTCCGCATTACAGAAAACCTTTTTTTCTTCACCATCATCACCAACTTCAACCTCCTCGTATTCCTGTTCGTTAAGGTTATAGAGATTTCTGATTGAATCTTTTTCAGCTTCTGTTAAAAAAAACTTTTTTCCCATACCGATAAATATACGTCAGATCTCAAATTTATTTACGAGGTCGCCATGAAGAACGTGAATTTTTCTTATTGGGTCATGATAATCCAAATATGAGTAAAAATCATAATTGAATTTCTCAAATACCTTTCTGTGTTTGTTATACACTATTTCTGCAGATTCGGAATCATAAAAATCGGAGAGAGACTGCATTGATAAATCATATAAAGATGTTGGTTTGTTTACCCTAATATTCTGTCTTGGTTGGACTTCGATTTCAAAGCTGAACCATTTTTTGAACTCCGATTGGAAATTTTCACAAATGAAATAGTTGTTAGTCAAATTAAGATTTTGTGGGTTGACATAGAGTCTATTCTCTTTCTCAGACCCTATATCCAAAGTCCCATATAATTTCTTGATCGTTTTCTTGAAAGTTTTGGTTATTGACGAACCATATGATTCATAATAGAGATATTTCCAAAGATAAACCTCAAGTATTCTCCAATAAGGATTTTTAATAAACATCAACAACTCGGGATTATCGAAGTTTGGGATTAAGCTTTCATAGTACATGTATGATATTCCTCTACGCTCTTTTACGAATTCGTCATCATGGTAAACTTTAATTGTTGGACTAAGAATTTTTATTGGTTCTAACTCATCCAAACTCAAACCTGCAGGAATCAATAACACCATGTTTTTATCGGACAAATAGGTGATAGTTTTTTTAGTTATCATATTCAAATTATAATCTGTTAAAAAAAATTCAGAATAGTAGATTTTTCCATATTTATTTACAAACAAAATGAAAAAACTCGTCTTTTTATTTTTTATACTAATTTCTTTCAGTGGTTTTTCTCAAAAAAAACTGAGAGACTCTGTAAAAGTAACAAATCAAGTATTCAGTGTAATTTATTCCGAAAAGTTAGAGCAACCAATTTGGTTAAAATACAGATCTACCAATCGACCTACAAATGTCAATAGAGGATCAATGGATTTCTACACAGAAAAAGATATTAAAACCTCTGACGGGGAGGATTACAAGAACAATATCTACGATAAAGGTCATTTAGCACCTGCAGCAACTTTTTCAGATAATATTGAAAATCTGAAACAAACATTTTCTTATTTAAACTCAGCACTTCAAAATCAATATCTAAACAGAGGTGAATGGAGACTTTTGGAGGAGCAAGAAAGAAAATGGGACGATGTTGAAAATTTAACAATCACTATCAAGGTATTTTTTGATAAAAAACCTTTAGTTTTACCAACGGGTGCAAGTATACCATCACACTTTCAGAAGCATATCTATTTTGAAAAACAAAAAAAATGGAAATGTTTCGTTTTCCTAAATGAAAAACCAAAATTCACTTGGAAAGAGTTGGAAATGGTTTGCAGCTCTGAAGATCATAAATAAAATCAATGTTTTAAATTTTAGTAATGTTTGTACCAAATCATCTTCACTTCTTAGTGAAGGGCTATGTGAAAAATCCGCCCAAATCAGAACAAGTCCTAAACGAGTGGCTTATCAAATTGGTGGAAAAAGTAAGAATGAAGGTTGTGGCAGGTCCAACCTCAGTTTATGTTAATGAACCAGGTAATGAAGGTATCACAGGTACTGTGACTTTAGCCACTTCACACGCATCAATTCACGTTTGGGATGCAGTTGACCCCGCAATGTTTCAATTTGATCTCTATAGTTGTTCTGAGTTCACTCCTGAGGAAGTTTTAGATCATGTTAACGAACATTTTGGCCTCGAAAGAGCGAATTGGTCTTTTATTGACAGAAACTCAGATATTTTCTACGAAATTAGGAACGGTAGCTATTCTTCAGAAGTCTGATTGAGTTCAAAACTCCCAAAATCATGAAAATTCTTATGATCCATGTCGGCCAATTGTGTAATTCATGACACATCCATGAAATATTCAAGAAAACCCAAAAAGTAATGGTCCAATTTTCCATTCTTGAGTCTTTTTCCTTTATAAGAAAATAAAGTGTGAAGAAGATTGTTGGAAATATCATGAAAGTTGCCATCCATGTCCACTTCAGTGACCAAAAGATGTCTTTGAACAACCATGATGTGAAGTGGAGTACTTTCATTTAAGAATAATTATTCTTTTCGAGAAACTTTTCCAACAAAACAATCTTTTTTTTGTCTTTTTTCTTAATTTCAACAATATTTTTCACGGTATCATAAGGAAATCCATATCTATCCTTGAGATCCCATTTTTTTTCTTTTTTTCTATGCTCCATGAGGAGGTACGATAGATCAGAGTTCCTTCTCGAGACTGATCTAACGTGAAGCTTGATGTGTTTTTCGAACCATTCTTTCAAAAATTTCGATTTTTCGTTTTTGGAGATAGAAAAAAGTTCCAAAACGGGGTCGAAGTAGATAGAGTTAAATGTTAGACTTTGGTTATTCTGATATTCGAAATACCAATTATCGAATTCTGGGGTGCACACCCATAGAGAGTTACCGTGGTCGTGTAAAATAGCATTATTCAAGCTCTCTTTGATCCTTAAATTAACAAATTTAAAAAATCTATCATCCATCTATTTCATCTTTAGTCTTTGGGTGATTCGAAAAACCATATCTGATCTTCATTTTTTCGAAATCCTTAGATTTTCTACAAATTATTACAGGTACAGAAGTATATTCTGCAACTTTCATTTGTGCATATTCTAAAATTTCGGATTTCCAATCAGGAATTTCATGACCATAATACATTCTAACATAAATTATGTAAACTTCCTCGGTCATAACCAAATCTTTTACTCTCAACGGAGTATTTGGTATGAAAGAATTAATGATTTTGTTTATAAATCTTTTTTCATCATTCATATTGGAAATATTACCAAAGAATTTCAGTCAAGTTATTTGCCAAATCAGACTCCCTTTTATACGCATCCCTTTCCCAAGGTCTATCTTCATAATCTTTAGCATTAAGAGAGATCTCCTCACCTAACCATATTACATTTGTACCATCGAATACTAAGTCTCCTGAAATATATTGTTGCATGTGAATTATCTCATGTGAAATAACCGTAATTGCATCCTCTCTATCCATCTCATCGATAAATAAATAAAAATTATCCCCAACATATCTGACGTGAGCTTTTAACTCACCATCAAACTGTGATTTAGCACCATCACTTAATTTCATTACATTAACAATTACACCCTCAATACCAATGTTATCTAAACCTACCTGAAGTATGGTATCATAATATGACGGATTCTCAAAATTGTTTATGGCATTTTTATTAGATAGTTCAATTTGGTTGAATGGTTTCTCCTCAGCCTTGATTCCTGTGATTACAAAAAAAATAAGGAGTAACGCTAAGATTACTCCGATAATTAAAATGATGTTCTTTCTCATGATTATAAATATAAACCCTCGAGAGGAGGGTCTATGTTGTTATTCTTTGATTAAGAAAAATCTGAAGTTATACCCTTCAACTGAGTTTACAATTGATACCATTGCAACCCCTTCCTCATTGGATCCAAGAATATCGACTTTAACCATGGTGTCGGTTTTCAAATCTTTACCTGAATACCTATATCCCCGATATGATTTGGTATTAAACGGCTCTTTTGTTTCGGTGTAAATTTTATAAAAAGATGGAGTTTTTGCTTGGAAACTTATGAACTCATCTTCAACAACAACCGTAATGTTAACATCAGAATTTTTATCGTAGAGGTTCCACTCTTTTGTTGTTGTATTGTAAGTGTATAACTCGGTGATTTTTGCCTTGTAGTATGTTTGTGAAAACAAAAGTGATGTTGATAACACCAACAGGAGGGATAGTATTATTTTTTTCATTTTTTTTTAAATTACAGATATAGAATTGATTTTGTCTCCCTGTTGAATCTTGTTAATCACGTCGAGACCTTCAATCACTTTACCAAAACAAGTATGGTTTCCATCAAGATGTTGAGTATTTTGTCTATTATGACAAATGAAGAATTGTGAACCACCTGTGTTTCTTCCTGCATGTGCCATTGAAAGGACACCTGTGTCGTGAAATTGTTTTTCAGCTTGTACTTCACATTGTATTGTGTAACCCGGTCCACCATTTCCGATTCCGTTTGGACATCCACCCTGAATCACAAATCCTGGAATTACTCTGTGAAAATTGAGTCCGTCGTAAAAACCGTCTTTAATTAACTTTAAAAAATTTCCAACTGTGATTGGTGTTTCGTTGTCGTACAACTCGGCTACCATATCACCTTTAGCCGTGGAGATTTTAACTTTACTCATAAAAATATATTTCCAAAAAGGTAATACATTTTTTTTGAAAAGACAAACTTTAGCATTTCTGATCCACAGTTGTACCAACAAATACTTTAACATCAAAATAATCTCTGATCTTGTTCTCAATTATATTAGCAATCTCAGTTCTACGATGCAACCTCTGATGTCCCTCTAGTTCCATAAATTTAGAATTGAAAACAATATTAATCCAATAAGCATCGTCATCCATTTCAGGATCAACCCAAATTTTACAAATGTACTTCGATTCTATCGAGGATAGAATTTTTTCTATCAGGACATAAATTTTATCTTCTGACATTATACTATTTTTTTGAGAAAAACTTTTTCAAGATTTCCCAATTTTCTTTGATTCTTTTCATTGTTTTAATGCCAGATTTTCTACTTTTCATCGGCATCTTCTTTTTTGCTTTTGTTCCCATAATGATATAAATATCTTATGCTATTTTAACAACACTTACTCCGCACCCTGACCCATTATAACCACATAATCTAATTAATTTTTCCACTCTTTCTAAGATTCCAAAAGAATCACATTCGTCTAAATTAGATGACCCTTTTTTCAATATAATTTCAATTTTGTACCTGTCATCTTCTCTGACAACAAAACTGATACTATGAACTTGATCGTAATAATTCGGTAGATGTTTGTTCAAAAACTTTTGTATCAACTGTGTTTCCGTGGATATCCCTATTAGATAGTTTGTTAATGTTTCTTTCATAAAATGATTCAAATCTTCTGAGATCTGTTTCTGATGAAAATTTTTTCTTTATAATCATACCAATCTCTCCATCGGATTCATAGATTATTTTATTGAAGAAATAGTCTCCCATATTTCAAGGATAAAAAAAACCTTCCAATATGGAAGGTTCTTTTTTTTTTACTTTTTACACCATCCGAAACAAACTTTACCAAAAGTTATTTTCGAAATAAAATTACAGATGTGTTTCATAGTTAAATGTGTTTTCTACGGGGTTTAACTTGATGTCTTTTACATTTTGAACATGTAAGTTGAGGTCTGTGTTGGGCCATTCTATATCTTTGGGCCACTCTCATTTGTTGCATTCTTCTGAATTGCTCCTCAGACATTGTGATTATGACTTTACCGTCTTTCTTTTCAATCTGAGGTCTTTCCCTCTCCAATCTTTGTTGGTGGTCTACAAAGTCTCTAAATTGATTAGGAAGCGGTCTTCCTTGTACTCTTGGTCCCATAGGGGGTTGTGCTGTAAGTGAAAGTGTAACAAATACACCGATCACAAAAGAAATTATTTTTTTCATTTTTGTTTTTTTTATTTGACGTTTTTTTAATCCGATAGTTTATCGAAAGTTATGATAATATTTCCTCCACTTTCGAACTCATTCCACGCCAAAAGTTCTTCACCACCGTTTGCAGTCTGAGTCCAAGATTTACCGTTAGCTGTTGCGGTCATAGTAACGTTTTGTTGGTCTTCAGGAAGCCACCCTCTGTCAACATAGACACCCGCTTCAGGACCAAACGATAGATTTCCTTCCATGAAAAATGGTGGTTGGTAGTCACTATCCTTTGCCCAAAAGTTGAGAGCGTTAGCATTATTAGTCATATCAGTGTCCCAAGTATGAGAATCACCTGTGTTCAACTGAACGAATGGCATGTAGTTATTTACTATACCTAACATCCAATCGGTGTTGTTAACGATTTTTACATTTACTGTCCACATATTATTTGTTTTTAGGCGTGATGATCATAATTTGACCAACATATAAATTATCGGGTGTTATTGGGGTTTCCCTGAAATCGAACCAACATCTTCTGAAGTCTTCGATTTCAACAATTCTCATCTCCTCTAACCAAGGATCTAAAATATAAACATTTTTATTACTAACACCAATGACTACTGAAGAGTGTCCTTCTGGTGGGTCACCACAAAACCAATCAACAATTACAGGTATCCCTCTATTAACATATTCTCTGAGCTCTCTTACTGTTGAGTTATTCTTAATGAAGGCATCGAATCCGAACATTTCTGCAGCACATACCATATCTTCTCCTTGACAACCCAGTTCGTAAGTATGTTTACAGGCTTGGGAAATTGATTGTTCAGATCTATCTACTCCATAGTAGGCAAAAACCATTCGTAAAGATGCCGGTCCACAGG
>JACCDW010408621.1_pt1 | contig 10192 bp, 9 predicted proteins | sample 7449781 | NCBI WGS metagenome assembly JACCDW01 (sample SAMN15323449, study PRJNA562643) | freshwater metagenome | isolation source: river surface water | place: USA:Blue River Watershed | collected 2017-08-18 | reverse complement strand
GGATCTTGCCCGATGGTTTAAGCCGCAACATCTCGATGGATGCGGTGGACATTGGCTCAACCATGGCAGATTGCTGCTATCGCGCAACATTGATTGCACCTTTAGAAGCCATCAAGCCAGGTCAAACCAAAGCGGTGGCTGCCACGTTCTTTGCGGGCCCACAAGAAGAAAACAAGCTTGAGGCTTTGTACCCAGGCTTGGAATTGGTCAAAGATTACGGATGGTTGACCATCATGGCCAAGCCATTGTTTTGGCTACTTGATCAACTCAACAGCATTTTGAAAAACTGGGGTTGGTCCATCGTGGCATTGGTGGTGCTGCTCAAAGCAGGTTTCTATTGGTTGAACGCCCATGCCTACCAAAGCATGGCCAAGATGAAAGCCATCAATCCAAAAATCATGGAAATGCGTGAGCGTCTCAAAGACAACCCGCAGCAAATGCAAATGGAGATGATGAAGATTTACCGCGACGAGAAAGTCAACCCCATGGGCGGTTGCTTGCCGATCGCAATTCAAATCCCAGTGTTCATTGCTTTGTACTGGGTGCTGTTGTCAACCGTAGAGATTCGCAATGCACCTTGGGTGGGCTGGATTCATGACCTGTCTGCACCAGACCCCTACTTTATTTTGCCTCTGGTCATGACGCTCACCACGCTGTTGCAAACGGCATTGAACCCCGCGCCACCAGATCCCATGCAGGCCAAAATGATGTGGATCATGCCGCTGGCGTTCAGCGTGATGTTCTTCTTCTTCCCTGCGGGCTTGGTGTTGTACTGGATCACGAACAACGTGCTGTCTATTGCGCAACAGTGGCTCATCAACGTGCGCATGGGTGTGCCACCTCAATTCAACTTGCCTAAGTTCTGATTTAGAAAATAGGTATTCAGAAACCCGCCACCTTTGGATGGCGGGTTTTTTTCTGGACAATCTAGCCATGCTCGCCCTTCATGACGCCCCCATCATTGCCATTGCCACCGCTCCTGGCCGTGGCGCCGTGGGCATTGTGCGTGTCAGCGGTAAAAATTTAGGTGCGTTGGTGCAAGCGCTGTGTGGTCGAGAGTTGAAGCCGCGTGAAGCCACATACATGCCGCTGCCAGACGAAGCGGGCGCCCCTATTGACCATGTCTTGGCATTGCACTTTCCAGGTCCCAACAGCTACACCGGCGAAGACGTGTTGGAGCTGCAAGCACACGGCGGCCCTGTCGTGCTGCAACTCATTGTGGCGCGTTGCCTGCAAGTGGCAGCGGCATTGAACGAAAACAACAAGCCTTTATTGCGTGGTTTACGGTTGGCCCAGCCAGGTGAATTCACACAACGCGCGTTCTTGAATCACAAACTCGATTTGGCCCAAGCTGAGGCGGTGGCCGATTTGATTGATGCCAGCACCGAGGCGGCTGCGCGTGGCGCCAGTCGATCCTTGGCGGGGGCTTTTTCGGATGAAATTCATCAGCTGCGTGATGCGTTGATTCATTTGCGCATGTTGGTCGAAGCGACGCTCGACTTCCCCGAAGAAGACATCGACTTTTTAAAGCAAGCCGACGCTCAGGGTCAGCTCACGCGTTTGCAACAAAACCTGGCGCGTGTGATGGCACAAACCAAGCAAGGTGCGCTGCTGCGCGAAGGCATTCGCGTGGTCATCGCGGGTCAACCAAACGCAGGCAAGAGCTCTTTGCTGAATGCACTCGCAGGCGCAGAGCTGGCGATCGTCACGCCAATTGCGGGAACCACGCGCGACGTGGTGCAGCAAACGATTCAAATTGAGGGCGTTCCCTTGCATGTGGTCGACACGGCAGGGTTGCGCGAGCATCCAGACGTAGACGAGGTTGAGCGCATCGGCATTGCCCGCGCGTGGGACCAAATTGGTCAGGCTGATGCGGTGCTGTTCTTGCATGACCTCACGCGCCAAGAAGATGTCGCTTATGCCGCGGCAGACAAGCAGATTGAACAAACCTTGCAAGGCAAGTTAGATGCACACGTGCCCGTCTTGCACCTGTGGAACAAAGCCGATGCACGCAGCGTGGCTGCAACATTGCCAACTCAAGAGGGGAAGGCGCCTGCCACACACATCACCTTGTCTGCCAAAACAGGCGATGGGTTGCCTGCTTTGCGCCAACAATTGTTGAACGTGGTGGGTTGGCAAGGGGGCAGTGCCGAAGGGATGTTCATGGCCCGCGAGCGCCACGTGCAAGCCTTGCATGAAGTCGATGAACACCTCATGTTAGCCAGTGCCAGTTTGCAAGCACAAGTGCCCGCACTTGATTTATTGGCTGAAGAATTGCGCTTAAGTCAAAACGCACTCAACACCATCACGGGCGAATTCACGCCAGACGATTTGCTGGGTGTGATCTTCTCAAGTTTTTGTATTGGCAAATAAGTCGCCTGCACCCATAAAATCAAACCATGACCCAAAACCAAGCAAACACAGCAGGCGCACAAATGCCGTTGGATGACCAGCGTATTTTGCAGCTTGCACACGACACGCTCGACATCGAAGCCGATGCGGTGCGCCATTTGCGCAATGGCTTGTCGCCAAGTTTTGCGCAGGCTGTGCACGCGATCCTCAAAGTGAAAGGTCGTGTGGTCGTGATGGGCATGGGCAAAAGCGGCCATGTGGGCCGCAAGATCACAGCCACCCTCGCCTCTACGGGTACGCCGGCCATGTTTGTGCATCCTGCAGAAGCCAGTCACGGCGACTTGGGCATGGTCAAAGACACAGATTTGGTGATAGCCATTTCTAACAGTGGCGAAAGCGATGAGTTGGCGGCGATCTTGCCGGTGCTCAAGCGTCAAGGCGTTCCATTGGTTGCTCTCACGGGTGGTGCAGATTCAACCTTAGCCAATCACGCCGATATTGTGCTCAACACGGGTGTGTTGAAGGAAGCTTGCCCACTCAACTTGGCTCCTACGGCCAGCACCACCGCACAAATGGCCATGGGCGACGCCTTGGCTGTTGCGTTGCTAGATGCACGGGGTTTCAAAGCCGAAGATTTTGCGCGTTCACACCCAGGTGGCGCATTGGGCCGTCGATTGCTCACCCATGTGAGCGATGTCATGCGCAGCGGTGAAGCAGTGCCTAGCGTGTTGCCCACGGCCAGTTTCAGTGACTTGATGCGCGAGATGAGCGCCAAAGGTCTGGGAGCGTCCGCCATTGTGGATGCCAACAAAAAAGTGTTGGGCATCTTTACCGATGGCGATTTGCGTCGCCTCATCGAAACGGGCACAGACATGCGACAACTGACCGCCGAGCAAGTGATGCACGCCAACCCCCGTACGGTGCGTTCGGGTGCGTTGGCTGCAGAAGCGGCAGAGCTGATGGAGTTGCACCGCATCACCAGCGTGTTGGTGGTGGACGAGCATGGCATGTTGTGCGGAGCCATCAACACCAACGACTTGATGCGCGCGAAAGTTATTTGATGCGTACACATATGCCTGCGTTGAACTTCGATCCTGCTTTGTTGCTGCGCGCGCAAAACGTGCGGGTTGCGTTTTTTGATGTCGATGGCGTGCTCACCGATGGTGGTTTGCTGTTTACCGAAAGTGGCGAAACCATCAAACGCTTTTGCACCCTTGATGGCCATGGTTTGAAGATGTTGCAAAAAGCAGGCATTACGCCTGCCGTCATCACAGGCCGAGACAGTGCGCCGCTGCGTGCACGTCTCAAAGCCCTTGGCATCACGCATGTGCGCTATGGCACAGAAGACAAAGCACCAGCAGCCCAAGAAATTTTGAGCGAGCTTGGCTTAGATTGGTCCCAAGCCGCGCACATGGGTGACGACTGGCCTGATATGCCAGTGATGACCCGTGCGGCATTTGCCTGCGCGCCGAGCAATGCACACATCGAAGTCAAAACCATTGCGCATTACGTGACCGAACGTGAAGGTGGTAACGGAGCTGTCCGCGAGTTTTGTGATTTGCTGTTGGTTGCCAGTGGTCGCTACGCTGAGCTATTGAAGGCTTACACCCAATGAGTGCAGCAGCGCCTTTGTCGCTGGTGATGCGCGTGCGCCGCGTCCTTGACCGTTTGGCGGTCTACTTGCCGTTGGTCTTGATGGGCCTCATGGCCATGACCAGCTATTGGTTGTTGCGCAACACGCCCAAGTTGTCGGATACCGAAGTCGAGGCAGCGCCCCGTCATGAGCCCGACTATTACATGCGTGATTTTTCGGTCAAAGTTTTTGAGCCAGACGGTCGGTTGAAAAGCGTCATCGTAGGAACCGAGGGGCGCCACTATCCAGACACAGACACGTTAGAAATTGATCAACCCCGCATTCGTATCATGGGTGCTGAAGGCAAGGTCACCACGGCCTCTGCTGTGCGTGGATTGATCAATGCCGACGGTTCAGAAGCTCAGTTATTTGAGAAGGCTGTCGTGGTGCGCGAAGCCGCGGTCAATGCGCAAGGGGTATCCACGCCACGCAGTGAGTTGCAAAGCGACTTCTTGCATTTTTTTGCCAACACCGAGCAAGTGAAATCGCATTTGCCTGTGGTGATGATTCGTGGTTCGGGTGATCGGTTCACGGGCGACGGCATGGGCTTTGACAATTTGGCCCGTACCGTGGAAATCAATGGCCGTGTTCGTGGCGTACTGCAGCCACGCAAACAAAGAGATAAACAATAAAAAAGGCTCCCAAGGGAGCCTTTTGATTTGCAGTGAAGCAGATCGATCAGTAGCTGTTGCCACCACCGAAACCGCCGCGACCACCGCCGCCGCCTTCACGACGACCGCCGCCAGCACCGCCACCGCCGTAGGGGCTACGGAAACCACCGCCGCCTTCGCGACCGCCACCACCGTAGCCGCCACCGCCATCACGGCCGCCGAAGCCGCCTGTGCGTGGAGGACGTGGCTCCATAGGACGGGCTTCGTTCACCACGAGGCTACGACCACCCAAAGGTGCGCCGTTCATGCCTTCAATGGCAGCTTGCGCTTCGGCATCGCTGCCCATTTCGACGAAACCAAAACCTTTAGAGCGGCCAGTGTCGCGCTCCATCATGACCTTGGCGCTGGTCACAGAACCGAACTGTCCGAAAGACTGTTCAAGATCACCGTCGCGCACGGAATACGGCAAGTTGCCGACGTACAGTTTGTTGCCCATGAAAGGGACTCCTTAAAACACAAAAACAAAGCGATGGAGTCCCGAACCGAAACTGACCGATCACCAAATACACCTTGCCCGTGCTTGCACGCGCAAGGTTGCGGCCATTATGGAGTACAAGTTGGCAAAAATACCAAGCGTTTACCTGTATTTAGCGCAATTCGCACCCGAAAAACCACAACCTGTGCGGTTTACCAACTCACTTCACGGTCTGGTGATGCTGTGATTTTGTGAATCGTCAGGTCTGCGCCTTCGAACTCTTCTTCTTGGCTCATGCGCAAACCGACGGTCATCTTCAACACGCCGTACACGATGAAGCCACCCACCAATGCCCAGACAACACCGAGTGCTGTGCCTGCGAGCTGTGCGGTCAGGTTGATGCCGCCCAAGCCGCCCAAGGCTTGCGTGCCAAAAATACCAGCCGCAATGCCGCCCCATGTGCCGCACAAGCCATGCAAGGGCCATACGCCCAAGACATCGTCAATGCGCCATTTGTTTTGTGTGAGTGTGAACATCACCACAAAAATGCCGCCAGCCACAGCACCCACGACCAATGCGCCCATGGGGTGCATCAAGTCAGAGCCCGCACACACCGCCACCAAGCCAGCCAAGGGGCCGTTGTGCACAAAGCCAGGGTCATTTTTGCCAGCAATCAGCGCCACCAGCGTGCCGCCCACCATGGCCATCAATGAGTTGACAGCCACCAGGCCAGAGATTTTGTCGAGGGTTTGTGCGCTCATCACATTGAAGCCAAACCAGCCCACGATCAAAATCCAAGCGCCCAATGCGAGGAATGGAATGCTTGAAGGTGGGTGTGCAGAAATTGCACCGTCTTTGCGGTAGCGGTTGCTGCGTGCGCCCAGCAACAGCACAGCAGGTAACGCAATCCAGCCGCCCACGGCGTGCACCACCACAGAGCCAGCAAAGTCGTGGAACTCATCACCGGTGAGTTCTTTGAGCCACGCTTGAAAGCCAAAATGTTGGTTCCAAGCGATGCCTTCGAAGAAGGGGTAAATCAAACCAACGATCACGCCTGTGGCAATCAGTTGAGGCCAAAACTTGGCGCGCTCTGCAATGCCACCAGAGATGATGGCGGGAATGGCAGCAGCAAACGTGAGCAAGAAAAAGAACTTCACCAACTCGTAGCCGTTTTTGTCGGCCAACGATTCGGCGCCAATCATGAAGCTTGCGCCGTAGGCCACGCCGTAACCCACCACAAAGTAGGCGATGGTGGAGACGCAAAAATCGACCAAAATTTTGACCAATGCATTGACTTGGTTTTTACGGCGAACTGTGCCCAGTTCTAAAAACGCAAAGCCAGCATGCATGGCGAGCACCATGATGGCACCCAGCAGAATGAACAAAGCATCTGCGCCCTGTTTGTGTGCATCCATAAATTTAATCCTTGGAAATTGATCTTTTTTGGTGCGTTTTTGCACCTGTTTTTTCTATCGCACCAGATGTAAGCAAAAAATGCACCAAAAGCTTAAAAAGGCAGCGCGGTAGGATCAAAGCATGGAAGCTTTTCTGATTTCAACGGGTATCGTCGCCCTCGCCGAAATGGGTGACAAGACGCAGCTGCTATCGCTTGTTTTGGCTGCGCGGTTTCGCAAGCCCTGGCCAATTGTGTGGGGCATTTTTGTGGCCACGTTGGCGAACCACGCGCTGGCTGGTGGCTTGGGCGCTTGGATCACGCATTACATGGGGCCTGAGGCGATGCGCTGGGTGTTGGGCATATCGTTCTTGGCCATGGCCGCGTGGATGCTGGTGCCAGATAAATTAGATGACGATGATGCAGAAGTGAAGCCCAAGTTTGGGGTGTTCGGCACAACCGTCATTGCATTCTTTTTGGCCGAAATGGGCGACAAGACACAAATCGCCACGGTGATGCTGGCTGCGGAATATCAATCATGGCTTTGGGTGGTCGCTGGTACAACCTTGGGCATGATGTTGGCCAATGCACCTGTGGTCTGGTTTGGCGAGCGCATCACGCGCCTCGTACCGCTCACATGGGTACATCGCATCAGCGCAGCGGTATTTGTGGTGTTGGGTTTGTTGGTGTTGTTCAGCGGCGAAGCGCCTGAGTCACGCGGTCAGCCACAAGGCGCTGCGACAGAAGCGGCTACGCTTAGCGAGCCGGCTTCTGCTGCTTCGTACGGAGTTATTGCGCGATGACGCGCACCATCTCCAAGCATTTGTTGGAGTAACCCCACTCGTTGTCGTACCAGCTGACGATCTTGATGAAAGTGCCGTCTAAAGCCAAGCCTGCATCAGCATCAAATACCGAGGTGCAAGGCTCGCCACGGAAGTCTGTAGATACCACTTTTTCATCGGTGTAGCCCAACACGCCCTTGAGTGCACCCAGGCTTTGTGCTTTCATCTCCGCGCAAATTTCTTTGTACGTGGCTTCACTGTTGAGCTCCACGGTGAGGTCGACCACTGACACATCAGAGGTGGGCACGCGAAATGCCATGCCTGTGAGTTTGCCTTTGACCGACGGAATCACCACGCCAACCGCCTTGGCTGCGCCAGTGCTGGAGGGGATGATGTTTTCCAAAATGCCACGGCCACCGCGCCAATCTTTGTTGCTTGGGCCATCCACAGTTTTTTGGGTGGCAGTGGTGGCGTGCACGGTGGTCATCAGGCCGCGCTTGATGCCCCATTTGTCATTCAGCACTTTGGCCACAGGTGCCAAGCAGTTGGTGGTGCATGATGCATTCGAAACAATGGGTTGGCCTGCATAGGTGGTGTGGTTCACGCCATACACAAACATGGGTGTGTCGTCTTTCGAAGGCGCAGACATCAGAACCTTCTTGGCACCTGCAGCCAAGTGCTTTTCTGCGGAGGCTTGGTCAAGGAAAAGGCCCGTGGATTCAACCACCACATCTGCGCCAATCTCGCTCCACTTCAAAGCTGCTGGGTCACGCTCTTGGGTGAGGCGAATTTTTTTGCCGTTGACCACCAAGTGGTGGCCGTCGACAGATACCTCGCCTCGGAAGCGGCCATGCACGCTGTCGAACTTGAGCATGTAGGCCAAGTAGTCGGGCTCTAACAGGTCGTTGATGCCAACGATTTCGATGTCGTGAAAATTTTGAACGGCGGCGCGAAACACCATACGTCCGATGCGGCCGAAGCCATTGATACCAATTTTGATCGTCATGTCAGTCTCCTTAGATGTGCCATTCTATGAAACTTAGTTACATGATTTCAAGTAAATTTACGTATTTTTTTTACCTACCTCAAACCAACAGACAAAGAAAAAGCGCCCGAGGGCGCTTTTTGTCGGGGGTGATGAAGAATTACTTCTTCTTGGCGACCACGCGAATCATTTCCAAACACTGCTTGGCGTAGCCCCATTCGTTGTCATACCAGGCAACAATTTTCATGAAGTTTTTGTCCAAAGCGATACCAGCAGTGGCATCAAACACCGATGCACATGGCTCGCCGCGGAAGTCGGTCGACACCACTTTTTCGTCGGTGTAGCCCAAGATGCCTTTCAAAGCGCCTTCGCTTTGGGCCTTCATTTCGGCGCAGACTTCGTCATAGCTGGCTTCTTTTTCAAGTTCGATTGTCAAGTCAACCACGGACACGTCTGAGGTTGGCACGCGGAACGCCATGCCGGTGATCTTGCCCTTGATTTCAGGAATCACTTTGCCCACCGCTTTGGCCGCGCCCGTGCTCGAAGGAATGATGTTTTCCAAAATGCCACGGCCACCGCGCCAATCTTTGCGCGATGAGCTGTCCACCGTGGCTTGGCTGGCCGTTGCAGCGTGCACGGTGGTCATCAACCCGCGCTTGATGCCCCATTTGTCATTCAACACCTTGACCACGGGCGCCAAGCAGTTGGTGGTGCAAGATGCGTTGGAGACGATGGCTTCGCCAGCGTATTTCTTGTGGTTCACGCCGTACACAAACATCGGAATGCTGTCTTTGGAGGGCGCAGAAATCACCACTTTTTTGGCCCCTGCATTCAAGTGCATTTGGCTGGTGGGTTCAGTCAAGTAGTGGCCTGTGCACTCAAGCACGATGTCCACGCCCAAAGCGCCCCATTTGAGGTTGTGCGCGTCACGCTCGTGTGTGAGTTTGATTTTTTTGCCGTTGACGATCAGGGCGTCTTCGGTGTGCTCCACCGTGCCGTCAAAGCGGCCATGCACGCTGTCGTACTTGAGCATGTAAGCCAAGTAGTCCGCAGGCTTGGGGTCGTTGATGCCCACGATTTGAATGTCGGTGTAGCCATGCTTCAACGCTGCGCGCAGAGCCAAGCGACCAATGCGGCCGAAGCCATTAATGCCAAGTTTGATGGTCATGTGAATACCTAACGAGGAAGTTGAAAAACTGTGAATGTTCAAGCGCGCTTTTGCAGCGCTGCTTGAACCGTGTCGGCCACGTTTTCAGGCGTGAAACCGAAGTGTTTGAACAAAACAGGGGCAGGCGCAGACTCGCCATAGCTGTCAATACCCACCACGGCCGAGACGCCGTATTTCCACCAGCCGTCGGTTGAGCCCATTTCCACGGCAATGCGGGGCACGCCAGCGGGCAGCACGGCCGACTTGTAGGCCACGCTTTGACGGTCAAACGTGGTGGTGCTGGGCACAGACACCACGCGCACAGCAATCTTGCGCTCGGCCAACAAGGCTTGTGCTTTCATGGCCAGTTGCACTTCAGAGCCCGTGGCCATGATGACCGCTTGCGCCTTTTTCTGGATGCCCACAACACTAGGCTCGGCCAATACGTAAGCACCCTTGTTGATCGCGTCGAGGCCAGAAATGTCGCCAGCCGTTTTGTGTGGGGCGGCGTCGCCTTTTGGCAAGTACGGCAAGTTTTGGCGGCTCAACAACAGGGCCGTTGGTCGGTGGTTGTTTTGCAAAGCCACAGCCCATGCCACAGCGGTTTCAGCCGTGTCAGCGGGGCGCCACACGTCGAGGTTAGGAATCAAACGCAGCGAGGCTGCATGCTCGATGGATTGGTGTGTCGGGCCGTCTTCGCCCAAACCGATGGAGTCGTGGGTGAACACATGCACCACGCGTTGCTTCATCAGCGCGGCCATGCGAATGGCATTGCGTGAGTAGTCGCTGAATGTGAGGAACGTGCCGCCGTAGG
>JACCDW010220854.1_pt1 | contig 10192 bp, 6 predicted proteins | sample 7449781 | NCBI WGS metagenome assembly JACCDW01 (sample SAMN15323449, study PRJNA562643) | freshwater metagenome | isolation source: river surface water | place: USA:Blue River Watershed | collected 2017-08-18 | reverse complement strand
TAAGACAAATGTCAAATATTGTAGCCATTGTAGGCCGTCCCAATGTGGGAAAATCAACGTTGTTCAATCGTTTAATTGAACAGAAAAAAGCAATCATGGACAACATGTCGGGCGTCACGCGCGATCGTCATTATGGTTATGGTCAATGGACTGGGAAATTCTTTTCCGTTATTGATACTGGTGGATATGTGCATGGTTCAGAAGATATTTTCGAAGGCGCTATTCGTGAACAAGTCGAATTGGCAATTGAAGAATCTGCGGTGTTACTATTTGTCGTAGATTGTCAAACGGGATTAACCGATTTAGATAAGGATTTCGCTAAAGTATTACGTCGGTCAAAAAAACCAGTAATTCTAGTAGCTAATAAGGCCGATACGCATGAAAAAGCGATGGCTTCAGCGGAATTTTACGAGCTAGGTTTAGGTGACCCTTTTCCAATTGCCGCTGAAAGTGGTAGTGGAACTGGAGATATGTTGGATGTCATGATCTCTCATTTTAAAGACGAAGGAGTTGAAAACCCAGAGGCTGGTGTTCCGCGTGTCGCTATTCTTGGACGACCAAATGTAGGGAAATCTTCCTTTTTGAATGCGTTGCTTGGACGTGATCGTTCGATTGTAACTGATATGGCAGGCACGACGCGAGATGCAATTCAAAATCGTTACACGCTGTATGGAAAAGATTTTATTATCACTGATACGGCAGGTATTCGTCGTAAGGCTCGTATCGATGATAATATAGAGTATTATTCTGTTCTTCGTTCGATTAAGGCTTTAGAGGAATGTGATATTGCCATCATATTGATAGATGCGACAACGATTGATCCATTAACAGGTTTGGAGGCGCAAGACATGAATATTGTCAGTATGGCTGATAAAGCTAAGAAGGGTATTGTACTGATGGTCAACAAGTGGGATTTGGTTGCAAAAGACACCAACACAGCCAATGCACTTGAAAAGGCTATCAAAGAACGAATGGCTCCTTTGAATTACATGCCAGTGATTTTCACATCTGTAATGGAGAAAAAGCGTATTTTCCAAGTTTTGGAAATGATGCTTCAGGTATATGAAAATCGTTCGCAAAAAATATCAACGTCAAAATTAAACGATGTAATGTTGGACGTTATTCAAAGCTATCCGCCACCAGCATGGAAAGGTAAATACATTAAAATTAAATATTGTACGCAGGTTTCCACACCATACCCGACGTTCATTTTCTTCTGTAATTTACCGCAGTACATCAAAGAAAGTTATGAGCGTTATCTAGAGAATCAAATGCGAAAGAATTTCCAATTAGATGGTACCCCCATCTCCTTATTTTTCCGCAAGAAATAGTTTATCAATCGATGAAAGGCTGATTTTTCCTAATTGGCCTTTCGCTCCGATTCCCCAGATTTCACCACCTACTTGAATTATATTGTGATAGGGGCTTGGACCTAAGTTTTCCCATTGTTTCTTTTTTTCATGATAGGCCGCACTTTGACTAGGTCCGCTAACTATCCAATAAGGCTTAGCCCAAATCACCTTTTCCATGTAGAAGGAAGGAGTATTGGTTAATTGCTGCCAGCTTTTCCCACCATCTTGAGTTGTCAATATTGGGATGGAACTCTCGTTTAATTTTCGGTAATCTCCACCTACGGCCCAAAATGTTTTTTTGTTTTTTGAACCAATCGAAAAATAGCCTTTGGCTTCCCCAGTTGGTATGTTGGTCTCTGTATATGTCCACCCTGATTTTTGATTATTTTTCAGGTATATTCGGGCAAACGCACCGCCACCTCCAGTAAGTAACAAATGATTTCCATTCATACTTAAGCTCGTACCACTAGCTGCAAAGAAAGCTTCTTTAGCTTGAAGTAATGGGGTACTTGCTGTGTCAATTTGCGTAAATACACGATTTCTTATTTGAAACAAGGTGAGTTTGCGTTGGATTGGATCTGCTAAAAGCCAGCCTGCTTGTTTACTCCTATCCCATTGGATACAGTCAAAGAAAAATCCAGGTTCTTTCTTTTCAAAGACTAGTTCCCAATGCTCGCCAGCATCTTGTGTACGCCATATACTTGCTTTCCCTTCTTCAGATGGACCTGCGCTCATGAGTAATACTTCCTGTTTATTTAAAATAACGAGATCTCGGAAATCAAGTTGCTCTGCACCCGGAATCTGCACGAATCTCCAGGTCTTACCAGCATCAGATGAATGACCAAATGTGCCTTTCGTACCACCTGCCCATATTTCATCACCCAATGACTTTAAGGCTCTAAAGGATGATTTAGTTGGTATGTTAACGGGTATCCATTGTCCAAATGTTTGGCCTACAATACCTATAAAGCAAATTAGGATGTATTTTTTCATCATAAAAAAAGCCGCTCTTTTGAGAGAGCGGCTTAAAGATATTAGAAGAATTTTATTTGTTTACAATAATCTTGCCAACGAATGATTTGTCTTCAGCGGCTTTGATTTGTAAAATATAAATTCCGTTTGCTAGGCCAGATACATTTAATTTATTTGTACCTAGCGTATTTTCCAATTTACCTGAGAATACTGCTCTTCCCACCATATCGAAGATCATTACATCAGCATTTGACCAATCCTCTAGGATTTGGATATCGATGTTCCCTGCTGTGGCTGGATTTGGATAAATCGCAACACCGGAGAATTCAGGATCTACGGCATAGCTGTAGCTAACTGTTTTTGTAAAGCAATTTAATGGAGTTCCTTCAATTACATATGCATACTTTCTTCTAACGGTATAATCTCCGGCAGTCTTCACTTTCGTGATAAATGATTTAGGATTTAACAACGTTGTCCCAAATTTCCACTCGTAATCACCGCCTTTACCAGCACCGTCTGTAGCTAAGAAGTTTAAAGCCTTCAAGGTATATACACCTTCTTTAACGATGGATGCATTAGGTGAAACTGGATTTTCTTGAACAATTACCTTAATCTCGCTAGAGAAAAGAGAAATACATCCATTTCCGTCAGTTACTTTAGCTGAATATGAACCACTAGTTCGTACACCTGTATATACTTTACCTGTAGAAACAGAGTTTGCACCTTTATTAACGAACCAGTTTGTTGTAAAATTGGTGGTGGCAACTAAGTTAACCGCGTTAAATACGTTGAAGTCTGCATCAGAACGTTGGCAGAAAATTGGAGATAATCCATTTTCTACGGCAATTGATGGTGCAGCTGGCAATTTAAATACCTTGATTTCAGTTGTATCAGATGGCAATGAGAAACAACCTAAGGTGTCGATCGTACGAACGGTAAAGAAACCAATTTTTGAAATATCGATAATTTTAGTTGTTAACGCATTGTTCCACAAATACTTGGTTGGTTGACCATTAGGCAAGTCTGAAGCTTCTAATCTAGCTTGAATTGGTTTATCTTCACAGAATCCTGTAGGAGTCAATGCTTTGATTGTTGGCTTAACCGGACGTTCATAATTTGTTACCGCCACCGAATCAGATCGATCTGATGTACAACCGTAGTTTGAAACATAGTTCACTGAAACAGAAACATTGCTACCGATCACAAACGTAGGTTTCGTTCCATAATTAGGAGCCGCAACACCATTTACGAACCAATTGAATGAAGCTGGTCTTGTTGGCTTACTATTTTTTGGATCTGTAGGATTATATTGATATCCTTGATTTAGCACAAATGCAGAATCTTTAACAGCTAAAGTAGTTGTTGCATCTAGACAGTATTTTGGATTTCCTACTATAGTTGGCTTAGGTAATTTAATATACCACAATAAAATTTCATTTGACGTTTTAATTGGGCATTCTGCCTCTTTCGGTCTCAATTGAATAAAGTATTTACCTCTGCTGTTATCTGCAATTAATTTTGCTGTTAATGTTTCGGTATCAGTACCAGTCGCACCTCTAGCACCTGCTGGCCAAAGACCTTTAGTGTCTGCTTCTTCAACAAACCAAGTGAAATCTACATAAGGTCTATATTTATTAATATTATAACTTGAATTAATAACTACGCTTTCCCCTTTGCATACTTCTTTGGTAAATGCATCTGGAGGCCCGACAGCCGAAATAGAAACATTAGGAGCTCCAATGGCGCGTCTTAATCCAAATCTAAACCCTTTCTGAGAGTAAAAACCTTCTAACCCCACTACATTATTGTAGGTACATTCAGCAGAATATGTACCTTCTTGAAATTGGTTGCCAGATAATGTTAAATATTCATCACCTGCATTGTAAATGTTACCGAGTGGTGTAACCCAGCGTGTAGCTCCAAAACAACCATCAGCGCGCAAACGCGTAGTACCCGTATTGGTATCATCTGCATCTGAACATTCCAAACGTTGAACTGAAATTGAGGGTTTGTAATCACTAATACGTGGAATCATGCGAATGAAAACACGACTATATGTTCCGAATTCCCCACTAGGACTCTTACATCTTACTAAATATGAATACGGATCTTTTCCGTCACTTGCCGGTTCATTCAAAACTACTGTTTGAACATTTACTCGCCCATCTGCTCCAGAGCCAGTTCCATAAGCAATATCCCATGAATCCTCTAACTCAGTAACGATCCCATTGGCTGACTCAAATTTCCAGTCGTATGTATATGGACTAGGGCAACCGGTTGCAACAAATTTAATTGCATAACGGTCTACACCTGCAATTGTAATATTTGTGCCAACTTTGCCATCTATTTTGGCTTGTTGTCCGAATACAGCAACACTGGTTAAAAGAGTAAGTGCTGCAATGAGGTTAAATTTGAATAATTTAGTCATTATCGTAAGAAATAATTGAGTAGATGATTTGGATTTTTTTTACTTATAATTTTCCAAGCCACAAGTTAAAAATTTTTTTCTGATTTACAGAAGAAATTTATCGTTAGGTCACTTTTTGTCCATTTTTTCATCCTATGATTTATCGAAATCGACTGTCGGCATTCATGAAATATTGTTTAAATTTGAAGCTTGATTCTAAGTTTTACGAATTCAAAAAATCTGAGTAAGTATTTAAGTTTTAACAATCATTGATTAAATGGAAGAGTTGCATTCGAAGTCGTTGAATTTTTTAGAAGAGATTGTTCAAGATGATCTGGCAGCTGGTAAATATCCTGATGGGATCTTCACTCGATTCCCACCTGAACCTAATGGGTACTTACATATTGGCCATGCCAAAAGTATCTGTCTAAATTTTGGACTTGCCAAACGTTTCGGTGGTCGTACGAATTTACGTTTTGATGATACCAATCCAATGACAGAAGAAACAGAATATGTTGATTCAATTAAGCATGATGTTTCCTGGTTAGGTTTTCAGTGGGAAAATGAATTATATGCCTCAAATTATTTCGAGCAAATCTACCAATTTGCGATAAGCCTAATCGAAAAATCTTTGGCCTATGTGGATGACTCCTCTGCAGAAGAAATTGCTGCCCAAAAAGGAACGCCCACAACAGCTGGAACAAATAGCCCATTTCGTGACCGTTCAGTAGAAGAAAATTTAGCTTTGTTTAAAGCTATGCGGAATGGTGAATTTCCTGACGGAGCTAAAGTTTTGCGAGCCAAAATTGACATGGCACATCCCAATATGCATATGCGAGACCCTTTAATGTATCGCATTAGACACGTACCTCATCATCGCACTGGCAATCAATGGTGCATTTATCCCATGTATGACTTTGCCCATGGACAAAGTGACTCCATGGAAGGGATTACCCATTCAATATGTACGCTAGAGTTTGATGTACATCGTCCTCTATATGACTGGTTTATAAATAAATTAGAGATTTTTCCAACCCATCAGTACGAATTTGCGCGTTTAAACCTATCTCACACCGTAATGAGTAAGCGCAAGTTATTGCAAATGGTCAATGAGAAATTAGTAAGCGGCTGGGACGATCCGCGGATGCCTACTATTTCAGGTTTACGCCGAAGAGGGTATACAGCTGCATCAATCCGTAATTTTTGCGAGCGTATCGGTGTAGCGAAACGCGATAATCTAATTGACATCAGTTTGTTGGAATTCTGTATCCGTGAGGATCTGAATAAAACGGCTGATCGGGTTATGGCAGTTATGGATCCTGTGAAGTTAACTATCTCAAATTATCCAGATGGTCAAGTCGAAGATTTGATGATTGAAAACAATCCAGAAGATCCAGAAACAGGTAAACGAATTGTGCCATTTACGAAAGAACTCTACATCGAGCGCGAAGATTTCATGATTGATCCTCCGAAAAAATTCTTTAGGCTAGGTCCAGGTCTTCAAGTACGTTTGAAAGGAGCCTATATAATCACATGTGATCATTTTGATTTAAATACTGATGGATCTGTCAAAGAAATTCATGCAACTTATATTCCTGAGAGTAAGTCTGGTCAAGATACTTCAGGCATACATGTGAAAGGAACGATTCATTGGGTCTCAATTCCACATGCAATTCAAGCAGAAGTTCGTTTATTTGATCGTTTGCTTATCGTGGAGGATGCAGGGGAATTAGGAGATGATTTTACAAAATTCATCAATCCTGAATCACTCGAGGTGATAACAAATGTTTTTGTAGAACCTAGCTTAAAACAAGCAAAAATTGAAGAAGCTGTTCAGTTCATTCGAAAAGGATATTTCTGCCTGGACAAAGATTCAACGCCAAATCATTTAGTATTTAATCGGACTGTATCCTTAAAAGATACCTGGGCGAAGTTAATTAAATAAATACGGGTTGAGTTCTTTTTTACCTAGCTTAATTAGAGCAAAATGTTTGTCAATTGAAATAGATTGAATGTTATCTTTATTTTTAAAGACTTTCAAAAAATAGGTAATATCATCTGTTAAAATATATTTACAGCGAAATAGGCCCTGTTTTTTTGAAATTTCTTTAAATTTTGGATTCAAAAATCCTATGTAACGCATTTCACAATTAATTTCCTTAAACAAGTTTAGATAAGCCCAATAAAAGTAAAATCCTTCTTGTCTATTAAAAGCTAAACCTATATTTTCTGATTTTTGAATATTTGTAAGTAATCGTTTGATAACTGGCCTTTCTTCTGGTTTGTAAACGGTGAAGTAAATTTTGTCTATCGGAATACCTGCTAGTAAATTATATTTTTCTTCATCATAATATCCAGCTTGTTCTAATTTGTTAAAAACAATTTTCCGATTCGAATAATCTTGATTTACTCCCTGCTTCAGAATAATATTTTCGGTCGAAATTGCCTGATAAAATGGTGTCAAAGATGAAGGGATCTTTTTATTCGATAGCCTGCCGGGAATTAGATTTTTGGGAGCATAAGCTAACTTCTGTTTTATTAAATATTTAACGTTAATTAGTGGCTTGCTTGGATTGGTTATACTTATAACAACCCCATAAAAAATAAAAATAGCGACTAAAAGGTATTTATAGTATTTCCCTAGTTCTAAAATAAATAGCGAAATAATAAAGCTATTTAGTATGAAAAAAGGAAGTTGTGTTCTGGAAGACCAAAGTTGAAATTTAAATATCAAGCTCGATAAAAATATACCTAAATAACCTAAAACTGTAATCGTAAACAGAAATTTGTGGTCTTTGAATTTAGTTGAGAATCTTCCGAAAATTAATAAAATCAACCCCAAATAAAAGTGAAGCGTATTTGGCGCTGTGTCTTCATTTAAAGAAAATCTAGTTTGGTACTCATCTAGTTGAAACGAAGGGTCATTCGGTTTAAAACCAATTAATTGTTCAATATTATGAATGATACCATCTATAAATGAATTAAACGGGGCAAATGGGAAACCTGCGTGAAGGCCTAAATTTTTAATAAAGTTGACAAGTCCCGCTTTCCATGAAAAATATAGATTTGGTATTCTTTCCGTTGCTAATTGTGATGTATTAGAGACACCTAAAATAGAGTCAAATACTTCAAAATTTCGCATAAAAAAACTTGAAAAAATAAGAAAAAATAATGCAATTCCTGAAAGTAATAACAACCCAATGGTCTTTATTTTTCCCGATTTAATCAATTTGAAGCCGAAATAAACACTAAACGGGAAACAATACAGTAGTGCAGTATATTTTGTGAAAGCACCTAAAACTAAGGCAAGAGATGCGTAAAAGATGCTTTGAAATCTGTCATCATTCTTAATTGAAATTTCAGCAATTTGATTGATGAAATAAATCACAAAGAACGCTGCGATGTAATCGATCTGAGTAGAAGTTGATTCATATATTCCAATCGGAATGCAAACAATTAGTAAGCTGATAATTAATTGAAAACTTCTATCCTTATTCAGGTTTTTAGCAAGAAGTGTGGCTGAAAAAATTGCGGAAAGTTGTGCGCAAAACTGAATCAAGAATGCGATTCTGTCTGTTTTAAATAATAAAAAGGTTTGACTAATTAAGTATTCGCCTAATACATTATGATTGAGTTGCTGGAATAAAATGGTTGGGAAATGATCTACATTTTTATTTTCTATCCAAATAATGATTCTACTTAAGTGATACGTATGGCTGTCATAGTTATTTGGCGGGGCAACAATTCCTAAATAAAAATTAATTAATAGAATCGAACATAATCCAAATAAAGAAAGCTTTTCAATTCCGTTAAGATTTAACGTTGAAATTTTAGTCTTTAAATACGTCCAAGTGGACTTATTAAATGTAAAATATATGCTTAATGGTAAAGCAATTGCCCAAAATATACGTGCATTGACCGGAGTCATCTGACTCCAATATGAACTCAGTTCTACAAATAAAAAGGTCAAAAAAGAAAGTAAGACGAATAAATTTGTGAGCGATTTTCTAAGCATCATCAATTAGCAACTTAGTTTTACCTTTTCGCGAAAAGGGAATCGACAAAAGCGGTCTTATTAAACACTTGCAAGTCAGATACTTTTTCGCCTACCCCAATGTATTTAACCGGAATTTTGAATTGATCCGAAATTCCAATCACCACACCTCCCTTAGCAGTACCATCTAATTTGGTAATTGCTAGTGCCGTGATTTCGGTTACTTTCGTGAATTCTTGTGCCTGAATAAAGGCATTTTGGCCTGTTGATCCATCCAAAACGAGTAATACCTCATGGGGAGCCTCCGGAATAAATTTCTGAATAACCCGTTTGATTTTTCCTAGTTCAGTCATCAAGTTGACTTTGGTGTGTAATCTGCCCGCCGTATCAATGATGACAATATCAGCCTGCATGTCCACTGCCTGTTTGACCGCATCATAAGCAACAGCCGCTGGATCCGTATTCATTCCATGATCAATGACCGGAATCCCCACGCGCTCACCCCAAAGTTTCAATTGGTCCACTGCGGCAGCACGAAACGTATCCGCAGCCCCTAGGACAACTTTTAATCCATTTTGGTGAAACTGAGAGGCTAATTTTCCAATGGTCGTCGTTTTTCCAACCCCATTAACACCCACCACCATGATCACATAGGGTTTTTGGCTAGGTTCCGCAAACGCATTTTCAATGTCATATGATTTGTTCTCATCTAACAACGCTGCAACCTCCTCCCGTAATACTTGATCTAATTCCTCCGTAGAAACAAACTTATCGCGTTCCACACGACGCTCAATGCGCTCAATGATTTTTAGTGTGGTGGCTACGCCAACATCCGATGTCAATAAGATTTCTTCCAGCTCATCTAATACATCGTCGTCCACTTTGGATTTCCCCAAAACCGCACGACCCATTTTAGAAATTAAGCCTTCCTTGGTCTTTTCCAAGCCTTTATCTAAGGCCTGCTCGAGGTCTGCTTGCTCCTCAGGAGCCGGCTTCTTCTTGAAAAAATCAAATAATCCCATCCGCTTGTGCGTATTTTATTTGGTGAAGGTAATAAAAAAAAGTCCCTGATGAAGGGACTTCAAATATTCTAGCTAAAAATGTGCCGACGAAAAAATTAGTTTTTCAACGCTGCATTAACCTCATCTTGAAGAATAATCTCTTCCTTGAAGGTATAAGCACCTGTCGTAGGGTTTTTAACCGCCTTAATGATTTTAGCGTACTTAACGCCGCCTTCTTTCTTTAGTGTTGCAACTACTTTCTTTGCCATAATTCCTGGGTATTAAACCTATTTAATTTCTTTGTGTAGAGTAACTTTCTTCAATACTGGGTTGTATTTTTTCAACTCAATACGTGCAGTCGTGTTTTTACGGTTCTTCGTTGTAATATAACGAGACATTCCTGGTAGACCCGACTCTTTGTGCTCCGTGCATTCTAAGATTACCTGAATGCGATTTCCTTTCTTTG